>OGCN01004923.1_pt1 | contig 11038 bp, 9 predicted proteins | sample 1570181 | NCBI WGS metagenome assembly OGCN01 (sample SAMEA4370584, study PRJEB24528) | human gut metagenome | reverse complement strand
TTTGTTATTACTCACCACTTGCAGAAGTGGGAGTCTCAACTCAGACTGAGATGAACGGAACCAGTGTAAACCGGAACCGGAATAATACGTTATTAAACTGATATTTTTCTAATACCTCCGGTCCACAGCTATTGGAACCGATGCCATTTTGTGCATAGTCAATGCACAGTACGGTACTGCCGGATTTTTCCAATTCATAATTATGGGCACAGCGTTCCAGCTCTTCCTGGGTATATTCGGATGCCTGGAAAGAAAATGTATCGTCTGAAACCGCAGTCAGACCGTATCTTGCGCCTTCTACCTGCACGTAATCACAATCAAAATGGCTTCCGTTCTCCTGTGGGCGGATATAATCTTCATGAAGTTCTGCTACTTTTGCCCGGAACAGTCCATGATAGGAACCCTGGTGCTTATCCCGGTAGGACTCCTGCGGTCCCATGCCAAAATATGCCACTTCTTCCATGCCTTTCTCCAAAAACAGGCGTATGCCAAACCTTGGCAGTACCGGAAACTCCGGGTCTTTCTCCATGAGCATGTCTGCATGGATCTTTCCTGTCCCGTCAATCTCCCAGAGGATCGTTCCCTCTAAGATCTTCTGTACGGTATCCGCAACCACTCCGATCCTGGCTTTGATGGAAACACCCTTTTCATTCTGTGTGATCTCCATCTGATATGCCCTGCTGTATGCACTGTCAAAATGCGCATCCTTCCAGAGTTTCTTGATATACATATCGTTATCTGTCGGAGCCCTCCAGATGTTAAGTTGCATCGGATGGTCCAGATAATCCTTACCCGCAAACCGGATCTGCTCAAACAGTCCGCTCCGTTTACTGAGCACATAGCAGAAATCACTTCCCTGCAGGGTGACTGCCGTATTGCATTCCTGTACACTGATATCCTGTCCGTTTCTGTCCTCTTCTAACCATGCAAGTTTCTGTTGGTTCCTGCCATCCTGGTTTGACAGGAGGAAGTCGTCAAATCCAAGTTCCCATCCAGTTGCCAGCAGAGGCACCTGCTTTTTCAGATAGTAGCTGATTTTCAAATATACTTTTCCTTTTGCCGGGACACTGACCGCAAGTTTTGTGCGTCCCTCGCTGTGTGGTACTACCGAAAATGGTGCCAGCGTGCCACGATCCACGGTAAGTCCGTCCTGTGTTACTTCATATCCGATCGTTACATAATCTTTCAAGTCATCAAAATCCAGATAGTTATGCAGAACAAGTTCCTGGCTTTTCTGGTCGTAGGAAACTACCCTTGCCGGGCGGTACACATTTTTATATTCCAGCAGACCGGTATGCGGGGTACGATCCGGGTATACCAGACCATCCATACAGAAATTGCCATCATGAATCTCCTCCCCATGATCCCCGCCGTAATAATAAATGGTCTTTCCATTCTCTGTTTTTCCATGTGCAACGGCGTGATCGCACCACTCCCAGACAAAGCCGCCGCACATCCGGTCAAATTTCTGGATTATCTGGAAGTAATCCTCAAAATCCCCAGGTCCGTTTCCCATGCTGTGGCAATACTCTACCAGCAGGAATGGTTTACTGGAATCTTTCTGCAAGTATTCCCGAATCTCATCCAGGGAAGGATACATGCGGCTATACAGGTCAATGTTCCCATATTCATAGATTTTCCCACTTTTCCGGTATCTGGCACTCTCATACTGTATCAGGCGGCTCGGATCAAATACTTTTGTCCATGCAAGTGCCTGTTCAAAGTTACAGCCATACGCACTTTCATTTCCCATCGACCACATCACGATAGACGGGCGGTTCTTATCCCGCTGCACCATCAACTGCACGCGATCTACAATGGAAGTTTCCCACATCGGATCATCCGCGATCTGTTCATTCCAGCGGTCAAACCGGTTCTCGTCGGTATCCACTTTCCGGTACAGCATGACCGGTCCATGTGCTTCAATGTCTGCTTCATCAATGACCATGAATCCGTATTTGTCACACATCTGGTAAAAGAACGGTGCGTTCGGATAATGACTGGAGCGGATTGCATTGAAATTGTGCTGTTTCATCAGCATCAAATCCTGTCTAATTTGCTCCACACTGATGGTAAATCCTGTGATTGGATCGGAATCATGACGGTTTACCCCGCGGAACTTAATCTTCTGTCCGTTAAAGTAAACACATTTATCCCTGACTTCAATCTGACGAAGACCGATATGATCCACAATGGTCTCTGCTTTGGTCCGGATGATCAGTGTATACAGATACGGATTTTCCGTATTCCAGAGCACCGGGTGGCAGATCTCAAAATCAAGTGTTCCATCCTCACTGATCTCCCCTTGTGCGATACGGGCACCTTCCCGGTTTTCGATCACAACCTCTGTATCTACCGGAGCGTTAAAATCAAAAGCAACCGTTACATCTGCATGGTCTGCTCCAAGTCCGGTCGTTACATGGTAATCCCATACCACATGCTCCGGCCGTTTCAAAAGATACACATCCCGAAAAATACCGCTCATCCGGAATTTATCCTGATCTTCAAGATAAGAACCGTCACACCATTTCAGCACCAGAACTGCCAGGGTATTTTCCCCTTCTTTCAGGAAATCCGTCACATCAAATTCAGATGTCATGTGGGATACCTGACTGTAACCTAAGTATCTGTCATTGAGCCAGACATAGAAACAACTGTCCACGCCTTCAAAATTCAAGTATGCCATCGGTGCCTGTTCATCTGTATGATAGGTAAAAATCTCAACATAGGCGCCGCATGGGATATCCTGTGGGACATATGGAGGATCAAACGGAAATGGATAACGGATATTGGTATATTGTGGTACATCATGTCCGAACAACTGCCAGGCATGTAATACATCCAGATCTTCAAATCCTGACGTATCATATCCTGTCTCAAAAAAGCGGTCCTTTACGTCATAAATGCTTTCAAAATACTGGAACTTCCAGTTTTTATCCAGTAACTGAAAACGGTCAGATGTTTCCCTGTGTTCAATCAGATCATCCATCTTTTTGGATGCAGGGATATAATAAGCCCTTGCCGGCATGGTGTTGTCATGTAAGATTTCCAAATCTTCATAATAGCGTGGTACAATCATTTCCTTCTCCTCCTCATATGTATCATTTTGTACATCTGCTGTTTCGTCTGTTTTTCCCTATTATGGAAAAACATGTTGTCGTTCCTTGTTTTTGCTGACTACATTCTAAATATTCCTGCAAGAAATGTCTATAAACAGAATTAGACAGAATATGCACAAAATGATACAATGGAAAAAAGGAGGGATTTCCCATGTATATCAATAGCGGCTACCTGAACAATTCCCATCTGGATTTTAAAGACCGGACACGTCCCCTGATTGTCGGAAGCTGTGGCACCTACCGGCTCTCCAGCCATCCAAAAATGCCAACTTACCGCCCCAAAGGACGAAAAGATTTCCAAATCATTTATATTGCTTCCGGACTGGTGCATTTTCATTTTGACAAACCAGAAAACGAGACCATCGTCTCTGCTGGGAACATCGTACTCTACCGTCCCGCGGAACTGCAAAAGTATGAGTTTTATGGAAAAGACAAAACAGAAGTTTACTGGGTACACTTTACCGGCAGCGAAGTAAAAAATATCCTACGTAAAAATGGATTTACCGATAAAGAACGGATCTTCCCGGTCGGGACATCCTTAGAGTATGAGCGCGCCTTTAAGCACATAATCTTAGAATTACAGAAATGCGATGCAGATTACCAGGAAATGCTGACGCTGTTATTATGCCACCTGCTCATCATCTTCCACCGGGCAATGCTCCAGGAGCATACCCTGAAAAACGAATTTCTGGATCGGCAGATGGATACTGCTGCCTCTTACTTTAACCAGAATTACAACCATGAGATTAATATTGATGCCTATGCTTCTTCCCTTGGCATGAGTGTCAGTTGGTTCATCCGCAATTTCAAAAAGTATACCGGTGAAACACCAGTGCAGTTCATTACTTCGCTTCGGATGACCAACGCACAGGTACTGTTAGAAAATACAACTTACTCCATCAATGAGATTGCACGCATTGTCGGATACAACAACGCCCTGTATTTCAGCCGGATCTTTCATAAGCAGAAAGGTTGCTCCCCTTCCCAGTACCGCACAAGAAGTCATGAAACTTAACCGGACGCGAAAAATCGGATGACGGGATATGCTCCCTCATCCGATTTTAACCTTACCGCTTTATTCCACTGTGCTCCCAGCATCTTCTGTTTCTGCCAAAAGCTCTCTTTTATATTTATAAAACGTATTTCTGGCGATCTGTAAGATTTCCATACATTCCTTATCTGACATGTTGCCGGAAAAGCACTTCGACATCTTTATGATCCGGTTCTTCATTTCCACAGATTCCCTGCCGGATTTTGCAATGGCGGCAGTTTGCGCTTGCATTTTTTTGTAATAATCAGTATTAATGTGCGGCTCATTAATAAACTCCAAGTTGATGCCTTTTTCCAGCAATTCCATATAGAGCTGAAATCCTTCCTCTGCATTCCTGCTCATCCTGGATACGGAATCGAAAATGACCGTATCCCCCCGTTTTAGAATCTTCAATAATTTTTAAAACTCCGGGCGGTCCAGTTTTGTCCTAGTATATTTTTCTTTGAACAGTTTGGTTAATACCCTGTCCTCACCGAGATAATTTAAAATATTTCGGATCTGGCGGGCCAGCCTCTGGGACTGGGAGGACACTCTTGCATATGCATATAGTTTTCCCATTTGTTACACCGGCATTTTTGTATCAAAATAAACAGTCTGACAAAAAGTATCAAAACATGTGCAGATTGACGCCCTGGATATTCCAAATTTTAGTCTTAATCTAAAGCATAGTCTATTTTGATATCAAAATGCATTCCTTATATTCGATGTTTTCTTTCTTCTGTGTGTTTTCTTTTGCTTCATTTTTCATTTTTCCTGTTCCATAATGTTTTGCCAGCCCTTCTTCGATAGCAGCGTATTCAACATCTATTCACATTTCCTGCCTTGCGTTCTTCGAGCTGATGAAATATAATAAGAAATATTGTCTGAGGTGCGAATATGGACTACATGACACTCAAAGAGACAAGCGAGAAATGGGGAGTTTCGTCCCGTCAAGTCAACTATTACTGCGTCGAGGAGCGTATTCCCGGCGCTGTGAAAATGGCTGGTGTTTGGCTGATCCCAAAAGAGGTAGCCAAGCCCGCCGATAGACGATATAAGGAAAGCAGGTAAACCGATGTTACATATAGCAATTTGTGACGATGAAAGAGACTTTGTTCAACAACTAACTGAGCTTTTGAATCAATATAGCAAGGAAACAGGCCGGGACATAAAAATTACCGCCTACTATGACGGTATTGAGCTGATCGAGAAATATGATCCAACCATTGACCTGATTTTCCTTGATATTCAAATGAAGATGGTAGACGGACTTCATGCTGCCGAGCGTATCCGGCAAATGGACGAAACCGTGGGCATTATTTTTCTCACTACTCTTACACAGTATGGGCTTGAGGGATATAAATACCATGCGACGAACTACATCATTAAGCCCATGAAATATGTCCGGCTCAAATCAGAAATGGACAAATTCGTGGAGCGCAGCCAGAAAGAAGATGCCCCCTCTCTGGTGATCACCAACGATACCGGCAAATATAAGGTGCCGCTGAAATCCATTCGATACGTTGAAACCTATAACCGCAATCTGATGTTCCATACCGAGCAGGAAAATATTATCTGCTATAAGAGCATGAAAGAAGTGGAACGGGAACTTTGCGACAAAGACTTTGTGCGCTGCCATACCAGCTACATTGTCAATCTGTTCTATGTGAAAGGCATCAAGAAGCTGGATATTGAATTGATTACAGGTGAGGTCATTCCCATCAGCCAGCCGAAACGGAAAGAATTTATGGAACGGCTGACGGACTATTGGGTGGATTTCTTATGATGCGCTTTTTTGAAATTCTCTCTTTTCTATTGGCATGGGGATATACAGCGGTTTTCTTTCTTATTCTGAAATCCTTTCTTCCTCTCCGCAAAAATGTGGTGCTGAAAGTTATAGCGTTTCTGGTTTGTGGCTATTTGGCTGATTCTATTATCTATTCCAATGATGCCGGAAGTCTGTTCGGTACGATGTTGTTGTTGTTTCTCTATGTTCTGCTGTTTTATCGTGGGACATTCATGGAGAAATTATCGGTCATGCTTGTTTTTTATCCAGCACTCATTGCCATTAACTACTTAATGCTTGACACCGGGGGCCGATTATTCAAAATCATAACCCAAGCAAGTTATGAGGAGACTTTGCAATACCCAACACTAATGCTCATCGGTACAGCTATTCATACAGTGTCACTTTTACTGCGCTTACTGTTCTGGATCGGCGCGTGGTTGGTTTTGCGGAGGTTTTTGGAAAAAATTCCGTCCCATCTTAACATAAAGACATGGTTGATTATTGATATGCTGATTCTTGCCTCATTTGTGGCAATCTTCAACATTATCTACTTTATGCCGGAAAATACTGCGATTGTTTATCCCATCTGTGGGGCTTCTATTTTTTCCAGTTTCGGGTGTATGTATCTGGCAGCCTATATCTATGATTCCATGCAGACGGCATACCGAGTACAGCAGATGGAAACACAGCGGGATTATTACAAAGAGCGCATTGCCGAAGAAGAACGTGTCCGCTCCATCTACCACGACCTGAAAAACCACCTGCTTGTCATGGAAAGCAGGCAGAATACAGCAGAAACCCGGCAGATGGCCGAAACACTCCGCTCTCAAATTGCAGACTATGAGGACTATGTGCATACAGGAAACGAGTTCCTTGACATCATTCTAAAGGATAAGGCGGCAAAAGCCCGCGAAAAGCAGATTGATTTCTCGGCTTTGGTTGATTTCAAGGGTATGGACTTCATAGAACCGTTGGACATCAGCACCATATTTGGCAATGCCATTGACAACGCTATGGAGGCCAGCGAACGGTTGCCGGAAAATCAACGATTGATTACTGTCAAGGCCGAGCGTGTTCGGGATATGCTGATTATCACGGTGGAAAATAACACCTTACCGGGAACACAGCCAGCCGAGGGAACCACAAAGAAAGACCGTTTCGTACATGGCTTTGGTATTCCCAATATCAAAAAAGCCGTTGAAAAATATGACGGACAGTGCAGCTTCCATCAGGAGGATGGAACTTACCTTTTGAAAATCCTGATCCCGATTCCTTAACGGATCGACGCCGCTTCTTCACGAAGCGGCGTTTCTTTTTGTGCAGACTTAGTTTTTTCATTGTAGATATTAGTTTACGCATTTTCCATTGTGCCTTTCTTTTGCCCGGATATAATGAAGAAAAAACACAAAAAAGCAAAAAGAGGTTATAGAACATGAGTATTTTAAGCACCAAACAACTGACAAAACAATACGGCACCGAGCCGAATATTGTTAAGGCGCTGGACGGCGTGAGCATTTCCATTGAACCTGGCGAGTTTGTTGCCATCATCGGCACATCCGGCAGCGGCAAGTCAACCCTGCTGAATATGCTGGGAGGATTAGACCGCCCCACTTCCGGCTCTGTCAGGGTAGATAATTACGAGCTGGGCAAGCTGAAAGACGAGGACTTAACTGTGTTCCGCCGCCAGCGGATCGGTTTTATCTTTCAGAACTACAATCTGGTTCCCGTCTTGAATGTGTATGAAAATATCGTAATGCCCATCCAGCTTGACGGGAAAAAGCCGGATCAAAAATTTATCAAAGAGATTGTGGCTTTGCTGGGACTGGAAAAGAAGCTCTACAATATGCCCAATACACTGTCCGGCGGCCAGCAGCAGCGCGTCGCCATTGCCAGAGCTTTAGCCAGCAAACCAGCGATCATCCTTGCCGACGAGCCGACCGGCAATCTGGACAGCAAGACCAGTGATGAAGTGATCGAGCTTTTGAAAGTCACCAGCCAGAAATTTCATCAGACCATTGTAATGATTACCCATAACCCGGAAATTGCAGCGCAGGCAGATCGTACCATTCATATCGAAGATGGCCGGATTGCAGAGTAAGGCGGTGATACCATGAAAAGACAAAAATCAATGATACGCATGTTGACAAACCGCAGTTTCAAGGCAAACAAAACACGCAATCTGGTTGCCATCTTTGCCATTGTTCTGACAACGGTAATGTTTACATCTCTGTTTGTCCTATCGCAGAGCATGGTTGAAAACCTGCGGAACATGAATTTTCAGCAGGCCGGATATAACAGCCATTTGAGTTCCGGCATCATGACGGACGCGGATGTGGAGAAGATCACCACCCATGAAGCTGTCCGGGACTTTGGCAAAAGCATTGTGGTTGGAATTGCTGAAAACAAGGAATTGACCGGGCGGCAGGTAGAAATCCGCTATGGGGATGAAAACTATGCCCGTTCCAGCTTTTCCTATCCCACCAAGGGAACTATGCCGGTGCAGGAAAATGAGATTGCTTTGGACACTATTACCCTTGATAAAATGGGGCTGCCTTATGAATTGGGGCAGGAAATCACCCTGCAATGGCGTAAGAACTTAAACGGGGAAGAAATCACCACCAGCACCTTTACCCTCTCCGGCTATTGGGATGGAAATTCTGCTGCTATGGCAAGTATGGCATGGGTTTCCGAAGCCTTTGTTCAAAGCCAGTGTGCAGGTATCGACCAAGTGGAACAGTTGGCAAACGGGCAGGTATTAGGAACGGTGATGCTCCATATCGACCTATACAGCGACAGCAATTTGGAAGATGTGGCGGAACAGATTTTAGCCGACACCAGCCTGTCCAATGTGTCCCTTTCTCCCAATGCTGCTTATGATTCCACAATGAACCAGAATATCAACCGTGAAGTTCTGCCGATGGCAATTTGCATGGTTCTGGTATTTGCAAGCGGTTATCTGATTATCTATAACATCTTTCAGATCTCTGTTGCCAGTGACATCCGCTTTTATGGCCAACTGAAAACTTTGGGGACAACCAAAAGACAGTTAAAGAAGATGATTTACGGGCAGGCCAACCGCCTGTCGCTGATTGGTATTCCTATCGGGCTTGTGATCGGGTATCTGCTGGGGGCCGTGCTGGTTCCGGTCATGATAACCGGGACAACGGGAGAAGCCAAAACAGCGGTCAATCCCTATATCTTCATCGGCTCTGCGCTGTTTGCTTATTTGACGGTTCTGATCTCCTGCATGAAGCCTGCGAAAATCGCCGGTAAGGTTTCCCCAATGGAAGCTCTGCGTTACACCGACGCCGGAACGAATAGCAAACGGAAAACAAAGAAAAGCACCGGCGGCGCAAGCATCCCGAAGATGGCTCTGGCTAACTTAGGCCGGAACAAAAAGCGCACCATTACGGTAATCTGTTCCCTGACGCTGGGGCTTGTGCTGCTTTCCTGTGTCTATGCGAAAAATGCCAGCTTTGATATTAATAAGTACATGAGCCAGACAGTTATCAGTGATTTTGAGGTAGAGGACAGCTCGATTTCTTCCACCTTTGGAACCTATAACCCCTATGGCACAACCATTTCCCCGGAGCTGGTACAGAACATTGAGGGGCTTTCCGGGCTGGAAGCAACAGGGTGTTTGTATTCGCAGGTATTTACGCATAAAATCGGGGCGTCTGCTCTTGAAAATATCCAGACCTACTATAACGTTGATGACCGGCTGACCTATATTGAAGCAACGGATGCAGGGCTGGCAGAAGCCTATCACGACATGATCGACAGCGGCGAATGTACTTCCATTCTATACGGCATTGACGGCCTGATTCTGGACACCTTTGCACAGGACGGCAGGATATTGGATGGCACCTTTGACAAAGAGAAATTCTTGTCCGGGGGCTATGTAGTGATGGAAGCGGCTACCGGTGCAGAGGACAGTGAGAAAGAAACACAGCCGACTTATTCTGTTGGTGATACGGTAGAGTTGAACGGCCAGCAATACGAGGTTATGGCGATTGTGGCGGATATTCCCACCATTACCGAGGGCGTAAACAGCAGCACACAAGACTTCCTTTCTTTCTATCTTCCTGCCGATACATTCCGGGCCATGTACCCGGACAACACCATGCGGAAAATGTTCTTTGATGTTGCCGAAGAATACCAGCCGCAGGCGGAAGAAATGCTCATTGACTACCGCGACAACGTGGATAAATCCCTGAACTATACCGCAAAATCCGCCCTGATAGAACATTATCAGGAACAGACACGGGCCAACACCGTTATGGGCTTTGCAATCAGTTTGATTATTGCCTTTGTCGGCATCTTGAACTTTATCAATTCCATGCTGACAGCGATTGTTTCACGTCAGAAAGAATTTGCCATGATACAGAGTATCGGTATGACGAAACGGCAGCTTCGGAGTATGCTGATCGACGAGGGCTTGTATTATGCCGGTAGCACCTTGTTGGCGTCCTACGTTTTGGGCGCTCTGGCTGTGGGCAGCGGCGTCCGTATGATGGTATCGACTGACTGGACAGCGACATTCCACTTTACACTTTTGCCGCTGGTGATCTGTACGCCGATTTTGATTGTGTTTGCAATTCTGATTCCCTATATCTGTTTCAAGAATTTGGAGAAGCAAAGCATTGTAGAAAGACTTCGGGCAACTGATTAACGATTGTTTCATGCGGCCAGCGCAACCATCACTGGCCGCATGAAAAATAAATGGAGTAGGTACATGAAAAAATACAAGCTAAAAATCAATGGGGAAATAGATTTTATCATCATATCCCCGCAGGTGCTTTCTTCTCTGATCTCTCAAATCCACAACAGCCCGGAGTGCGAAGTTGCGGTAAACATCGAGGACATCATGCCGCCGGGATTTACAGATTACTTATTGCGGGTTATCAATACCAATCGCTTTACCAATAAACGGTTCCGCTATCATTACATTTTAGAAAATCTTGTCACGAAAAAGGGCTATATGAAATTTTACGGCAGCAGCTTTCCAACACAGATGAGACTGTAATTAATTCTGTGTAAACTCTAAAAGAGCTATATACCCTCTTGGATTGATGTTAAAATAAATATCAATTCAGGAGG
>OGCN01004919.1_pt1 | contig 11039 bp, 7 predicted proteins | sample 1570181 | NCBI WGS metagenome assembly OGCN01 (sample SAMEA4370584, study PRJEB24528) | human gut metagenome | reverse complement strand
GAACAAGGTAGGTGAAGGCTATAAAATACGGGAGGAGTCTGACAGATGAAAAGAATGTCGCTACAGTGGAGACTTACGTGCATTACTACATTGTGTATTGCTATTATATGTGGCTGCCTGACTATGTTTGTCTATAAAAATGGTGTGCATTACATCGATTCTCTGCAGGATGCGGTAGAGTCACAGGGGGATGAAAAAGGAAACAAATCAGATGAAATATATATCAGCATACCGGACGATAAGTGGGATGAGTTTGCGGATGAATTTTCGGTTCAGGTGTACAATAATAAGGCCGACTATAAAAGAAACAGTCTGATAATCACGGTTTTGCTGGCGCTTTTGGGAGGTGTCGTCACTTATTTTATAAGCGGGCATGCACTCAGACCAATCAGGGAGTTTTCAGATAAAATTGAAGAGGTACAGGCTCAGAATCTGTCTGATTCAAGAATAGAGGAAAACAATGTTAAGGAACTGAACCAGCTGGGTATTTCTTATAATAAGATGCTTGAGCGTCTGTCGGAAGCATTTGAGATACAGAGACAGTTTACTGCAAATGCAGCACATGAGCTGCGTACTCCATTAGCGTTAATGCAGGTACAGCTTGATTTATATAATTCTGCCTCTCACCCGGGAAATGATGCAGACACTTTGCAGACCATAAAAATGGTTACGGAACAAAATGATAAATTAAACAGGATGGTAAAGACTCTTCTTGACATGAGTGAGCTTCAGACGGTGGGAAGGGATGATAAAATTATATTGGATGCTATTGTTGAAGAGGTTTTGGCAGACCTTGAGCCTCTTGCCGTGGAAAAGAATATAAAGCTGATTGGAAAATGTGAGGATGCCACTATGATAGGCAGTGATATCCTTATTTACAGGCTTGTATACAATCTGGTTGAGAATGCCATCAAATATAATCATCCGCTCGGACAGGTTACAGTAACCGCATATCAGAGAAACAAGCATGTTTATCTGTCTGTAGAAGATACGGGAAGCGGAATACCAAAGGAGCTTAGGGAGAGAGTGTTCGAGCCATTCTTCCGTGTGGATAAATCCAGAAGCCGGGAGCTGGGTGGCGTAGGACTGGGTCTTGCTTTTGTCCGTGAAATCGTTAGAGTACATGATGGCAGTATTTGTATCAAATCAGGCAAGACTGGGGGAACGATTTTCGAGGTGACTTTTGCACAGCATTCAATGTAGCGTTCCATTTTCCCCATTTACAACTAATATTTTTCCATCTATGTTCACGACAACATATGATTGGCAGGAGGCATGAGTGTAGCGGATATAATCTCCGAAGATATCGTTTTTGAAGTTTCCCATAGCATACTTCAGGTTTCCAAAACCATTAGTTCTGTAATCATTATCGTTCTGCAATACATTTTCTTCATAAGAAATGCTGTCAATTTGCGAATACTCCCCTGTATAATCATTCCATCCTTTTGCTTCAATGTTAAAATCACGATCATTACAACGAATCTGAATGCTTCCCCAAAACAAAGTAGAGTCATGTTATGTCGTATTGGATCTGCCAGTGCTTTTAATGTATCTTGTATACCCAAGAATTTTTACGCTCACTCAACAAGAAAAGCAAAGGGGGATTCCTCACAAGGGCAAAAATAAGGGAAAATACATATCATTTCACTATCTAATTGGCTGAAAAGCCTGTAAAATAAGGAAAGTTCAGGAAATCTCTCCGCAAATTCCGAGTTGTGTAGTGATCGAAATACAGATACCAAAAAAAGGCAGCGTTAAAACGCTGCCCTTTTTGTAATAGCCCCTTTTTTGTATTGCAGCCCTTTTTCTTTTTTACGGGATAGGAAAATGTCCGTACTGTAGTTGGATGTTACTATTTTTGTTATGTAAGACATAGAGTTTTCTCAATGTGCAGACATTGCGCTTTAGACTGAAAGAGCGTATATTCATAATTGTAATATGGATTTGTATATTTTGTTTCGAGTTGCTCGGATTGAGAGTCGATATATAAAAAGGGATTATAAGAGTCTGTTTACAAGTGGAGGAAATTATATTATGCAGAGAATAAAAGTGAGAAGATGGATTGCTTGGATGTTGGTATTTGCTATGGCGTTTTCGGGTCAGCTGATACCGGCACAGGCTAAAACAATATTGTCAAAACCCAAGATCAGTCGAGTTGTTTCAAAAAATGCAGGGGAATTAAAAATCACCTATAAAAAAATGCCGAAACGGACAAAATATCAGATCCAGGTCAGTACAGATAAGAAGTTTAAGAAAGTTACACAGAGCAAAGTAGTTAAAGGCAATGGAACGACTACGACATTTAAAAAATTAAAAGCAGTAACTTATTATGTCCGTATGCGTTGTTTTCGGACGGAAAAGAAGAAAAAAAGATACAGTACATGGAGTGCTTTAAAAAAGATCCGTGTGTCAGGTGCAAAGAAATCCAATAAAAGTACTCGGACAACTTCAATTACAGCATCGGATACCACCAGACCGACGACTTCTACACGACGTTCCGATGAAGATTTATTCCGGGAGTTTTGGAACGAATTGATCAAACAGGATCAAAATTCATCGACAGGAAACTCTACTTCCGGAAATAACAATTCAGGTGGTAATTCTTCTGGAAATGATGCATCAAATAGTACGAATGAACCGAACAATAGTGGATCGACAGGAGGTGACATTTCAGATAGTGGCAATACCGGCAATTCAGACAATACAGATAAACTGCCTGTTGATATCAGTAATGGTACGATTTATGTGTATAAAACATCTTATATATACAATGGTGAGCCATATTGTCCTGAAACTTCTGTCGTTTCTGCAGACGGATATTTGCTAAAGCAGAATATAGATTTCACGGTAGCCTATGAAAATAATATTAATGCAGGTTTCGCCACCGTTCATGTATATGGAATGGGAAATTATACGGGTGAATTGACAGATACTTTTGAAATAGACAAGGCGATGCCGCAGATGGCATCTTATGGTCAAAAGGAAGCGATTGTCGGACAGCCGGTTGATATTCGTTTTGATGCAAAACCAGAAGGAAAATGTACCTATGAAGTTTATAAAGACGGCAGTGATGAACAGACAGACCAATATACAAAGTTAAATGAAAACGGTGAACTTGTTCCGATTCGCTCAGGTATTGTTGAAGTGAAAGTCCGCATAGCAGAAAGTGAAAATTACAGGGCAACAGAGTATAGCCTTGGAACTTTAACGATTTGTGACGAAGACAGTCCGGAAGGTGGTTTTAATGTGATCACATATGCGGTTGGAGATACCTATAAATCTACAATTGATGCTACAACAGTAGAAAACGGAATAGGAACTTTTAATGTTTCTTTTGCAAGTGATGCAAGTGATGCATGGCTTGACCGGCATATGCGTTTTGAAGTAGAAGATGCGACCCCGACAGCATATAGCAAAGCATTTCGCTGGCTTGGTCAGAACATGACGGCACCGACACTAATGGTTAGTAATACAACGGAAGAACTTCGCGCAAGATATGATTATGGCAGGGACAACATTGTTAGTCCATGTGCACAACAGCCAATCAGTGATACCGACAAAAAACGTCTTAGTGCAAGAAAACTTACGGTTAAGGCAGGAGTAGGTGTGCGTGTTTGCAAAATAAAAGCATACCGGGATGATACATTATACGATGTGATCTACATTGCAACACAACCATATGATGATAAGGAAAATTATCTGGATGAAGAATACTATGCACACGCACGTCATAAAGTGGAAGCAAAGATTTGGACGGATGATATGACTAATCTTCAAAAATTAAATGCGCTTGCAAGCTATATCAGTACGACAACACACTATCCCGGCAGTGGATGTACAAAGAAGGCGACAAACCCGACATTCTGGAATGCTTTTTCGGTTGACGGCATTGATCTGTATTATAATATGTTTAGGACAATGTCAACATTAAACCGTATTATGGATCTGCAGGGAGGTATTACAACCTGCGTTGGAGTAGATATTGTTCAAAAAGCAGCTACAGATGATCTGGGACTGCCATATTTATATGACAGTACGACAGGTACGATCGCAGATGGCGAAGGTGTCTGGTTGGGTATAAAAAATTATAGCAGCAATCCGTCCGCAGCATACCATGTATCTGTTATTTATAAGGATGCAAATGAAAAAAGATCTTTTGTGGATGCACAGGGTATGATAACGAATACAACATGTGAAGAACATGGATGTCTGGATAAAGTGATACGTGATTGATGTCATTGGATAGATGGATTTTTATGACATTAGAGATAAAAGCAGTCTTACGAAAAGAATATAAAAATAATTCTTCAAAAACTATTGCGTAATAAAGAAAAGGGTGTTATATTAATTGTAATATATGAATGAATGTTCATATGAACAAATGATTTGAAAAGTGTTTTCATTTTAAGGAGGCATCCTATGAAGAAAAAATATTCGATTACAGGCATTGACTGTGCAAACTGTGCAGCAAAGCTTGAGGCAAAAATGAATGAACTGCCGGAAGTGGAAAGCGTAACGTTATCTTTTACGACCCAGCAGTTATATGTAGAAGCAGAAAATCCGGATGAGGCAGTAAAAGCATTACAGGCACTTGCGGATAAAGTAGAACCCGGTACAGAGATTGGCAGTTTGAAGCGCGGAAAAAGAAAAGCAAAAGCACATAGTCACGAGCATCATCACCATCATCATGACGATGACGGAGATTGTTGTTGCGGCCATGACCACGAGCATGAGCATCACCACCATCATCATGACGATGACGGAGATTGCTGTTGCGGCCATGACCACGAGCATGAGCATCATCACCATCATCATGACGATGGCGGAGATTGTTGTTGCGGCCATGACCACGAGCATGAGCATCATCACCATCATCATGACGATGGCGGAGATTGTTGTTGCGGCCATGACCACGAGCATGAGCATCACGAGCACGATCATGACGATGACGGAGCTTGTTGCTGCGGCCATGACCACGATCACGAGCATCATCATCACAATCATGACGATGACGGAGATTGTTGTTGCGGCCATGACCACGAGCATGAGTATCACCGCCATGATCATGATGACGAAGAAGAGGAAGAAGAAAAGACTTCTTTCTTTGCTGAGCATAAAGATGCAATTGTTCTTGCAATCGGAGCAGTATTATTTGTCGTTGCGGAACTTGTAGAAAAATTCGCTAATGTGCAATATCTTCCTGAAGGTATTTTCGTTATTGCATATATTATATTAGGGGCTGAAATTGTCTGGACAGCTGTAAAAAATCTCTTTGGAGGAAAAGTTTTTGATGAAAATTTCCTAATGAGTATTGCAACGATCGGAGCGTTTGTAGTTGGCGATTTTGCAGAAGCTGTTGGTGTTATGTTATTCTATCGCATCGGTGAGCTTTTTGAAGATGTGGCAGTAAATAAGAGCCGCAAACAGATTATGGAAGCAGTTGATATGCGACCTGAAATGGTACGTTTATATGAAGAGGGAAAAGTAATAGAGGTGGATCCTGAAGATGTAAAAGTTGGTGATTGTATCGAAATCCGACCGGGAGACCGCATTCCATTGGATGGCACGGTATTGCGAGGCGAAAGCCGTATTGATACTTCTGCTGTAACAGGAGAACCGGTTCCGGTAGCTGTTGCACCGGGCAGTGAAGTCCTTTCCGGTTGTGTCAATACTTCCGGCATTTTATATTTGCAAGTGGATAAATTGTTAGAAGATTCTATGGTGACAAGAATTTTGGAAGCTGTAGAGAATGCAGCAGCCTCTAAGCCGAAAATGGATCGTTTTATTACAAAATTTGCTAGAATATATACCCCGTTTGTTGTACTTGCAGCGACAGCAACTGCCATTATTCCGTCTATCGTCACAGGCGATTGGGCACATTGGGTATATACGGCATTAACATTTCTGATCATCAGCTGCCCATGTGCATTGGTTCTTAGCGTGCCATTGGCATTCTTTGCCGGAATCGGAGCAGGATCGAAACTGGGTATTTTGTTCAAAGGTGGCGTTTCCTTAGAAATGCTTGCTGATATCAAAGCTGTTGTTATGGATAAAACGGGAACAATCACAGAAGGTAATTTCAAAGTAGAATCTGTGATACCTGCTGATGCATTTACAGAAGAACAGATCATTACGTGGGCCGGCAGTGCAGAGAGTGCGTCAACACATCCGATCGCAGTCAGCATTCGTGAAGCGGTGCAAGAAAGAAAATTAACATCTGAAAAGCCGGAAGATATGAAAGAAATCTCCGGTGAGGGCATTGAAGTTACTTTGTCTGAAGGCAAGATTTTATGCGGTAACCAGAAACTTTTACAAAGATATCAGATCGCTATTCCACAAAATGATCTACAGGAAAGCGGCACAGAAGTGTTTGTGGCAAAAGACGGTAAATATGCCGGACGTATCCAGATCAATGATCTGGTTAAGGCGGATTCTACGGAAGCAATCCAGCGTATGAAAACATTAGGTCTTCATACAGCCATGCTGACCGGAGATACAGAGAAAAATGCGAAAGCGGTACAGGAAACGACAGGGATTGATGAAGTATTTGCACGTCAGATGCCGGAAGATAAGTTAAAAAATCTTGGGGCACTTCGCGAGAAATACGGTGCGGTTATGTTTATCGGAGACGGTATCAATGATGCACCTGTTCTTGCAGGAGCAGATGTCGGAGCTGCTATGGGTAGTGGTGCGGATGCAGCGATTGAAGCAGCAGATGTTGTATTTATGACATCACGTTTAAGTGCGTTAAATGAAAGCTATAACATTGCAAGAAAGACCAAAAAAATTGCATATGAGAATGTTGTATTTGCTTTAGCGGTTAAAGCGGCAGTTATGGTGTTGGGCCTTTGTGGTATAGCATCTATGTGGATGGCTGTTTTTGCAGACTCCGGTGTTGCCATGCTTTGTGTATTGAACTCTATCAGAGTTTTGTATGCAAAATCTTTGAAGTAAGTTTATGTTGGAAACTAAACAGGGAAAATTATTGTTTTGACATTTAAGATGTAAGATACATGTGATATTGTATATTGTACGATACTAAGGGTTAGATAAAAAGGACATTGTAAGAAAAAATATTGTAAAAATACCCCTTATTTGTTACAATAGACCAAAGCATAAATCTAATACTTTCTTTAATGCCAAAACTTATCGGGCATTATCTAAATTTCTTATATTATCTTTAGAACTCTATGCTTTTCATTCACTATCAAAGCAGGAGTTTTAAAGCTCCTGTCACTAAGACCGGGGAAAGTGTCATTTTGTCATTTGGTTCAAAACCAGACAGATTATCTATCCGGCTGTAAAGGAGCGTATTATGAAGAAACAACAGTTAAAGATGCAGCGAAACTACAAAGATACCGTTTTTAGAATGCTTTTTAATAACAAAGAAGCATTGCTCAGCTTATATAATGCAATCAACGGAACGCATTATGACAGGACGGATGACTTAGAGATCATTACTCTGGAAAATGCAGTGTATATGGCAATGAAAAACGATATTGCATTTATTCTAGGGCTTTATATGAATCTGTATGAACACCAGAGTACACTGAACCCGAATATGCCGCTTCGTGATCTTTTTTATATTGCAAAACAGATGGAAAAACTGGTCGTTGACGACACCTTGTACTCTTCGAGAGTAGTCAAAATACCGACACCAAAGTTTATCGTATTTTACAATGGTGTGGATGCGTGTGAGGAACGCCGGATCTTAAAGTTATCGGATGCATTTCAAAAGAAAGAAGAGGAAGTGGATCTGGAATTAAAGGTATTGGTATTAAACATCAATGCCGGCATGAACAGACAGATCATGGAAAGCTGCCGGACATTGAAAGAGTATAGCATTTATGTAGAACGTGTCAGAAAATATCGCGCAGTCATGCAGATCGAACAGGCAGTAGAAAAAGCAGTCACAGAATGTATTCGTGAAAATATATTAGCAGACTTTCTAAAAAAGCAAAGAGCAGAGGTGGTAGCGATGTCTATACTGGAATATAATGAAGAAGAGGAGATCAAAAAGATCCGGGCAAGCGAGAGGCGTGGAGGCTATGATGATGGCTGGAATGCCGGAAGAATTGAAGGAGAAGCAGCGGGAAAAATCGCAGGAAGGATCGAAGGAGAAGCAGCGGGAAAGATCGCAGGAAGGATCGAGGGAGAAGCAGCAGGAAAGATCGCAGGAAGGATCGAAGGAGAAGCAGCAGGAAAGATCGCAGGCAAAAAAGAAGTATTACTGGAGATTTTAGAAGAAAAAGGAGAGATAACAGGATTGTTGAAAAAGAAGATTCACGATCAAAATGATATGACAATTCTAAAAAGTTGGATTCAAAAGGCTTGTATGATTGATTCAATCGAAGAATTTGAAAGCAATAGTTGATATTGAACATAAAAAGCAAAGAGCAGAGGTGGTAGCGATGTCTATATTAGAATATAATGAAGAAGAGGAAATTAAAAAGATCCGGGCAAGCGAGAGGCGTGGAGGTTATGATGACGGCTGGAATGCCGGAAGAATTGAAGGAGAAGCAGCGGGAAAAATCGCAGGAAGGATCGAAGGAGAAGCAGCAGGAAAGAGAGCAGGCAAAAAAGAAGTATTACTGGAGATTTTAGAAGAAAAAGGAGAGATAACAGGATTGTTGAAAAAGAAGATTCACGATCAAAATGATATGACAATTCTAAAAAGTTGGATTCAAAAGGCATGTATGACTGATTCGATTGAAGAATTTGAAAATGATATCGGAAGCATGTGATAGTGAAAAATACTATCACATTATTGTTGTTTTGTGTATTTATTAAGAATGCATTTATAAAAAAATATAATGTTTTTATAAGTTTTTGGGAGGTCATATTCTTATGGAAATGACCTCCTGCTTTTTGTGTAATAAAAAAGCATAGTGTATCAAGGTGCTGTATAAAGTTCCATCTGGGTATATACTTACTTGCAGGGAAAAATGGATATTTACTCTATATTGTCAATTGGATAGGATGTATGGTGATTATATGCAAAATATAACAGAGCGTTTTATGCAAAAATTTATATCTTTTCTTTTTTTGAGACCAATGCAAATGGACGTCGGACAAACAGATTGTTTCTATATATTAAAATGAATTTATAAAATTATAATCATAAGTAAATATTGTTTTGCTATAGAATGCTTCATAGATTAAATATCATATTTGCTTTGAACTTTATTAAGATATGAATAAATATAAATAGAAACTGTGCTGAGAAAACGTTTCGTTCTAATGATATTTAAAAATATTATTTCATATGAAAACAGAGATATACAATGTATTTTATTTTGATGCAAGAGTGCGCTCAGAAAAAATAAAATGAATAAATATTATCTAATGATGAATAAAAATAAAAGTTGCCTTGACAATCCAAATGAATAGAATATAATGATGTTGGGGTCGAAAGGCATTTTGTTTTTAACGGATGCCATGACTTGCATTATAAATAGATTTAACATGCTTTATGACAGAAAAATAGTCTGTTAAAATGGTTTTGAAAAACAATTTTCAGATGAAGTTTTGAAAATGAGCAATCGATAAAAAGAAAGGCGGGAACAGTTATGACGAAAGAACAATTTGACGGATATACTTATATAGAAGGCGGTGTTTGTGCAGCGAAAGGATTTCTGGCAAATGGATTGAACTGTGGTATCAACCCTGATAAAAAGAAAAATGATCTTGGTATGATCTATAGTGAAAAGGAATGCAGCGCAGCGGCAGTTTATACGCAAAATAAAGTTAAGGGTGCACCGATTCTTGTGACAAAGGAAAATTTAACCAAAAGCGGACAGAAAGCGAAAGCTGTGATCGTTAATTCTAAGAATGCGAATACATGCAATGCCAATGGTGTGGAAGTAGCAACAAAAGTCTGTGAGTTGACAGCAAAAGAACTTGGTATCAAGACGGAAGAAGTGATTGTTGCATCTACCGGTGTGATCGGTCAGCCGATGTCTGTTGAACCTTTTGCAAAAGGAATTCCGGAGATTGTAAAAGGGCTTTCGGAAGAGGGACACGAAGAAGCCGCTAAGGCGATTATGACAACGGATACTGTAAAAAAAGAAGTTGCTGTATCATTTGAAATTCAGGGAAAGACCTGTCATCTTGGCGGAATGGCAAAAGGTAGCGGAATGATCCATCCGAATATGGCTACTACATTGAATTTTGTAACAACAGATGTTGCAATCTCCGGTGCATTAGTACAGAAAGCTTTGAGTGAGATTGTTAAAGTAACATATAACTGTCTTTCTGTTGATGGTGACACATCGACAAATGATATGGTCAGTGTAATGGCAAACGGTATGGCTGGAAATGAAATGATCGAAACAGAAAATGCAGAGTATGAGATCTTTAAAAAAGCGCTTTATATTGTGATGTCAAATATGACAAAAATGCTTGCAGCAGACGGAGAGGGTGCATCCAAACTTTTGGAATGTACCTGTAGCGGAGCAAAAGATCTACAGACAGCGATTACTGTTGCAAAGAGTGTCATTGGATCAAGTTTATTGAAATGTGCCATGTTTGGTGAAGATGCAAACTGGGGACGTGTTCTTTGTGCCATCGGTTATGCGGATGCGGAATTTGATATTATGAAAGTAAATGTTGATCTTGTATCAAGTGCCGGAACAATTGCCGTTTGTCGCAATGGTGCAGGTGTGGAATTTTCAGAAGAATTTGCAAGCAAAGTTCTTGCACAAGATGAAATCTATATCCATGTCGATTTACAGGATGGACAGGCAAGTGCCAAAGCATGGGGATGTGATCTGACATACGATTATGTAAAGATCAATGGCGATTATCGTTCATAATTTCATCCTCATACAATTCACATCATAAAATAAACAGACATTTGCAAACTCTTTGTACATTTTCTGATTCTATTCAGTGTTCAAACAGATGCCTGTACAGCGTCATATGCAATAGAGATCGGTCCGTGCTTTCTATTTCGTTTTATCTTTTGGGTTGACACGACGGCTTATTAGGATATCTGATTTTTTAAGCTTTTTTGCTGATTGGGCGCGGGTCATAACTAT
>OGCN01004916.1_pt1 | contig 11044 bp, 14 predicted proteins | sample 1570181 | NCBI WGS metagenome assembly OGCN01 (sample SAMEA4370584, study PRJEB24528) | human gut metagenome | reverse complement strand
ATGAGCAACATGTCAAGCGCATGGGTTTGGAGAATTATTTTTACCGGGCTGCTTATCTTCTGGATTACAATCATAGCCGGTGTGTATTATGCCATACATTAGGTTAAAGGAAGGAGAGAATTACAATGGGCAAACTTTGGAAAAAGACCTGTGCAATTTGCGGGAACGACTTCGAGGTCTACGGATCTTCGTACGCTCAAAAATACTGCAATACGTGCCGGGACAAGTATTTCAAATTCTTAGACGAGTGGGCAAAAGCAGGATACCCCATCAAGACGCATTGCGTCATTTGCGGGGCTCCGCTGCCGAAGCGAACCCGCGGCGCCGGACTAAAGAAAGCAAGCTGTGACGGCGAGTGTTACAAGTTGCTGACCACCTTATACCAGCAAAATGCCAGAATCAAGCGGGAGGATCTGATGGCTCCGCGGTACAGATTGTTAAAATAACTGTTTTCGGCGAGCAAGCCATTCAAATTGCTGAAAAGGTGATACTAAGCGCGAGTCTTGGGGGTGATTGACGTGAATTTTATAGACCTCTGCGCTGGTATTGGTGGTATACGGCTTGGGCTTGAACAAGCCGGGCATACGTGCGTCGGCTTTTGCGAGTTTGATAAATTCGCATTGCAAAGCTATAAAGCAATTCACAACACAGAAGGGGAATGGGGAGCGCATGATATTACGAAAGTTACAGACGAAGAAATCCGGCAACTTGCCGCAACTCGAACAATTGACATTATTTGCGGAGGATTCCCTTGCCAGGCCTTTAGTGTCGCAGGGAAAAAACAAGGTTTTAATGACCCGCGAGGCAATATCTTCTTTGAGATTTGCCGATTTATTAAAATTATCCGCCCGCGGTATTTTGTCTGTGAAAACGTCAAAGGACTTTTGTCTCATGAAAACGGGCGAACTTTCGGAATTATCCTCCAAACCCTGGCGGAATTGGGGTATAGCGTCGAATGGCAGATACTTAACAGCAAAGATTACGGCGTACCCCAAAACCGGGAGCGAGTGTTCCTTGTCGGACATTTTGGAGACGGAGGTACCAGAAAAGTTTTTCCTCTCGACGGAACAAACGGAGAAAATCCTTGCAAATTGCAGGAAATAACGCACGGCGTAGCAGACGCATACCGTGTATACGACCATAAAGGACTAGCCCAGACGCTGAAAAGCGAAGGCGGCGGACTGGGAGGAAAAACAGGCTTGTATACATCGCAGGAATTATGCGTCATAGACAAGCCGGTCGGGACAAGGGGCGGAACTGGTGCGCTGAAAATAAAAAACGTAGGCATAGACTACGCCGGGACCGTGACAGCAAGGTATTACAAAGGATTGTCGGCAAATAGTTGTAATGCCGTCGTATGCATACAAAAAACACACGGCAAAACAACGACGGTAAAAATAAATGAAACGGGGACGCAACAAGCGGCGCGGCTGGATAAAGTCCCGAACGGGATCCGCGGACTATATACGGGCGTTAGCAAAGAGTTTCACCATCCGCCGTTGGTTGATTTAAGCCGGACGTTAAAAGCCGGAAAACATGACGCCGGGATTACCGATGGCATACGAATCCGAAAATTAACGCCCCGCGAATGTTGGCGTCTGCAAGGATTCCCGGACGAGTATTTCGACAGGGCAAAGGCGGCAGGCGTAAGCGATACGCAACTATACAAACAAGCGGGAAACGCTGTAACGGTAAATGTTGCGAGAGCTATTGGAGAACGTCTAAAAGAAATAGAAGGTGATTAACGTGGGCAAGAAAGAGCGTGAGAAGGAGGACGAAACCAATGAAACCGATTGAGCAATGGAGGGGTAAAGAAAAATGAGTGCTACATGGGAGCAGGTCAACGGCAAAACCATCGTCAAAATGACGGTATTCGGCGAGCCCGTCCCGCAGGGTCGGCCCCGCTTCTCGACTATCAACGGCCATGTGCAGGCCATCGACCCGAAGAAGTCGAGAAACTACAAGCAGCTGATCCAGCTGGAGGCGCAGCCCTTATTCTACAAAGGCTTTACAGCGATAGAAGCGGCCAGCCGGTTAAAGCTTCACATCTTCCGGGGCATACCCCAGTCGTGGAGCCGGAAAAAGAAAGAGGCTGCCCTGGGCAATATCCTTCGGCCGACGAGCAGGCCCGATACGGACAACTACGTAAAGGGCGTTCTCGACGCATTAAATGGATTTGTCGTCAAAGATGACAGCTGTATCGTACAGATTGAGGCCGGGAAGTTTTACAGTGACCGGCCGCGGATTGAAATTGAAGTGGAGGAGATAAGTGATGAAATGGATTCGACCGCAAGATGAGTTGCCAGAGGCGAAATATCCATTTCCGGGCGGAAAGTATTCTGATAATGTGTTGATTTGTCAAGATGGGGCGTTTTATATTGCACATTTAGAATCTTACCAACCCGGCGGATACTCTCTTTTTATTACACATGATTTGGAGCCCCACGGCGTGGAGGTGGATGTTGAAGAAGTAACTTGCTGGGCGCCCATCCCGAAGCCGCCGAAGGAATGGCTAAACGATGAGGAAGAACCGCCGGCGTAGGCCGAAGACATTTCCTTCATGGATGAAGCCGGAACAAGAGAATACAGATCAGGGCCGACACTATCAAAAAAGCGCCCGGAGCCGCTGCGCATTTTGCGGGCGGCTTTTGGACGCTTACGAATGGCACTGGATGTATGACGAGTTTGGCCAACGCGTGAAGAAGTGCAACAACGAACAAATTTGCTACAGTCAGCGGCGGAAGACTGCCGAAGAAGCCTTCCGGGAAGCGCTGCGGCGGAATCATAAAGGGAAAGGACGTTGGAAAGAACATGAAACCATATCATAACATGCTCAGAATTTATATTTCGCACCCATTTTCAGGGGACGAGAAAGAAAACCGCAGGCGGGCGAATAACATCGCCTGGGCGCTGACGATGAAATACCCGGATACCCTGTTCATCAACCCGCTGGATGCGATGCGGTACGCCGAATATGCCGCACTCAGCTATGAACAGATATTGGAGCAATGCAAGTGCCTTCTTTGCGCTTGTGACGCCGTGTATATGGCCGGGGCATATCAATATAGCCGGGGATGCACCGAAGAGCGCAAAACGGCCATAACGGAAAGAATTCCGGTACTTACGAACGGGGATGAGCTAAAGCATTTTATCGAATCGCACCATTAGCCAGGGCAACGGATTTTTATTTTGAAACATACGGAGGGGATAGCTATGCATCACAATGATTATACGGTCGTCGTTCGGCAGTATTTAGCACGATATAACCGTTTTAAAACCTACGTCGAAAACGTCAAGGCGGATATTGCCGACTATGAACAGCAGCTTGCCATGACGGCCGCGCCCAAGGTTCCCGTATTATCCCCTTCCGGCGGAGGAGGAGGCGGGGAAAATATCAGCCAAGAAGAACGGGAATACATGAAGAAGGAAGAAATCGTGGCGAAAATTCAGCGGCTCAAGAAGGACATCGCGAAGATAGAGCCCGTTTTAAAACGTTTGAGCCGGTCGCTGGAGGCGCTGGACGAAACCGACCGGGACATCGTAACCCGGCGCATGATTTACAATGAATCGTGGCGAATGATCGCAAGCGACAACGCCGTGAGTGAAGGCTACTGCCGCCGTCGGCTGCCGAAGATCATCGAAACGCTGGCGAGCATGATGTTTGGCCCTAAGGCTATGCCGGTACAAACGGAGCTAGTATTTTTAGAGGCGGATGTATGATTTAGGGTGAAGGGATTTACTATATAGGTACGCTATCATTAAAATGCCGCAGAAGCGGGGGCTTCTGCGGTGGAGGGTTATTCTTCATCATTTGTATCTTCATTTGCGGGGCGGCCAAAGTATTCTAAATATGCTTGACTATTAGGATGTTGTTTCAACATCTCTTCATATTTCCGCAATGTCTCTTTCTCTTCAGGGGTAAAGTGGATAGCTGATGTAGCCGTTGCCCCTTCATTACGTGATTTTTTCCAACAATCGTGTAACCAGTTTATAATTTTATTTGATAACGTTATAGAATTTAGGGGATTAGATAAAGATATTATTTGATCTACGATGGTTTGTACAGATTTGATAAAGTCTTCCTGTTCCATTTCGGCATATGGAAATCCATTTTTGCTTTTAATTTTTATTCTATTGTCTTTCAATTTTTCAATCTGAAATCCTAATGTGGTTAAAATGCTACACAGACGATTAAATTCAGAAGGTTCATGACCTATGAGATAGTCAATAGATACATTGAGTGTATCTGCTATTTTACATAAGATTTCATATTTTGGTTCTCTGCCTTTATTTTCATATGCCATGTATGAAGGATAGGGTACTCCCAACGCTTTAGCAAAATCTTTTGCAGACGAGTAGCCTGCTTGTTTACGACACATTTTTAGTCGTTCTTGAAAATTCATGTAAACGCCTCCTTTGTTTATAATATATCCTATTAGAATATATACGTCAAACGTAAATAGTTGAATGGATATTGACAAAGTTATTTTATCAGGATATAATTTAATTGTTAAAAATCCTTTTTGGATATATTAGGGGTGATACATATGAGACAAACACAGAGTATTGTAAGGCCTAATTTACGTTTGGGGTGCAGTCTGGGAGCCGTTATGAGATACCATACGACAGCGAACCGCACTACCGCCGCTATTTACATCGGGGAACTGGTCTACGATGACTTGAAAAAGCGGTATCCAGAACTGATGAAGAATATTCCAAAATCGGAAATCTTCATTCCGGCAAAGTAAAAAGCCGCCTGCTTTTGCAGAAGCAGACGGCCAAAGGCTACAATAAAGAACCTAGAAACAACTTTATTGTAGCCTACTTTTACCGAAAAGTAAATGAATTTGCGTTGCTTATTTTGCAGAAGTATGTGCAAATTTTAGGAAAGGCAGGTTACAAACATGGAAAACACGTTGCAGGTTTTCAAAAGCACTGAATTTGGCGAATTCAGAACGGTAGTTATTAATAATGAGCCATGGTTTGTTGGGAAAGATGTAGCAAGCATTCTTGGATACGCAGACACTTTTGGTGCATTGAAGAAACATGTAGATCTTGAAGATAAGCAAAACTGCCAAAATGACAGTTTTGAAAGTCCACGAGGATTGACCGTTATCAACGAAAGCGGCTTATATAGCTTAGTTCTATCTTCCAGACTACCGACGGCGAAGAAATTCAAACGCTGGGTGACGTCTGAAGTGCTGCCGTCCATCAGAAAGACAGGAGGGTATCATCTTCCTAATTTTGCCAATCCGGCAGAAGCGGCTAGAGCGTGGGCAGACCAGTTCGATGCGCGGCAGCGGGCTGAAAAGCAAATCGAACAGGACAAGCCGAAAGTATTATTCGCTGATTCAGTCAGCGTAAGCCATACGAGTATACTCATCGGTGAGCTGGCAAAGCTGTTGCAGCAAAACGGCGTACCTATGGGACAGAATCGGTTATTCCAATGGCTGAGGGAAAAAAGCTATCTGATTCGCCGCAAAGGGACGGACTACAACATGCCGACGCAGCGGGCCATGGAAATGGGCTTATTCGAGGTCAAGGAAACCGTTGTCAGCCATTCAGACGGGCATACGTCTATCAGCAAGACGCCGAAAGTCACTGGAAAAGGCCAGATATACTTTATCAATAAGTTTCTGGAAAGCGCAAAGCTGGCGAAGGCAGGTGGCGAACGATGAAGGAAGTCGGGGCTCGGTTAGGCTTTAATCTTGGGTTCATTGACTATATCGTACTGACGGACGGCACGGTCGTTCGTAACATGCATCGATTATTTAATGCGCCGATACCGTCGGAACAACAGCTGGAAACAAAGTACGGGATTATACCGGGCATGAAGTAACTGCATACTCATTAGAGCAATGTGAGGATTTCTCATATTGCTCTTTTTTTATTATTGGAAAATAAAGTTCATTGGACATATATGGGATTTTTATGGCAGTAGTAAAACCGTACTTTAGTACTGAATTTGTGGATAATTTGTGAATAACAATGCTTGAGCGGCGATTTTCGACAGAAATCGGCAGAATATGAGCAGTTTTCGACAGATTTCGGCGTTTTTGTACGATTTTGTATCACTTTTCGGCAGGACATGACGCAAAACTTGTGCTATACTAAGAGCGTGGAAATTTGGATGGTTGGCCGAGAGGTTAAAGGCAGCATTTTGCTAAAATGAAGCACGTGCCAAGCAGCACGCGCCGCAGGTTCGAATCCTGCACCATCCGCCATACAGGGGGGTAGTTCAATGGTAGAACAACGGTCTCCAAAACCGTGAATGCTCGTTCGAATCGGGCCCGTCCTGCCAAGTTTAATAGTTATCAGCTCATCGATGTGATGGGCTTTTTTTTATTGCTTTTTATCAATAATACATGAGGCGGTGGTGAGCATGTAATGAAATTAACGGAACGGCAGCGGCGGTTTGTAGAAGCGTTTATTGAAACGGGAAATGCCGCAGAGGCGGCGAGACGGGCCGGGTACAGCAAGAAAACGGCTCATGTGACAGGCGTTGAAAACCTATCAAAACCTAATGTGAAAAAAGCTATCGAAAAACGGCTAAAAGAAATCGAAGCGCAAAAAACGGCAACGCCGGAGGAAGTTATGCAACATCTATCTGCGGCCGTGCGCGGCGAGTTAAATGAAGATGTAGTCGTTGTGGAAGGCACGGGCAAAGGGTTTTCTAAAGCCAAGGTCATTACGAAGAAGATCGGCGAAAAAGACCGGCTAAAGGCCGCCGAGCTATTGCTCAAACGCTATGCGTATACGTCGACAGAATCAAAACGCGAACAGGAGCTACGAATACAAAAACTCGAAGCCGAGCTTAAAGCATTGAAGGCGGAAACGCCGGACGAATCGCAAGGCGAAGAGATAGTACAGATTTATTTGCCGGATAACGGCAGAGGCTAAGGCGGTGATGATATGTCAATATTAAGACCCCAGCAGGGGCCGCAGGAAAAGTTCCTATCCAGTTCGGCAGATATTGTGATATACGGCGGCGCCGCCGGGGGCGGCTAGGCAAGACCTACGCTTTGTTACTAGAACCGTTGCGCCATATTGATAATCCCCGCTTTGGGGCAGTTATTTTCCGTCGCGATAGCGGCCAAATAACGAATGAAGGCGGATTATGGGATAACGCCAAACAAGTATACGCTGGATTGCGTCCTATTTTCCGGGAAAGCTCGCCGCAGCGCGTCATATTCCGTTCCGGGGCCAAATTGACGTTGAATCATCTACACGAAGAAAAAAGCGTGCACGGCTATCAAGGGGCGCAGATCCCGCTTATTGGGTTTGACGAGCTGACCCATTTTACGGAAAAACAGTTTTTCTATATGTTGTCGCGTAATCGTACAACGTGCGGCGTCAAACCATATGTACGGGCTACGTGCAATTCCGATTCGGATTCTTGGGTGGCCCGCTTCATCGCATGGTGGATCGACGAGAAAACAGGATATGCGATTCCTGAGCGGTCAGGCGTAATTCGCTATTTTATCCGTATTGACAACAACATTATCTGGGGCGATTCGCGGCGGGAACTGGCGGAAAAGTACGGCATACAACCGGAACTTTGCAAGAGCGTGACGTTTATCAGCTCAAGCGTCTTTGACAATAAGATTCTTCTTGCTGCGGACCCCGGCTATTTAGCGACATTGAACTCGTTGAGCCTTGTAGAGCGCGAGCGGCTTCTTTCCGGTAACTGGAAAATAAGGCCGGCGGCCGGGTTATATTTCAAGCGAGATATGTTCCAAGTCGTCCACGAAATACCGGATAAGATTGTCAGCGTAGCGCGAGCTTGGGACTTGGCGGCAACGGCGATTACGCCGGAAACTCCGAATCCAGACCGCACCGCCGGCGGTTTAGTGGCAAGGCTGAGAAACGGACAGTTCATTATTTTAGACGTTCGGCGTCGGGCAATCAATGCGGCGTCTGTACGGGAACTCGTCAGGCAGACTGCTATTACTGACCGGGCAGTATACCGGTGCAATACGATATTGATTCCACAAGACCCGGGGCAGGCCGGCAAGGAACAGGCGCAAAGCTATGCAAAAATGATGAGCGGCTTTTCTATAAAAACACATACCGTCACGGGAAATAAAATTACGAGAGCTGAACCCTTCGCGGCGCAAGCGCAACATGGGGGCATATTAGTATTGGCCGGCGATTGGAACGAAGCTTTTTTTGATGAAGCGGAAGGATTCCCAGACGCCCAGCATGACGACCAAATAGACGCCGTTGGCGACGCGTTTAAGGCCGTAGCCAACGCGGCCGATTGGTCGGCTTTAATTTCATGATAGAAAGGGGATAATTACAGATGGGAGCATCACATGCCGACGGCTTTATCAATGCGTTTTTAGGACATGGCACTGGCCGGCGCGACCCGTTTGCCAGTTATATTTATACGCCGAGCCGCAGAATGACTGACCAAGAATGTATGGAGCTTTTCACGTACAACGGCATTGCGCAGAAAATTATTACAGCGCCTGCCGATGAGGCCGTAAAAGAAGGGTTTACGCTGAAAGACGGCGAGGAAACGATGGAAGAGCAAACAAAATCGGTACTGTCGGTAATGGAAGATCTGGAATGGGAGCAGCGGTTTTCAGAAGCTCTTTCGTGGGACAGACTGTACGGCGGCAGCGCTATTTTAATGCTGGCAGATGACGGGACGGCGGCATTAGATACGCCGCTTAACGAAGCAAATTTGCGAAATATTGAACGGCTTGTTGTTGTCGAGGCCCCGGATATTACGACAAACGACGCCATGCTGTACAGCGACCCGCAAAGTCAGCTATACGGCCGGCCCGAATTTTACGAGATAACCGGCTACTACGGCGGACGCCTTACCGTTCATGAAAGCCGGTTGATTATGTTTCGTGGCGGAGTATTGCCGAAAGAAGAGCGTCGGCGTCGCAATGATTGGGGCGCGAAAATCTACGAAAAAATGTTCAACGACATCATGCGATATGATAGCGGTTTGTCGTTAGCTCTCATGGCGTTGTCACGGTTATCCCAGGGCATACTTAAATTGGCCGGCCTGGCCGATAAATTATCATACGCCGAAGGCGAAAAGATGGTTATGCGGCGGTTGCAGCTTATTGATATGGCGCGCCATATGATGAATACGATGGCTCTTGACGAATCGGACACCTATGACCAGAAAAACATGACAATCAACGGTATTACGGATATTATCGACCGCTTCCAGACAGCTATTTCGGCGGCGACGGATATTCCCATTACGGTATTATTTGGCATCTCCCCGGGCGGGTTAAATGCGACAGGCAAAGCCGATTTTGAAAATTATTACAACATGGTTCGCCGTATCCAAAAACGGACACTCAAGCCGCAGCTGTCGCGGCTTATTGATTTGCTAGGCCAATGTAGCGACTATGGTATTGCTTTGCCGGATAAATACACGCTTGAATTTAATCCGCTCTGGCAGCTGACCGAAAAGGAACAGGCCGACACGGAATATGTGAAGGCCCAGACCAAAGAGCGCGAAGCCGCAACGGCCAAGACCTACTACGACATGAACGCGCTGGATGGCTCGGAAATGCGCGACACGCTGGAAAAGAACGGCGACTATGAGCTCGACCGCAGCCTTGACGATACGATTCAAAATTCCCGGCTGGGCCTTGAACCGGGACAGCCGCAGCCCAACACGGAAGGGAATGACGAATAATGAAAGTCGTAGCGAAACGGAAATGGCGCTATCCCATGAGCTTAGAACGGCAGTACGCAAAGCAGCTTGTCACCTACGTCAAGCGCAAATTTGCTGTTATTGACGAGCACCGGCAGGAAATCATCGACACTGTGTCCCAGTACGCCGTCAGAACGGACGACGACAGCCTGATGGAAAGCGTCAGCGCGCAGATTTCCGTACTTCTCGACCGTATCGAGCGGGACATGGAGAGCGCCGACGACCTCACGCGGGCCATGAACAACATGTTCGACGCCGTGAACCGCTACAACGCCAGCGAATTCGATGCCCTAACGAAAAGCTTGTTCGGGTTTCCGCTGCGCGTGCCGGTATCGCAAATATCGCATACTGACAGCGCGGGTCGGTACCGCACGGACGCAACGCTTGATGATGACATCTCAACTCTAAAAATGGCATGGGTACGCCAGAATCTGGCCCTTATCAAGAGCATTGACGCCGATACCATGCGTCGCATTGAGGACAAGATGATGGAACGCATCATTGCCAACGTCAGCATGGGCGACTTGACAAAGTACCTCATCAAAGATATTCGGGATATTGCCGGCGTAGAAGTAAACCGGGCGACGCTGATCGGCGTTGACCAAGTAGGGAAACTCAACGGCAGACTGACACAGTACCGGCAAGAACATGCCGGGATTTCCGAATACCAATGGGAAACGGCCCTAGATTCCCGCGTACGGCCTTCACACCGGCCACGGCAGGGAAAGATATACAAATGGTCGAACCCGCCGCCAGACGGGCACCCAGGCTATCCTATCCGGTGTCGGTGCGTAGCCCTTCCGGTCATCAATCTGGATGAGATACCTGTTCGGCTGAAAGACGGCACCTTTAAATACGTAGATTGGCCGAAGGCTCCGGCACCGAAACCGGCCCCGGCGGCAGCGGCCGCAGCCGCAACGACAGCCGCAGAGGTCAGCGCCATGTTCCCGGAACAGCTGGCCGGAGTATCACGGGGCGAGCCGATGACGCCGGATGAAGCCGACTTCGGACGGCCGAACCCGCATTTCGAAGAAAGTCAGCGGTACCGCATTAACTGCCAGAGCTGCGTTGTTACCTATGAGGCGCGGCTGCGGGGGTATAACGTGGAAACCCTGCCGAATACAGTCGGCTCCATGCTGTTTCAGCTGTCTTGCAATACACGTCTGGCATGGATTGACCCGAAAACGAAAGAAATTCCTTCCTTCATTCCGCATCCAAACAGCAAAACCGGCAAGTCATATATCGCCTGGCTGGAAAAGACCATTCAAAGCGGGCGGCGGTATACCTTACAGGTCTTTTGGAAGCGCGGCGGCGGACATATCCGGGTGTCCGGTGCACTCTGCCAGGATGTCATGA
>OGCN01004915.1_pt1 | contig 11044 bp, 10 predicted proteins | sample 1570181 | NCBI WGS metagenome assembly OGCN01 (sample SAMEA4370584, study PRJEB24528) | human gut metagenome | reverse complement strand
ATCTCCAGGAGGACGGAGATCTTCAGGGTGCTTGTTGGCATAGCAAAACTAATGGTGCGATGGAAGTGTGGTATGTAGAAAAGTAGCGAGAAAGGCGGCATCCTGCATAAGCAAGAGCCGCCTTTGTACTAAGGCTGAAATGTAAAATATTACGAGGGCAGTATTTAATAATATACAACGGTGTAGTCGGAATCATTGCTGGTGAACGCCGCCGCGGTGAGACCGAAGCTGATGCTCTGGTCGATGGAGAGATCCTTTGCGGGATCGATGCCGTTCTTCTTTAAGATATACTCAAAGACCATCTGGGGCATGCCGCCGGCGCGGCCGCCTAAAACTTTCTTCCCAATGAGGTTTTCCCACTTGAAATCAGCTTCCGGTGTCCGTCCAACGAGGAAGTTCCCAGCCCGCTGGGTGAGCTGGGCGAAGTTTACGGCGTAGTCATCATCGCCCTGGATATAAGTATAGATACTCGCCTCAGATCCCATGAACCCGATGTCCGCATCCCCGGATACCAAGGCTGTCATGACCTTGTCAGCCCCGGCACCGTTTACCAGTGTCAGATCGATTCCCTCCTCCTCAAAATACCCCAGCTCGATGGCGGCATACTGGGGCGCGTAGAAGATGGAGTGGGCAACCTCATTTAAAGTCACGGGAGTTAAGGAGGATTCCGCGTTCTTTTTACACCCGGTGAGCAGAGCCGCCGCCGTAAACACAAAAAGAACCGGTGCCAGAAATTTTCTCATAATACCAAAAGACCTCTCTTTGCGATCGTTCTATATGTTCAGTGTATGAGAAATGCCGGAAAGGGTGCAAAAGATCATGATTCCTGCGGTGCCTTGACGCAGCATAAAGCAATAGGAAAAACCTATAGCAAACCTTGAGTACATCCAATTAGACAGATTTTCCAACATATGGTACTATTACCTTGCAACCAGATAGGATGGTTGGTAAATGAAAATTAGAAATTTTTCGGGAATGAAATGCGATGTCCCGATCCGGAATAAGAGGAGGAAAATCACTATGGCAAAGAAAACAAGAGCAGAGAGAAACTTCAAATTTGAGACATTACAGCTTCATGTAGGACAGGAGCAGCCGGATCCGGTGACAGACGCGAGAGCGGTTCCGATCTACCAGACCTCTTCCTATGTATTCAGAAACTGCGAGCATGCGGCAGCACGTTTCGGACTCACAGACGCAGGAAATATCTACGGCAGGCTGACAAACCCGACCGAGGATGTATTTGAGAAGAGGATCGCAGCATTGGAGGGCGGCGTTGCGGCACTGGCAGTTGCCTCCGGCGCGGCAGCAGCAACCTATGTATTCCAGAACCTTGCTCATGCAGGTGATCACATCGTCGCAGCAAAGAACATCTACGGCGGAACATACAACCTTTTAGCACACACACTTCCGGAGTACGGCGTGACAGCAACCTTCGTTGATCCGTTCAACTACGAGGAGGTAGAGAATGCGATCCAGGAGAATACAAAAGCGATCCATGTTGAGACACTTGGAAACCCGAACTCCGATGTCGTTGATATCGAGAAGCTGGCTTCCATCGCCCACGCACATAAGATCCCGCTGGTTGTTGACAACACATTCGCAACTCCGTACCTTGTAAGACCGATCGAGTACGGCGCAGATATCGTATTCCATTCCGCGACAAAATTCATCGGCGGCCACGGAACCACGATCGGCGGTGTGATCATCGACAGCGGCAACTTTGACTGGGAAGCAAGCGGAAAGTTCCCGTCCTTAGTTGAGCCGAACCCGAGCTACCACGGTGTAAGCTTCGTAAAGGCAGCAGGAAGAGCAGCATTCGTTACAAAGATCCGTGCGATCTTACTTCGTGATACAGGAGCAACGATCTCCCCGTTTCACGCATTCATTTTCTTGCAGGGACTCGAGACACTGTCTCTCCGTGTAGAGCGCCATGTACAGAACGCCTTGAAGGTCGTTGAGTACTTAAACAACCATCCGCTTGTAGAAAAAGTAAACCATCCGTCCGTATCCGATGATCCGGAACAGCAGAGACTCTACAAGAAATACTTCCCGAACGGCGGCGGCTCCATCTTCACCTTCGAGATCAAAGGCGGCGCAGAGGCAGCGAAGAAGTTTATCGATAACCTCGAACTCTTCTCCTTACTTGCAAATGTTGCTGACGTGAAGTCTCTCGTGATCCATCCGGCATCTACGACCCACTCCCAGTTAAACGACGAGGAGTTGGCGGATCAGGGCATCAAGCAGAACACGATCCGTCTCTCCATCGGTACAGAGAACATCGACGACATCATCGAGGATCTGGACGAGGCGTTTAAGACATTACAGGAATAATCCCCCAACAGTTCAGCTGTGCGTCGAGCTGTGCTGGAAAAAATCCCCCTCAATTAACGAACGAATACAGGACAGCGGTCACTGCGTAGCGATATGTGTGACCGCTGTCCTGTTGTTGGACGGAAGTGGAATATATGTGGATGCCATGCTGCCGTCCCCAATATATAAATCTGTAACGGTCTGTGCCGTTGAACAGGCACAGAAAAAGCTTCGTAAGAAACTGCCTTAAGACAATTTTTTTGCGAAGCTTTTTGTTTCGACATATAAAATACAATATAAAAAAGTCACAAAGCCGCAGATTTTATGACTGACACGGACCCTTCACACTGTTTAAGATCTCCTCAGCTGCCAGTCTGTGCTTTTCCTCCAGCTCATGCTTCTGATCCAGGATCGTCTGGATCGTGATTCCGTCTAAGTAGTCCATGATGACGCGGTTTAGACCTTCCCAGACCGGGAGCGTGTCGCAGGCGGAGCAGCGCTCGCAGGGGTTTGGAGTGTGCTCGAGGCAGGAGACCGGGGCGAGGCTGCCTTCAGTGGTCTGTAAGATCGCACCGACGGTACACTCCGACGGGGATTTTGCGAGTTTGTATCCGCCCTGGTAGCCGCGGGTGGTGGAGAGCATTCCGGTCTTGTTTAAGAGTGGAACGATCTGCTCTAAATATTTTTTTGAGAGACCCTGGCGGGCGGCGATGTCCTTTAAGGAGATAAAGCCATCGTCGGCATGTTCAGCCAGGTCGATGACCATGCGCAGTGCATAACGACCCTTTGTAGATATTTTCATGATTCTTTCACCAATTTCAACAGTGATCTGACAAGATGTGAGCTGTTCAGATCATTGGACTTCCTAAAAAATGTTATAACTGTGCCGATAAGGAACAATTTTGCGATATTATTCTGCAGAAATGCGCTCAGAGGGCATCTGCAGATGAAACAAACAAAGATTCCGCTCATCATGCGGAATCTGGAACTGCTCTGATTATACTACAAAAAAGGTAGGTATTCAACCGACGTTTTGCTTTTTCTCATGGTTGCCAGAAAAAAATACATGTGATAGAATAGAAGCAATCGTGGATCGAATCAGAAAGGAACCATAAATATTATGAAAAAGCTGGAAGAGTATGTAATAAGCATCCCGGATTTCCCGGAGCCGGGGATTATTTTCCGTGATATCACTTCAATTTTACAGGATCCGGATGGATTAAAGCTGGCGATCGATTCTCTCCTTGAGATGGTAAAAGACGTAGATTTCGATGTGGTCGTTGGAGCGGAGTCCAGAGGATTTATTTTTGGAACACCGGTTGCTTACGCGATGGGAAAAGCCTTTGTTCCGGCGAGAAAACCGGGAAAGCTTCCGAGAGAGACCGTTTCTATGGAGTACGCCTTGGAGTACGGCACAGGAACCATCGAGCTCCACAAGGATTCCATCAAGCCGGGCCAGAAGGTCGTGATCATCGATGACCTGATCGCGACAGGCGGAACCGTGGAAGCAATCGCAAAGCTTGTGGAAGAGCTTGGCGGAGAGGTCGTTAAGATCTGTTTTGTGATGGAGCTTGCGGGATTAAAGGGAAGAGATAAACTGCAGAAATATGATGTGGATTCTGCGATCATTTACGAGGGGAAATAAGCTCGTCAGACAGGTTTGAGAGAACATGGCAGCAATGCCGGGAAAGTAAAAAGGTAATGCCGCCAGGGAACGCTAAAAAAGCGGTCTGGCGGCATTTTTACGTCACTGGGCATCCGGAAGAAACTGCCTGTGGCGATGATACAAGGCGGAAAGTGAGAAACAGAAGGTACCGACGAAATGTTTCACGGCTTCTGGAATGCCTGTTACCGTAAATAGAAAAGAGGATAAAAATGAGAGAGATCGTATTTAAAATGGAACGTCCGGGTCTTGTGGAGGTCGGACAGGAGGTGGACGTCAGCGAGTCCATCACGCCGGTCAATGTGAACTACATGATCGAGCCGGCGGTGGCGATGTCGGGATTGTTCCGGTTTACGGAGAGACTGAAGAGCAAAAAGGGCATCGTGAAGGATATTATCCAGAATGACCGTGGGTATTATGTGACGGTGGAATTCGACGAGTGATCATGTAGAGGCCGGACTCTGTTTTCTGTGAAAAAACAGCAGAAACAGGAGATACATGGTGGATAAAAGAAGTATCTGCACTGCAGTCCGGAAAAAATCCGGGAGTCCTGCCGGAAGCGGAAGCGTTTCCGGAAAGAGCCGGAAGAGCCACAGGGCGCAAAGCAGGCAGAAAACAGGCTTTCCGATCAATATCCATGCGTTCCAGTCACATGGGACGATTCTTCGGAGCGCCAGAATATGGAGCAGGGCTAAAAGCATCTCACTCGCAAGCATCCCCCAGAGGCATGCGCGGATCCCAAACTCCGGGATCCCGAACCACACGAAGGCGATGCGGATGAGAAGTGAGACCAGGTGATGGAAAAACGTGAGTTTCGTTTTTCCGAGTCCATTTAAAATGCTGCCGGATGAGGTGGCGAGATAGAGAAACGGGCAGAGCCAGGCGAGGATCTGAATGAAGGATCCGGCGTCCTGGCTTTTAAATATCTGTAAGCCCAGCGCATCTCCGAAGACTGTGAAGACCCCGATGCAAAAAATTCCGAGATAAAGGCTGTATCGGAAGGACATGGAGATCCCGGCGGCAATTCCGGAGTCGTTTCCGGCGGACTGGTGCCTCGCAGTGGCGGGCAGCAGGACCACAGCCAGGGAGTTTACCAGGGCCGATGGAAAGAGGACAAAAGGCATCGCCATGCCTGTGAGAGTTCCATATGTACTGACGGCCTGGGAACGGGTGAGTCCGTAGACGGTCAGGCGCTCCGGGATCATGATCGTCTCCGCGCTTTGCAAAAGGTTCAGGATGAGACGGTTTGCCATGAGTGGGGCAGCGAGGGCCAGGAGGGCGGACATGGGAGAGAACAGATTGCCAGAGAGATCCGAAATTCGTTCGGAATTCCTGAAAAGCGGATTTTTTATGGAACTTTGGCCAATCCTGCAGGATCTGCCTGTATTTTCGTGAAACTCATGAAATAAAAGAAAAAATATCAGCACAAACAACGCCGATCCGGCTTCCCCGGCAACCAGCCCGAATACGGCAAGTGACACTGTGACCGGAATCCGTTTTTCGATGCAGACAGACACCAGCAGAAATACCGTAAAGATCCGGATCGTCTGCTCAAAAAGCTGGGCGGCCGCAGGGACGGAGACTTTTTCTTTTCCGTAATAGTACCCGCATATGCAGGCATGGACAGAGGTACACGGAATCGCGAAGGCCATGACGGAGAGCAGCGGGGCACACCGCGGTTCCATGAGGACATGTTCCGCAAGAGGGCCCGAGAAGTGCCGGATCACAAAGGCGGCGGCCAGAGACATGGCGAAGGATAAAGAAAAGCCAGAGAGCAGCGTCCGCTTCGCATGGTCCGGGTCCGCTGCGGTAAAGCGGGAGATGGCGGTCTGAATCGACCCGGCGCAGAGGGAGAAAAAGATTCCGTAGACTGGGAAGATCATCTGGTAGATTCCGAGTCCCTCCGCACCGATCGTCCGGGAGAGAAAGATCCGGTAGAAAAAGCCGAGGACCCGGGAAAGAAGTCCGGCGGCGGTGAGGAGAAGGGTTCCAGTGATCAGTGGGTGAGTTTTATGGGATAAAGGCATGGGCAGCTCCGTTGAGGCAGAAGGATTCTGTTATATATATGTGGAAATAAGAGATGGATATGACGGCTGAAACCGCTGAAAATACGGGGATTTCCTAAATACTTAGCGAGTTACTGTGTATTTCTGAAAAAACATAAGATTACCGGTTGAAATTCCCAACCGGTTTCGTATATAATGTAGGATATCTGTGGCCTGTCCGCGCCTTTTTGGGAGCTGACTTTCGGGTCATGGCATAAAATAAATGGTAACAGTTCAGCCTTGCGGCGGTATAACAGCAAGACTGGATGATCAAGCTTTACAGAAAGGCGGAACAATGAAGAAAGTAATCTATCTCGACAATGCGGCTACGACAAAGGTACGTCCGGAAGTCGTGGAAGCCATGCTGCCGTTTTATACAGAATATTACGGAAACCCTTCCGCGGTATATGAGTTTTCCACCCCGTGCAAGGAAGCCCTCGCAAAAGCAAGAGAGACTGTAGCAAACGCTCTCGGCGCAAAGGACAATGAGATCTACTTCACAAATGGCGGTTCCGAGTCCGACAACTGGGCTCTGATCGCGACTGCGGAGGCTTACGCGTCCAAAGGAAAACACATCATCACAACAAAGATCGAGCACCACGCGATCCTTCACACCTGTGAGTATCTCGAGAAGCGCGGCTATGAGATCACCTACCTCCCGGTAGACGAGTACGGCTCCGTTTCCATCGACGAGTTGAAGAAAGCGATCCGCCCGGATACGATCCTGATCTCTGTGATGTTCGCCAACAACGAGATCGGAACGATCCAGCCGATCAGGGAGATCGGTGAGATTGCCCATGAGAACGGGATCATCTTCCACACAGACGCGGTTCAGGCATTCTGCCATGAGCCGATCAATGTGGATGAGTACCATATCGACATGTTAAGCGCCAGTGGCCACAAGTTCCACGGACCGAAGGGAGTCGGTTTCCTCTACATCAGAAAAGGCTTAAAGCTCCGCTCCTTCATCCATGGCGGTGCCCAGGAAAGAAAACGCCGTGCCGGAACTGAGAACGTGCCGGGAATCGTCGGTCTCGGGAAAGCTGTCGAGATCGCGATGGCAGAGCTTGAGAACAATAAAAAGAAAGAGACAGAGCTCCGTGATTATATGATCGGCCGTGTCATGGACGAGATCCCATACACACGTTTAAATGGTCACCGCACGAACCGTCTCTCCAACAACGCAAACTTCGCGTTCCAGTTCATCGAGGGTGAGTCCTTACTCATCATGCTGGACATGGACGGAATCTGCGGATCCAGCGGCTCCGCATGCACATCCGGTTCCCTGGACCCGTCCCATGTGCTCTTAGCCATCGGACTTCCGCACGAGATCGCGCACGGATCCTTACGTCTTACCTTAAGCGAGGAGACAACGAAGGAAGAGATCGACCATACTGTAGACTGCCTTAAGAAGATCGTGGAGAAGCTTCGCGCAATGTCCCCACTCTATGAGGATTTCATTAAGAAGAACAGAAAGTAAGAGGAAAAATAATGTATTCAGAGAAAGTAATGGACCATTTCCAGCACCCAAGAAACATGGGAGAAATTGAGGACGCCAGCGGCGTAGGTACTGTCGGAAACGCAAAATGCGGCGATATCATGAGAATCTATCTCGATATCGATGACGAGAGCCACATCATCCGTGACTGCAAGTTCAAAACCTTCGGCTGCGGCGCTGCCGTTGCTACAAGCAGCATGGCGACAGAGATGGTAATGGGAAAGACGATCGAGGAAGCGATGGAAGTAACCAATAAGGCAGTTATGGAAGCACTTGACGGACTTCCGCCGGTAAAGGTTCACTGCTCCCTGCTTGCAGAGGAAGCGATCCATGCAGCACTCTGGGATTATGCAGAAAAGCACCATATCGAGATCAAAGGCTTACAGAAGCCAGTGTCCGATATCAGTGAGCATGAAGAGGACGAGGAATATTAATGAAGAAAAAAGTCGTGGTAGGAATGTCCGGAGGCGTGGATTCATCGGTTGCTGCCTGCCTTTTGAAGGAACAGGGATACGACGTGATCGGGGTCACCATGCAGATCTGGCAGGAAGAGGATTCCTGTACGGTTGAGGAAAACGGCGGATGCTGCGGACTCAGTGCGGTGGAGGATGCGAGACGTGTCGCGTGGACACTTGGAATTCCCTACTATGTTATGAACTTCCGGAAAGAATTCCAGAAGAATGTCATTGATTATTTTGTTGCGGAGTATCTGCACGGACGGACACCGAATCCGTGCATTGCCTGCAACCGCTATGTAAAATGGGAGGCACTTTTGGAGCGCAGCCTGGAGATCGGTGCTGATTATATTGCGACCGGTCACTATGCCCGGATCAGCCAGCTGCCGAACGGACGTTACACGATCCGCAATTCCGTGACGGCGGCGAAGGACCAGACCTACGCGCTCTACAACCTGACCCAGTTCCAGCTTTCCAAGACGTTGATGCCCATCGGTGATTACGCGAAGGATGAGGTGCGAAAGATCGCCGAGGACCGTGGTCTCACTGTGGCAAAGAAGAAGGACAGCATGGAGATCTGCTTTGTGCCGGATAACGATTATGCCGGATTTATCGAGCGCGAGGCGTCCGATGTTCCGGGATGCGGAAACTTTGTGGACAAAAACGGCGTGATCCTCGGAAAACATAAGGGAATCACCCACTACACCGTCGGACAGAGAAAGGGCTTGAACCTTGCGATGGGACATCCGGTGTTTGTCACAGGGATTCGTCCGGAGACCAACGAGGTTGTGATCGGCGAGGGGAATGATGTGTTTTCCGATCATCTGATCTGCAGGGATGTGAACTGGATGGCGATCGACGGTCTTCATGGAGAGGAGAAAGAGGTTCTCGCGAAGATCCGCTACAGCCACAAGGGATCCCCTTGTATCATCAGGGAACTCCCGGATGGAACGGTGGAGTGCCAGTTTAAGGAACCGCAGCGTGCGATCACGCCGGGACAGGCAGTTGTATTTTATGAAGATGAATGCGTAGTCGGAGGAGGAACGATCCTATGAGCAGGATGAAAAAGGGAAACGGACTCCTCCGATTCCTTGTCTTTGCAGCCCTTTTTGCTCTGGTGCTTACCGGCTGCAATGGGGCGAGGAAATATGAGGCAGTGGATCTGAGCAGTGAGACGGCGGCGGGGGCTGAAATGTCCGGGAATGGTGCAGACCTGGCGGCAGAAAGCACGGATACAGGAGCTTCCGGATCCGGGGATGCGGACGTGCAGGCGCTCGGAGAAGCTGCCGGGGAACCGCTAAGCGCAGATCCAGAGGGTGGTGATGTGGCTTCTGAGAGTTCAGAACTGGCGGAAGCAGCTTCAGAATCAGAAGAACTGTCCTCAGAGATGTCCGAGGCAGAGAGCGTTGAGGCCGCGAGAGAGGCGGCTGCGGCGGCGTACACAGCGGCTGCGAGCGATGATGCTGAGACTGCGCCGGAGATCCCGTTTAACGGTCACACCGTTGCCATCGACGCGGGACATCAGGCAAAGGCGAACACCTCAAAAGAGCCTATCGGCCCGTCCTCCACGACCATGAAGGCAAAGATGCCGGAAGGCGCGGTGGGGACATCCAGCGGAGTCCCGGAGTACGAGGTGACGCTGACAGTGGCGAAAAAGCTGGAAAAAGAGCTTATAAACCGCGGCTATCATGTCGTCATGATCCGCACGAGCCATGATGTGAATATGAGCAGCGCGGAGCGGTCTGTGGCGGCAAACAAGAGCGGAGCGGATATCCTGATCCGTCTTCATGCCGGTTCTATGGATAACTCCAGCGTCTACGGCGCACTGTCCACCTGCATGACGGCCCAGAATCCTTATAACGCCAGTCTTCACGACAAGAGCTACAATCTTTCCAAGAAGATCGTTGACACCGTCTGCGGCACCACAGGCACGAAAAACCGCGGCGTCCAGGAGACGGACAGCTCCTCCGATATCAACTGGAGCGAGATTCCGGTCTGTGTGTTTGAAATGGGATTTTTAAGCAATCCTGATGAGGATACCTGGCTGCAGGATGACGGCTACCAGGGGAAAATCGCGAGCGGGATCGCCGGAGCAGTGGATGCTTATTTTGCGGAGGGGAATTAGTGGATTGATGCCTGCTGGCTTCTTGTTTTCATGTGCATGAAAACAAGAAGCATTTGGCGTTCGCCTAATATCAGTTCTCATTTAAAAATGTTTATGCAGGCAAGCTTGCAAAGCATTTTGAGATGAAAACCGACGCACGAGCAAGCTGGTGAAAATTATTTTGTAATTTCTCTATACAAATCTGAAAAAATATGTATAATAATATGTAGTCTGCCTTTTTTAAAGAGGCAGACATCCTGGAGACGTAGCGAAGCGGCCGTAACGCGGCGCACTCGAAATGCGTTTATCGGTTCATCCCGGTACGAGGGTTCGAATCCCTCCGTCTCCGCTCGAAACCCTTGATTTTTCAGGGGTTCCCGCTTTTCTTGTTACTAATGCGTTTATAGTTCAGCGTTCAGCGGCTAAAATGTTCAACATTGTATCAGGGCCACAGTTGCTTTCAATTCATCAAGGGTTTTGTGATTATAGACCCGGTTTCCAGTGTCCTTGGACACATGACCCATAAGAAGATCAATACATTTCCGGTTGGCCCCGGCGCTGTCCAACTGCGTTTCAAAGGTGTGGCGGCATTCGTGCGGGGTGTGGTTCATTTCCAGAGCCTTCATAATGTCCGCCCAAAATATCCGGTATTGGGTTTGATTACAGGGCCTTCCGTTATAGCAGATCAGGCGTGGGCCACCTTCAGCAAGACGGGCTTCAATGAATGGCCTGATTTTGGAATGGATGGGAACCACCCGATCTTTACCAGCCTTTGTTTTGGTGCCGCCTTTCATCGTCCCGGCATGAAGATCAATATCCTCAGGCTTCAGGTTCAACAATTCACTGATCCGCCACCCGGAATAAATCAGGATCAGGACAGTATCAACCCAAGGATCAGACTGGTGTTCCCAAAGCCGTTTGATTTCGTCCGTACTGAAAGGAAGGCGGCTTGTGGGCGGGATTGGATCA
>OGCN01004911.1_pt1 | contig 11046 bp, 11 predicted proteins | sample 1570181 | NCBI WGS metagenome assembly OGCN01 (sample SAMEA4370584, study PRJEB24528) | human gut metagenome | reverse complement strand
ACCTCCGCCAATATATCCATGTCCTCTGTTAAAATCGCGATATCTGGCGATCCAGACTTCGCAGTCTGACAGAGCATTCATATCCAGGTAATTATTCAGCCAGTTTAGATTTGCATATAGGACAAAACGATACCCTGCACTCTCAATCTCATCTTTAAACGCCCGGACAATTCTTGTTCTGTCACTTTTACTTGTAGCATTCAGAACGGTAGATTTCATACCCATCTGCACCAGTCACCTGGTTTCAGCTCACCTGCAAGGTCTGATAATCCAGGCTGTCCACAGAACTCATTTTCGCACTTTCCAAAGTTGTTCTCTGCGCTACCGAATCTGACTCTTCTCCAAGCAGCTCTTCTCCATCCAGTTTTTCCACTGCACAGATCTTATATTCATATAATGTATCAAACATCAGTCCAGTATCCGCATATCGTAAAGTATCTCCTGACTCAATATTTTTAAGCAGCGAGTATTCCTGATCTCCTTGCTTTCTATAAATCTTATATCCAGTTTCCCGCTCATTCTTTTCCCACAGACCGGTTTCCTCGCGCTGGAATTCATTCACATCCGTCAGCTTCACGGTACACAGCTCCGCAGTCAGTCCATGATAGCTTCCCCGAATGTATCCGCTGCCGCTGCAGTAATTATGGCTGGGCAGCGGAATGTTCGTATCTTCTGCATTCAGAAGATGAAGCGTGCTGTTCCTCTCAACCTCATCAAAGACTGTGTTCAGGATGTCCAGCGCGATGGTGTCAAAGGTCTGCTGACCTGCCTTATCCCTGGCCTTTCCCTGGCTCATCTGCCCCAGGCCCAGCAGTACAGCGCCTGCAATGATTAAGGCCATATTTCCGCCCAGGATAATGCCAACCACAATTACAGCTCCTCCCAACAGCGAAAGAAGCTTTCCCCCTGCCCTGCCGCCTTTGCTCTTTTGCAGTTCCTGGGATAACTGCTCATCCGTCATTTTCTTTTTCTGTTCTTCCATAATCCTACATCTCCTTATTCTATGGAATCCGTGAATGCAGGGCTCGTTTTCAGGATATCCAGCAGCTGCCCCATACCATTCAGGGAAGCACGGAACCATCTGCGTATCCCGTCAATGTCCCTCAGATCCAGTTCTTCCGGAACACCTGCAAACACATACCTGGTGTTAAGCGCCAGGGTCAGGCTGCCATCCTGCAGGATCAGACCTCCCACCTTGCCATTATTGGCAAACCTTTCCACCTTCTGAATCAGTTCCCGCATCTGTGGCGTGACCAGGTCATCTGCTGCCTGCCCGTCTGCCCTGCAGGCAGCAAAGTGTTCCCGAAACAGGGCCGGATCTGTGATGTCATCCTTCTTCCGCTCCTGAAACCGGTCCCGAATCATAAGATCCAGTGTGGGACCACAGATATCCTTACACCGGACCACGATGCCGTGAAACAGTGTCTCTGTTCTGGTCATCCAGTTATCGTTTCGCGGACCGGACCGTTCCTCCACCGTCCGGCGCAGCTCCACATTGGCAGCGGAAAAACGCAGACCGTTGTGCATCCCTTCATGAAAATTCTCCACACTGCACTCAGTCCAGGGAAACTCGATCAGAGCAGTTCTTTTCAGGTAGGCATCATCAACAGGAAGCTGTACGTTTTCCGGTTCCGGACCAAAAGCTTTTGCCAGTTCCGCGCAGAAATAATCCCCAAGTTGCTGATACATGAGTGCCTTTTTCTTCTTCTGGGCCGGAAGCGCCAAAAGAAGAAGCAGTCCCACACCGGTAAAGGTCAGAACAGAAAGCAGAATGACATCGTGCTTTAGAAAGGCCGTAATACACCCGAAAACCACCAGCAAGATACCCAACAGCATCCCGACACTCTCAATAGACTGATATTGTCCCAGCTTCTTCGACAATTCCGCATCGGTCATCTTAACCTGCTCACCTGGAACAAAAGCATTTGTTTTTTTCTTCATAGAGTCTGCCCTCCCCTCAGTCACAAAGGCTGATGTTTACGTTCTCTATTGTCAGGCTGACAGTAACATTATCAATCATGATGCCGCCTTTGACATCTGTAGAATTAGAAGGCCTCTGCTGCGGATTATAGGTGCCAGTAATTGTTTTTCCTTCAAACTGGCTTACATTTGTGCTGTTGATCAACAGATAATCATTATTCAGATCATAGGTCTCTCCCAGCGCCATCGTTGCCAGCCCGGCATCCCCCACCAGAACATAAATCTTTGGCAGTTCAGCTTCTTCGGCTATCTCAAATTCTCCCACAGACTCCGGCAATACCGGTGTATACACGTATACGCGTCCATTGTACTCCTTATTTTCCTCTGCGTAGCCTGCCCAGGTTTTCATGGATGTTTCAACGGGCTCACCGCTTTCATCGAATTTTTCAAAGTAGTCTTTTTCAGAGATACCGCCATGAAACTCCGGAAAATCACTCTGCTCCCCATCCAGTTTCCAGGTCACGCCTGTGATCTGGTACGGTGCTTCGTTATCTTCCCTGTCCTCATTCTGTTTTTCCATCCGCACATCCAGCGTTTCCGGCAGGTGAATATTGCTTTCGCTTACACCCAGCGGCAGGTTCTGTACCGCGATCGACTCATCCAATGGTAAAAATTCCGTGATTTCCGCTCCCTTTTCTTTTGGAAGCACGGTCACTTCAACGCGGGGCAGTAAGTCATTAACAAGTTCGTAACGGTTATTTTTCAGCTCCGCATCAAATACATAGATACCCGGTTTCTTCCCATCGTAGGTATCTTTTTCGCTCCGATTTTCGCACAGCACCCAGCGGACCTTAACGTTTTTCCAACCTTCACCAGAATAAATATCATCTGCATCGGATGATGTTGCAGTCGTGATAATCTCATCTGCGTCTGACTGCGATGCTTTATGGTAAGGTTCTTCTATTTCCTTTTCATCATTCGTATGCCGAAGCTGGGATGGTGTAGCAATATCCACAGTATCTGTCCCCCCGTCATCCGCATCCGTATCCCATATTTCTTCATCTTCCGTCCATACAAGCATTTTCAGCTTATCCGGAAGTTTCAGATCCTTATATGCAGTTCCATATGGAACTTCCTGATATAAAACTTCGTCCGGGAGCTGCTCGATCTCTTCAACCAGATAGACCACACTAGCTGCCAAAGCAGGCACCTGCCATCCGCACGTATTCCAGATCAAAATTGCCGCCATTGCAGACGCCAGTATGCGTTTACATTGTTTTCTCATAATATTCCTCCTGTAATTTTCCGATTTTTCCCCGTCCTTCTATTCTTAAAAGACAGTCTGTCAAAAGTTCCTCCAACATCTCTCTCCTGGGTGGAAAGAGCCCAAAAGCATTTGCGTGAAGTTTCCAGGACTCCAGTGCATTTTCCTCATCTGACAGCCAGATCAGAAAAGCGGAAGGGTTATTTTCCCGGATTTTTTGAACGATCTGTGCTCCCCTCTCTCCCATCGCGGAAACCAACATAATCAGATATGGGTTCCCACGGACAAAATGCAGACAGCTCTCCAGATTTCCAATATAGGTGTGGATCACCGGCCACCTTTGTTTTTCCGTCAGGATTGCACGTAGCATCATTTCCAGTCCCTCTGTCTCTTCCTTATGTTCTCCATATATCACGACCCGTACCATCGCTCCACCTGCCTTTTCGTTATTCATACGACCTACCGTGTGCCGTAACTGTTCACGTCATTTTCTATCATTGTCATGTCATTTGCTTTTTCTTCGGAGAATTTTGTATTATAATGATACTAAATACGAATATTTCTGAAAACCACATCGACGTTAACGGTCAATCCTCGACCAAATTGGTCATTGACCTTTTGCTTAGACTTACAGACACTGGAGGTTTCCGCCTTGATGCATTTTGCAATTGTAGAAGATCTGGCTATGGATCAGGAGCATCTGATCCGGCTGATACAGGAAAATTTTGAAAAACATAATGAGACAGCAGATTTTGACTGCTATGAAAGCGGTGAGGATTTTTTAGCACATTTCCGCCCCGGCCTCTATCATGCAGTTTTTATGGATATTATGCTGGACAGAACTGGTTTAAATGGCATTGAAACTGCTGAAAAACTGCGCAGCATCGCAGAACGGATTCCTCTCGTTTTTATTACCTCGGAACGTGACTATTCACTACAGGGTTACCGTGTCCATCCACTTGATTACCTGCTGAAACCCGTTGATGCGAATGCCCTGTCCTGGTGTCTTGATGAAATTCGCACGTTTCTTGCTGAACCGGCTTATATTGAGATTCAGGCATCACTCGGTCAGGGACAGAGCTCGGCGAAACGGATTTTTCTGGATGATTTTCTGTACGCGGAGACTCAGAATCACCGCCTGATCATCCACACTTTAAAAGAAGATATCTCTGCGCGCCTCTCGTTTGCAGAGCTTCTTTCCCTGCTTCCCAAAAGCGGCCGTTTCTATATGAGCGGCCGCGGACTTCTCCTCAATTTTTCACAGGTTGCCGACTTCCAGGAGGATGGCACCATCCATCTGAAAAATGGCGAGTGCATCTTCTGCAGCCGGCGAAAGAAAAAGGAAACCAAAGAAGCTTTTGTAGCATATCTGTTTGACGCTCTTCGGAAAGGAACGACTTTATGAACTGGCATGTATTTGGAAAAGCTTTTCTCTGTGAAACACTGTACTCGATTCCCTTTTTTATCCTGGCACTGTTTCCATTCCGGAAACAACTGCGCTTTTCTCTGAAAAGCATTACATTTTTCATTTTTCTGGGACAGCTGTTTCAGTCCTCCTGCTATGTCTATCTGGTTGAACACGGAAAACCGACCAGGATGACAGATATGCTCTTTGCCGTGGTCTGCCTAAGTCTCTACTTTTTATGCGTAAAGGCCAATGCATGGAAACTGCTTTTCCTGTGCTTTTTCATTTTCAACTATATGGTCACGCTCCGGGGAATCTGCTTTTTCCTGGAAAGCTGGTTCTTTTCTGGTTCAGATCTTACGTTTTATTCGCTCCACAACGAAAGTATGCTGATCATCTTTGTCTTTCTGCTTCTCACGCTCCCCCTGGGACTCAGGTTCATGAAAAATGCCAGGGAACGGGTTTTTCAGGTAGAAAGTCCCGCATTCTGGCACAAAGCCTGGTTTCTTCCATTTTCAGGTACTTTTATTGTCTGCATTTACAATTTTGATTTAAGCATTGATGCGGTCCGCGCCCCGCGTTTTATTCTGACAAGAATATGGCTAATGCTCATGACGGTCATGGTTTATTCCATTCTTCTGGAAGCATTTGATATCATCCGCCAGCAGGCAATGCTCAAAGAGCGGGCTGCCCAGCAGGAAACACTTCTGGCCATCCAGCGCACGCAGTATCATCAGCTTTCCAGACATATGGAAACGGTCCGCCAGGCGCGCCATGACCTGCGTCAGCATTTAAATGTAATCGACCATTATCTGAGCAGCGGGAAAACAGAGGATCTGAAGTCGTATATCGAACAGTACCGCATGACACTTCCTCCGGATACTGCCCGGACCTGGTGTGAAAATTATGCAGTCAATACCATTGTCTGCTATTACGGGGAAGAAGCACGCAAAGCCGGAATTGACTTTTCTGTCCGTCTTGAACTTCCCAAACACCTCTCCATCAATGAACCGGAGTTATGTTCCATTCTTGGCAATCTTCTGGAAAATGCACTGGATGCCTGCAGGGAATGCACGGATACCGCTCCTTTTATCCGCATCCGTGCCCGGGAAGAAAGCGGGCATATTACGCTGGCTGTGGACAATACCTGCCGCCGCGCCCCCATCGAAGAAAACGGTCAATTTCATTCAACCAAGCACGAGGGCTTTGGCACCGGAACCGCTTCGGTTCGGGCAATTGCCCATCGGCATCAGGGCGTATCCGAATTTCGCTATGAAGATGGTATCTTCTATGCCTCCGTCTTTATATGATATGAAATAAAAAGACCGGTCCACGCGGACCAGTCTTTTTTTATTCATAACTCTCTTTTCAATTTTCATGTTCCCGATGCTCCATAGACCGGAACAGGTGCACACAAATAAGGATGCCCACCAGGATTGACAGATAGTCCGCTGTCGGCTGGGCATAAATGACGCCATCCAGGCCGAACATGGAATTTAAGAGAAAGATCAGCGGAATGAAAATCAGTCCCTGACGGCAAACCGTAAGAATCAGGGAAGGAAGTGCCTTGCCCATGCCCTGAATCGTGTTAATACACAGGAACAGGATTCCGATAAATGGTGCGGAAAGCTGCAGCGCAACCACCATCCGGATGCCATACGCAACGACCTCTGCATCATCGATGAATACCTGAATCATGGTCTTTCTGGCGATGATCATAAACAGAGTCAGAATCACGCCCATCATAACCGATACCACACCGGTAAATTTGAACACCTGCATCAGGCGTTTTTTATTTCTGGAACCGTAATTGTAACCGATTAACGGCTGGATTCCCATACAAAGTCCGATCTGCAGCAGAACCACCAGCATGTTGGATTTCAGTGCCACACCCATGGCCGCCACCGGCGTATCTCCGTAGCCAACCAATGCCTGGTTCAGAATGATGTTCGCAAAGCTCATCAGAATGTTATTCAGGGAAGCTGGAATACCGATCGATGCTACTGCTGCCGCAATTCCATCTCCCATCTTGAAATCTTTCAGATGAATGGACAGCATGGATTTTCCTCGCACATAATAGGAAATGTAAAACAGGCATGCCGCGATATTTCCGATGATGGTGGCAAGTGCCGCTCCGGATACACCCCAGCCAAGAACCAAAATCATGACCGGGTCCAGAATGATATTGAGCACCGCCCCCAGCATCACCGACTGCATTCCCTTCTTGGCAAAACCCTGGCAGATGATGAATTGGTTCATCCCGGTGGACAGCAGGGCAAATACCGTGCCGGTGAGGTAATAGGAGTAGTAGTCCATGGCATAGGGCAGGGTCTCCGGGCTGGCGCCGAACAGCAGAAGGGCGGGGCGCCGGGTGGCATAGGCCAGCCCTGTCAGCGCCAGGGCCAGGCAGGTGAGGAGCAGGAAGCAGTTGGCCAGGACGCGCCGGGCCTCCTCCTGCCGCCCCTCACCCATGCGGATGCTGATGAGGGGGGAGCCGCCCACCCCCACCCAGAAGGCCACCGAGCCGAGCATAGTGACGATGGGTCCGCACACGCCGGCCCCCGCCAGAGCCAGGCTGCCCACCTGGGCGATGTTTCCAATGTACATCCGGTCCACCACGCTGTACAGCACGCTGACGAACTGGGCCAGCATACTGGGGATGGCGATGCGCAGGACCAGCGGCCGGATGGGGTCGCTGCGCAGATCGTTTTCCAGCTTCATAGGGATCGTCCTCTCCTTCTCTCGCGCTCCTTAACAGGCGTCAGAACACCCGCCGACGGCCATTATAGCATGGAGGCTGAGAAAAAGCAAAGGACTAGCGCAGGGCCCACTGGAGCATCAGCAGAAGGCCGAAGCCGGGGGCCCCCAGGACCCCAAGCACCAGGGCGTTGATCGGGTTGACTCCCAGACTGACGCCGATGAGGGGACTTACTTGGCTGAACAAGGCCAGAACGGCCAGCCCCACGGAGGAGCGCACCGCCAGCCGGAGCAACTGGCCCAGGGGGCGGCGGAGCAGGGCCAGCCCGGCCAGCAGGAGCAGCCCCAGCGCCAGCCAAGGGGTGGAGGCCCCGGTCACGGGGCGCACTCCAGCTCTTTGACCCGGCGGAGCAGATAGTCGTACCGGGACTGGAGGGCCTTGATCTCAAAGACATAGGACTCGATGAGGTCGCTGTCGCTGACGGTGTTGAAGCCGCCATAGGCCTGCTGGATCAGGGTGCGGGTGCTGGCCAGAGAGGCCAGCAGCTCCTGGCGCTCCGCCTCCCGGGCAGCGTGCTCTCGGCGGCGGGGGGAAAACAGGGCGTGGGTCATGGGCGTCTCCTTTCTCGGGGCCGCGCCGGAGCGGAGGGGGCGCGGGAGCCTCTGTATCCTGAGGGTATGAATAGTTTGGACAAATATTCCAAACTTTAACCCCAAAAGGAGACGGCGGGAGAAAAAATATCCCCGCGGCCGAAACCGCGGGGATGAGCGGGGCGGTCACTGCTTGGGCAGGACGGTCTCACACAGAGTCTTGAGCACGGCGGAGAATTCCGCCCGGGTGACAGTGCCCAGCGGGGCGAGGGTCTGGACACCTCCGGCGCTGCGGCCGGCCAGCAGGCCCTGGGCCACTGCCCACTCCACGGCCTCCCGGGCCCAGCCGGCCACCTGGTCGGCGTCGGAGTAGGGGGTCAGTTCGGCGCGCTTTTTGGTATCCAGTCCGGCCTCCTTGGCATAGCGGAAGAGGGTGAGGGCAAGCTCCTGCCGGGTGGGCGGGCGCTCGGGGGCGAAGGTCTCGCCGTCCACACCGCTCATAATGTCCCGGGAGACGGCCCAGGAGACGGCGGAATAGCACCAAGCGGTGTCAGGCACATCGGTAAAGTGCGTCAGGCCGCCGTCCGGCTGTCCGGCCAGCTGGAACAGGACCTGAGCCAGCATGGCTCGGTTCAGGGGCTGCTCCGGAGAGAAGTGGCTGCGGCTGGAGCCGGAGAGCAGGCCCTGAGAAACCACATAGTCCACCGCGCCGTAATACCATGCGCCGGGCGGGACATCCTGATAATCGGCGGCGGAGGGGGCGGGAAGCTGGTCGAACAGATTGAGGTAGTAGCACAGCTCATAGTCCGCGTTGTCGCGGGCGGAGTGGTAGTTCACAGTGATCATATAGAGGATGGAGTCGGCGGCGGTCTGGCCTCCGGTCATGCCGGAGAGGTGGCTGGCGCTGCCGCTGGCGGTGCGGTCTTGAATGGCGGCCTGGCCCCGCTTGAGCAGGCTGGCGGCGGTAAGGGTGTAGGTCGTTCCAGCTGTTAGAGTGGTGGAGACGCCGCTGCTGGCGGCGGTGAGCACGCCGGAAGAGGTGAGCACGTCACACACCGGGGCCTCCTGGCTGCTGAGCAGCTCATACAGCCCGTCCCCGTTCAGGTCAGTGAGGTAGTCCACCGTCAGGGTGACCTGGGCGGTCTGGGGAATCAGGTGGAACTCCGCGTCCTTGGTCACGCGGTTGACCGGAGTGTCAAAGTCCAGCGTGTCCACTGCCTGGAAACGGCCATCCTTGTTCCGCTCGTACAGGGACAGCTGAAGGGTGGTCTGGGGGACGTCTGTATCCTGGGCGGAGATGAGCACCTCCGCAAAGCCGCCGGAGGCCAGGGGGTCGGCGGCGGAGGCGGGGAGGGCCAGGGACAGGGTCATGGTAAGCAGGACCGCGGCGGACAGGCCGCGTCTGAAGCAAAGTCGTCGCATGAATATGCTCCTCTCAAGTGGGAATGGGCAGGGCTGTGTGGCCCGCCTCAGGCTTTCTATTATAGCGGAGGGGGGAACAAAATGCAAGAAATACGGCTCGAAACCAGGGAGTGGGAGATATTTGTAAACTAAAGAATATTATAGTTGACAATGAGAGAGAAAAAAAGTATACTGCAAATAGAATAAGGTTTACGATATGGAGGAGTTCCTGTGAACAGTTTGGCAGAAGAAATTATTGCGGGCCGGCGGCTGGGCAGCCGGGAGGAGGCCCTCCCCCTGGTGGAGGCGGAGCTGGAGGCGCTGTGCCGGGGGGCGGACCGGATCCGGTCCGCCCTGTGCGGCAGCCGGGCCGACCTGTGCACCATTGTCAACGGGCGCAGCGGCCAGTGCGGAGAGGACTGCAAATTTTGCGCCCAGTCCTGCCACTACCGCACCCAGGCGGAGGAATACCCCTTCCTGGCGGAAGATGAGATCCTGGCGGCCTGCCGCCGGGATGAGGCGGCAGGGGCCCGCCGCTTCTCCATCGTCACCGCGGGGCGGAGCCTGAAGGGGGAGGACCTGGAGCGGGCCCTGTCCGCCTACCGGCGGCTGCGCCGGGAGACCGGGGTGGAGCTGTGCGCCTCCCACGGCCTTCAGACGCAGGAGGAGTTTGAGCGGATGAAGGCGGCGGGCGTGGACCGCATCCACGCCAATCTGGAGACCTCCCGCCGCTATTTCCCCCACATCTGCACCACCCACACCTATCAGGACAAGGTGGACAACATCCGGCGGGCCCAGGCGGCGGGGCTGGATGTGTGCTCCGGCGGGATCCTGGGGATGGGGGAGACCTGGGAAGACCGGATCGACATGGCATTGGACCTGGCGGCGCTGGGGATCGGCTCCATCCCGCTGAACATCCTGCGGCCCATCCCCGGCACCCCCTTCGGGGATCTGGAGCCCATCACCAACGAGGAGGTCCTCCGGGCGGTCGCCATCTTCCGCTACCTCAATCCCACCGCCTGGACCCGGATGGCCGCCGGACTGAGCCAGTTTTCCGGCGGCGGGGCGGAGCTGTTCCGCTCTGGGGCCAACGCGGCCATCACCGGGGACATGCTCACCACCACCGGGACCAGCATGGCGGGGGACGCGGCCATGTTCCGGGCCCTGGGCTATCAGCTGTGACAAACCGGAGAGAAGGAGAAACTATGATGCAGGATCAGATGACCTCCGGCGCGGCTGGACAGAAGAACAAGACGTATGCCCTGGCGATGACCGCCCTGATGGCAGCGGTGACCTGTGTGCTGGCCCCCATGGCCATCCCCATCGGGCCGGTGCCCATCTCCCTGACCAACCTGGCGATTTACCTCTCCCTGTACCTGCTGGGCTGGAAGTGGGGGACGGCCAGCTATGTGGTCTATATGCTCATCGGCATGGTGGGGGTGCCAGTATTCTCCGGTTTTACTGGGGGGCTGGGAAAGCTGGCGGGCCCCACCGGCGGCTACATCATCGGCTTTGTGCCCATGGCGGTGCTGGCTGGACTGGTGATCGACCACTCCCGGAACCGGGCGGTCCAGTTCGTGGGAATGGCCGCAGCCACGGCGGTGTGCTACGCCTTCGGTACGGCGTGGTTCTGCCTCTCCATGGACAGCACGGTGTCCGCCGCACTGGGCCTGTGCGTGTTCCCCTTCATCCCCGGAGATGCGGTCAAGATGCTGCTGGCCATGACCTTTGGGCCTATGCTCCGGGGCAGGCTGGAGCGGGCCGGGCT
>OGCN01004896.1_pt1 | contig 11068 bp, 6 predicted proteins | sample 1570181 | NCBI WGS metagenome assembly OGCN01 (sample SAMEA4370584, study PRJEB24528) | human gut metagenome | reverse complement strand
CGGTAACAACAGACTTGGTGGAGATGACTTCGACCAGAAGATCACAGATTACATGCTTGCAGACTTCAAGGCAAAAGAAGGCGTAGATCTTTCTACAGATAAGATGGCTCTTCAGAGATTAAGAGAAGCTGCAGAGAAAGCAAAGAAAGAACTTTCAAGCGCAACAACAACAAATATCAACCTTCCGTTCATCACAGCAACAGCTGAAGGACCGAAGCATTTCGATATGAACCTTACAAGAGCTAAATTCGACGAGCTGACAAGAGACCTCGTAGAAAAGACTCAGGAACCGGTAAGACGTGCACTTTCTGACGCAGGAATCACAGCTTCCGAGCTTGGACAGGTACTTCTCGTTGGTGGATCAACACGTATTCCGGCTGTTCAGGAAGAAGTTAAGAGACTGACAGGCAAAGAGCCTAGCAAATCCCTTAACCCAGATGAGTGTGTAGCACTTGGTGCTTCCGTACAGGGTGGTAAACTTGCAGGAGATGCAGGCGCAGGAGACATCCTTCTTCTTGATGTAACTCCACTGTCACTGTCTATCGAGACAATGGGTGGTGTAGCTACAAGACTGATCGAGAGAAATACAACAATCCCGACAAAGAAGAGCCAGATCTTCTCAACAGCAGCAGATAACCAGACAGCTGTAGATATCAACGTTGTACAGGGTGAGAGACAGTTCGCAAGAGACAACAAGTCCCTCGGACAGTTCAGACTTGATGGAATCCCGCCGGCTCCACGTGGAATCCCGCAGATCGAAGTTACATTCGATATCGATGCAAATGGTATCGTAAATGTATCTGCTAAGGATCTTGGAACAGGTAAAGAGCAGCATATTACAATCACAGCTGGTTCTAATATGTCTGATGAAGATATCGATAAAGCTGTAAAAGAAGCAGCTGAATTCGAGGCTCAGGATAAGAAACGTAAAGAAGCAATCGATACAAGAAACGAAGCAGACGCTATGGTATTCCAGACAGAGAAGGCAATCAAAGAGGTTGGCGACAAAGTCGATGCTACAGAGAAGGCAGCTGTAGAGGCTGACGTTCAGGCACTGAAAGATATCCTTGCAAAATCTGCTCCGGAGAACACAACAGAAGAGCAGGTAGCAGAGATCAAAGCTGCGAAGGAAAAACTGATGGAGAGCGCACAGAAACTGTTCACAAAGATGTATGAGCAGGCAGGTGCTGCAGCAGGTGCAGGTGCACAGGCTGGTCCTACACCAGAAGCTGGTCCGGCTCCGGATGGTTTCCAGGGTGATGATGTTGTAGACGGAGATTACAAAGAAGTCTAAAATATAGAAAAGATGCCGGTAAGACAGAAGAGAAACAGGCAGCAGGGCATCAGATAAATGAAGCATGAAGAGAAATTCTACGGAGCTTTGTAGCTTCGTAGAATTTCTTGAGGTTAAGAAAGAGATACAGAAAGGTTAGTATTTGTGTTATGGCAGAGGCAAAGAGAGATTATTATGAGGTGCTCGGCGTAAGCAAAGATGCAGATGATGCTACAATCAAGAAAGCATACCGCCAGCTTGCGAAGAAGTACCATCCAGATATGAATCCAGGGGATAAAGAAGCAGAAATAAAGTTCAAAGAGGCTTCCGAAGCCTATGCCGTTCTGAGTGACGCTGACAAACGTCGTCAGTATGATCAGTTCGGCCACGCTGCATTTGATGGCGGTGCCGGCGGCGGAGCAGGTGGATTCGGTGGCGGATTTAACTTCAATGGAGCAGATTTCAGCGACATTTTCGGAGATATCTTCGGAGATATGTTCGGTGGCTCCAGAAGAGGCGGCGCAAGCAATGGTCCTATGAAAGGGGCTAATATCAGAAAGAGCATCCGCATCACATTCGAGGAAGCTGTCTTCGGATGCGAGAAAGAACTGGATCTTGTACTGAAAGATCCTTGCGAAGACTGTCACGGCACAGGTGCAAAGCCTGGAACATCACCGGAGACATGTCCAAAGTGCGGTGGTAAAGGTCAGGTCGTATATACATCCCAGTCCTTCTTTGGAACCGTACAGAATGTACAAACATGTCCGAACTGCGGTGGTTCCGGTAAGATCGTGAAAGAGAAATGTCCGAAATGTGCAGGTACAGGATATACATCCAGCAGAAAGAAGATCAAAGTTACGATTCCGGCAGGTATTGATAACGGACAGAGCGTACGCATCCGTGAAAAAGGAGAACCGGGAGTTAATGGAGGACCGAGAGGAGATCTCCTCGTTGAGGTTAACGTATCCAGACATCCAATCTTCCAGAGACAGGATATGCATATCTTCTCAACCGTTGCGATTTCTTTCGCAGTGGCTACACTCGGTGGCGATGTGAAGATTCCAACTGTAGACGGAGACGTTCTCTACACAGTAAAACCGGGAACAAAGACAGATACAAAAGTACGTCTGAAAGGAAAGGGAGTTCCATCCCTTAGAAATACTCAGGTAAGAGGAGATCATTATGTAACATTAGTGATCCAGACACCGGAGAGATTAAGCGCAGAGGCGAAAGAGGCTCTGAGAAAATTCGATGAGCTCAGTGGAAATACACTTCATCAGCATGACAATCTTGCTACAAAATCTGAGAAATCAGAGAAAAAAGGCAAGAAAAAAGGATTCATGGATAAGATGAAAGAAGCCTTTGAGGATAAAGAATAAAAAGAGAATGATGAGAGCGGCAGATGCTGACTGAGAGGTTGGTGGCTGCCGCTTTTTAGCATATCTAGCGACGTAAGTCGCTAATACGCTGAAGAATATGATATGGGAATAATTGAAAAGCAGATTCAGGGAATCAAGGTTAAATAGATGATTTATAGCAAGTTTCTCTTGGTCTGGTTTTCCAAAATCTTAACATGTGTCAAATATCCAGCAAAACTCATATCCGAAAAAAATTCCTCCTAGAACAGCTCCTTGTATTTACACGCGAAATCGGATATATTAGAAGATATTGGAAATGTGTTGCACGAAGCATCCGCAGGCATCGTAGTTGTGGGTTTTGTCTCCAACATCTTTACAAATATAGCAGAAAGAAGGTGAATTTCATCGTGAATCAGATCGTTTTGACAGGAATGGTGCTTTCTGTCGCACCGGTGGGCGAGTACGACCGCAGAGTTGTCATACTTACAAAAGAACAAGGGAAGATCTCAGCCTTTGCAAAGGGATCAAGAAGACCAAACAGTCCTCTAGTGGGAGCGGTGAATCCATTTACTTTCGGTGAATTCACGATGTATGAAGGTCGTTCTTCCTACACAATTCAGTCTGTAAATGTATCCAATTATTTTTCGGAATTGAGAGAAGATGTGGTAGGTGCATATTATGGCTTTTATTTCCTTGAGGTTGCGAATTACTATGCGAGGGAACGGAATGATGAGCGGGAACTTTTGAAATTACTTTATCAGACGATGCGTGCGCTGACAAATCCACATCTTCCGAATCAGTTGATCCGTTACATTTTCGAGTTGAAAGTGCTGACAATCAACGGACAGGGACCGCAGGTGTTCCAGTGTGTACAGTGTGGCGACCGGACGAGGCCGGCAGTGTTCAGCGCGGCGAAGGGCGGACTTGTGTGTAATGAATGTGACGGAGAAGTGAGAGACGGAATGTTTCTTGACGGTTCTACGCTGTATACGATGCAGTATATTGAATCCAGTACAATTGAGAAATTATATACATTTAACGTGAAGCCGGAAGTGTTGGAGAAGTTTGGACGCGTGATGGGACGGTTGATGAAGATGTATGTAGATAAGGAATTTAAGTCTTTGGAGATCCTGGAAACGCTGTTGTGAATACTATTGAAAGACATGATATTGTTTCTACAGATGAGATTTTGCAAAGAGCGGATGAAGTTATGTATGAATATAAGCAGAAACATAAAGAGAAGTACTTAAAACAGCTTGAAAAATAAGGCATTAGTAGTTATAATAAGTAACATTGATGTGCAAGGTGAATATTTTCTTAAGAAAATGTGGATAACTTCTCTGAAAATACTGACCAAAGTGCATAAGTTATATAAATAATGTAAATGATAAAAAAGAATGTGAGGAACATACAATGGTTGAAAAGACAATGGACAAGATCGTAGCACTTGCAAAGTCAAGAGGATTCGTATATCCGGGTTCTGAGATCTACGGCGGACTTGCCAACACATGGGATTATGGTAATCTTGGTGTTGAACTTAAGAATAATGTGAAGAGAGCATGGTGGAAGAAGTTCATTCAGGAGAATCCATACAATGTTGGAGTTGACTGTGCAATCCTTATGAACCCACAGACATGGGTTGCTTCCGGACATCTTGGAGGATTCAGTGATCCGCTGATGGACTGTAAACAGTGTCATGAGCGTTTCCGTGCAGATAAGATTATTGAAGATTATGCAGCAGAGAATGGAATCGAGCTTGAGAGCTCTGTAGACGGATGGACACAGGAGCAGATGTCAGCATTTATCGAGGATAATAACATTCCATGTCCGACTTGTGGAAAGCATGATTTTACAGATATCCGTCAGTTCAACCTGATGTTCAAGACATTCCAGGGTGTTACAGAGGATGCGAAGAACACAGTATACCTTCGTCCTGAGACAGCACAGGGTATCTTTGTGAACTTCAAGAATGTACAGCGTACATCCAGAAAGAAACTTCCATTCGGTATCGGACAGATCGGTAAGTCTTTCCGTAACGAGATCACACCGGGTAACTTTACATTCCGTACAAGAGAGTTCGAGCAGATGGAGCTTGAGTTCTTCTGCAAACCGGACACAGACCTTGAGTGGTTTGATTACTGGAAGAGCTTCTGCCTGAACTGGCTGTCATCTCTTGGACTGAAAGATGAGGAAGTACGTTACCGTGACCATGATCAGGAAGAGCTTTCCTTCTACAGTAAGGCTACTACAGACGTTGAGTTCCTTTTCCCATTCGGATGGGGTGAGCTGTGGGGAATCGCTGACCGTACGGATTATGACCTGACTCAGCATCAGAATGTATCCGGACAGGATATGACATACTTTGATGATGAGACAAAGGAGAAATACATTCCATACGTTATCGAGCCATCACTTGGTGCTGACCGTGTTGTACTTGCATTCCTTTGCAGTGCATATGATGAGGAAAATATCGGAACAGAAGAGAAACCGGATATGAGAACTGTACTTCATTTCCATCCGGCACTGGCTCCGGTTAAGATCGGTGTGCTCCCACTTTCCAAGAAACTGAACGAAGGTGCAGAGAAAGTATTTGCAGAGTTATCCAAGTACTACAACTGTGAGTTCGATGATCGTGGAAATATCGGAAAACGTTACCGTCGTCAGGACGAGATCGGTACTCCGTTCTGTGTAACATATGACTTCGATTCTGAGGAAGACGGAGCTGTTACAGTACGTGACCGTGACACAATGGAACAGGAAAGAGTTAAGATTGAAGATCTGAAAGCATACTTCGAGAAGAAATTCGAGTGGTAAGATAAATAAGAAAAGCCCGGACTGTAGTTCACAGGTAAGCTTGTGGATTCAGTTTGGGCTGTTTCTTTATAGATTTTTTGAAATAGCATGGAAGATAGAACGTTACTGTTCACTCCCGTGTCAATCACTCCGCTGATTGACACGGAGGATGCGTGTTTTGACTTGAATGCATCTCGCCCCATCGCCAAAGGCGATTTAGAATGGCGAGATGCGTTGCTGGTCGCACATCGTGTGAACAGTAACGATAGAACAGGAGGAGAATGACATGGACAGAAAAAATGCATGGACAACTTACAGTAAGGAAGAGCTGGACAGATTAGAACAGGTGAATACAGAATACAAGAACTGCCTTGATGCCGGTAAGACAGAGCGCGAGTGTGTTGCACTGGCAGTTGAAAAGGCAAAAGCAGAGGGATATAAGGATATCAGAGATATCATTAAAAACGGTGGAGAGGTGAAAGCCGGAGATAAACTGTATGCCGTGTGTATGAACAAGACGATTGCGCTGTTCCATATGGGTACAAAACCGCTGACAGAAGGTATGAATATTCTTGGAGCTCACATTGATTCTCCGCGCATTGACGTAAAACAGAATCCATTGTATGAGAATGAAGAGTTTGCTTATCTTGATACACATTATTATGGTGGAATCAAGAAATATCAGTGGGTGACACTTCCACTTGCCCTTCATGGAGTGATCGCAAAGAAAGATGGTACAACAGTTCAGGTGAGTATCGGTGAAAAAGAAGATGATCCAGTCTTTGTTATCACGGATCTGTTGATCCATCTTGCGTCGAAACAGATGGAGAAAAAGGCTGCAACGGTTGTAGAAGGAGAGAAGCTTGATCTTCTGATCGGAAGCCGCCCGATTGAGCAGGATGAGACATTAGAAGAAAAGGAAAAAGAGGCTGTAAAAGCAAATGTAATCAATCTTCTGAAACAATATTATGACATGGAGGAAGAGGATTTCCTCTCCGCAGAGCTTGAAATTGTTCCGGCAGGAAAGGCTCGTGACTGTGGATTGGATCGCAGTATGGTGCTTGCTTACGGACAAGATGACCGTGTGTGTGCATTTACCTCTCTCTTTGCAATGCTTGATGTGAAAGAAGTAGAGCACACAGCATGCTGTATTCTTGTAGATAAAGAGGAAATCGGAAGTGTTGGCGCGACCGGAATGCATTCTCGTTTCTTTGAAAATACAGTTGCAGAACTTGTAGCACTGACAGAAGGGGAGTCTGACCTGAAAGTCAGAAGAGCGCTGATGAATTCCAGAATGCTTTCTTCTGATGTGAGCGCAGCTTATGATCCGATGTATGCTGAAGTATTCGAAAAACGCAGTTCTGCATTCTTTGGAAAGGGACTTGTATTCAACAAGTTTACAGGTGCTCGTGGAAAGAGCGGTTCTAATGACGCAAATGCAGAATATCTTGCAAAGATCAGAAATGCAATGGATGCGCAGAGTGTTGCATACCAGTTCGCAGAACTTGGAAAAGTAGATGCCGGCGGTGGTGGAACAATCGCTTACATTATGGCAAATTATGGCATGGAAGTCATCGACAGCGGTGTCGCAGTGTTGAGTATGCATGCGCCGTGGGAAGTGACAAGCAAGGCAGATGTGTATGAAGCTTATAAGGGATATAAGGCATTTATTGAAGAAATGAGATAAAGATTACGTACTTGTTGATTTTGAGGAAAATTGCATGATGTTGGTGGCGGAAACACCATAGCAATGATATGTGTAAATTGTATATTAATCACAAAAAAATAGTTGTTTCCAAGTTCTTATAAAGCATGGACAACTATTTTTTTTGTGCATGTTGCACATTGTATGGAGATTAATGCAAATATGCAAAATGACAGCCTGATGGACAATGTGTTTACAATTTGTGAAAGATAGGTTAACCAATATGAAAAGTATACAAAAAGCATTTGTAAAAATTGTATATAATTACGGACAAAAGACTTGACTCATAAGTATAAAACCATTAAAATATTATATGCGAAATAAAATTATTTTATTTGTAAAAATTATTTTAGGAGGTCATTGATCATGGCAAAATGGGTTTATATGTTCACTGAAGGTAACGCAGATATGAGAAACCTTCTCGGTGGAAAAGGCGCAAACCTGGCAGAGATGACAAATCTGGGTCTTCCTGTACCACAGGGATTCACAGTAACAACAGAGGCTTGTACACAGTACTATGAGGATGGCAGACAGATCAACGATGAGATTATGGCTCAGATCATGGAAGCTATCGATAAGATGGAAGGAATTACAGGTAAGAAATTCGGAGATAAAGAGAACCCGCTTCTCGTTTCCGTACGTTCAGGAGCTAGAGCTTCTATGCCTGGTATGATGGATACAATTCTTAACCTTGGACTTAACGAAGAGGTTGTTGAGACACTGGCAAAAGCTTCAGGCAACCCACGTTGGGCTTGGGACTGCTACAGAAGATTCATCCAGATGTTCTCTGATGTAGTTATGGAAGTTGGTAAGAAATACTTCGAGGAACTGATCGACAAGATGAAAGAAGAGAAAGGTGTTAAACAGGATGTAGATCTTGACGCTGATGATCTTAAGAAACTTGCTGAGCAGTTCAAGGCTGAGTACAAAGAGAAGATCGGAGAAGACTTCCCGACAGATCCTAAGGTACAGCTTATGGAAGCTGTTAAGGCTGTATTCCGTTCATGGGATAACCCAAGAGCTAACGTATACCGCCGTGACAATGACATCCCTTATTCATGGGGAACAGCTGTCAACGTACAGATGATGGCATTTGGTAATATGGGAGATGACTGTGGTACAGGTGTTGCTTTCACACGTGACCCTGCTACAGGAGAGAATGGTCTGTTCGGAGAGTTCCTGACAAACGCTCAGGGAGAGGACGTTGTTGCCGGTGTTCGTACACCAATGCACATTTCCGAGATGGAGCAGAAGTTCCCAGAAGCATTCGCACAGTTCAAAGATGTATGCAAGACTCTGGAGACTCACTACAGAGATATGCAGGACATGGAATTCACTGTAGAGCACGGTAAACTGTACATGCTTCAGACACGTAATGGTAAGAGAACAGCTCAGGCAGCTCTTAAGATTGCCTGCGACCTTGTAGATGAAGGAATGAGAACAGAGGAAGAGGCTGTTGCAATGATCGACCCTCGTAACCTTGATTCCCTGCTTCACCCACAGTTCGATGCGAAAGCTCTGAAAGCTGCTACACCAATGGCAAAAGCACTTGGAGCATCACCAGGAGCTGCTTGTGGTAAGATCGTATTCACAGCTGATGACGCTGTAGAATGGGCTGCAAGAGGAGAGAAAGTTATTCTTGTACGTCTTGAGACATCACCAGAAGATATCACAGGTATGAAGTCTGCTCAGGGTATCCTGACAGTTCGTGGTGGTATGACATCTCACGCAGCTGTAGTTGCTCGTGGAATGGGAACATGCTGCGTATCTGGTTGTGGTGACATCACAATGGACGAAGCTAATAAGAAATTTACACTTGGTGGAAAAGAATTCCACGAGGGAGATGCAATCTCACTTGATGGATCCACAGGTGCTATCTATGACGGAATCATCCCGACTGTAGACGCTACAATCGCTGGTGAGTTCGGAAGAATCATGGGATGGGCTGACAAGTACAGAACTATGAAGGTTCGTACAAACGCTGATACACCGGCTGACGCTAAGAAAGCTCGTGAGCTTGGTGCAGAAGGTATCGGACTTTGCCGTACAGAGCATATGTTCTTCGAAGGCAACAGAATTGATGCATTCCGTGAAATGATTTGTTCAGAGACAATTGAAGAAAGAGAAGCTGCACTTGCTAAGATTCTTCCAGAGCAGCAGGGAGACTTCGAGAAACTGTATGAAGCCCTTGAAGGTAACCCGGTTACAATTCGTTTCCTTGATCCACCGCTTCATGAGTTCGTTCCTACAGAGGAAGAGGACATCAAGAAACTGGCTGATGCTCAGGGCAAAACAGTTGACCAGATTAAAGCTATTATCGACAGCCTGCACGAGTTCAACCCAATGATGGGACACCGTGGATGCCGTCTTGCAGTTACATACCCAGAGATTGCTAAGATGCAGACAAGCGCTGTTATCCGTGCAGCAATCAATGTAAAGAAAGCTCATCCGGATTGGAATGTAAAACCGGAGATCATGATCCCACTTGTTGGAGATATCAAAGAGCTTAAATACGTTAAGAAATTCGTTGTAGAGACAGCTGACGCTGAGATCGCAGCAGCTGGAAGTGACCTTGAGTATGAGGTTGGTACAATGATCGAGATCCCAAGAGCTGCTCTTACAGCTGATGAGATCGCTAAAGAAGCTGACTTCTTCTGCTTCGGTACAAACGACCTTACACAGATGACATACGGATTCTCCCGTGATGACGCTGGTAAGTTCCTTGATGCTTACTATGATGCTAAGATCTTCGAGAACGATCCATTTGCAAAACTGGATCAGGTTGGTGTTGGCAAGCTCATGAAGATGGCTATCGAACTCGGAAAACCGGTTAACCCAAGCCTTCATGTAGGTATCTGTGGAGAGCACGGTGGAGATCCAAGCTCCGTAGAGTTCTGCGACAGCATCGGACTTGACTATGTATCTTGCTCACCATTCCGTGTACCGATCGCTCGTCTTGCAGCAGCACAGGCAGCAATTGCCAAGAAGAACGCTTAATTATAGTTGTTAGTAGATTATACATAGAAGCTTCTTTGGAAGTACACTGACAAGTGAATTATAAAAAATAGAATCTCCCCTCATATCTGATGGAATCAATTAGATTTCATTCGGTGTGAGGGGAGATTTTTTTGACTTTATATTGGGAAAGTGTTATTTAGGGGAGGATTTGGAAGCGGTTCAATGACTTGATTAGCAGAAATTCTATTTTAGTCAACGAAAGCGGGGGAAACGTTCCCAAAGAACTGTAAAAATACAAAGGTGGTCAAAATAATCATGTTACGCATAAGATTAATTCCAAATAAAGATTATGCAGTAAATCAGCGAGTATGATAGAAAAAACAGTGAAAATGCATAAAAAACAAGGAAATATACTGTAAAAAATATTGAAAATATAAAAAAATATTGACGCAAAAAGTTTTATTTGTTATATTTGAAATAAATGAACCGGTTCACTTTTATAGAACAGCTATTAATAGAGGCGATATAGGGATGATTCATTGTGGAATTAGTTTATCAGACGGAAGAAATGGGCATACGATGGTAGTTGAGGGATATGCCCAAATTATTGTAAATAATACAACATTTAATACAGCAATGGTTTCGGATGGTTGGGATAATGGAGTGTATTATCTTAATTTAGATACATCACAATATTCAGATCTTAAAGGAACAGTTTTTAAGCTGTAGAGAAAATGAAAGTCTTGAAGAAAATTTGTTAATCTATGGTTTATATTTTAGGTTCGTGACTATAGAAAATAGTTTGTTATGTATCAGGATGTGGAAGAGAAAGTATTTTCTCTTCCATTTTAAAAATAAACGTGTGGTGAAACTTAATGAAGAAAAAAATAATATATGTCTTATGCATTTTAGGGGTGCTTTTGGCATTATTAGGACTAAAAAAAAGAAATGACACAATGTATTCTTCGGGGGTATACCATC
>OGCN01004888.1_pt1 | contig 11090 bp, 8 predicted proteins | sample 1570181 | NCBI WGS metagenome assembly OGCN01 (sample SAMEA4370584, study PRJEB24528) | human gut metagenome | reverse complement strand
GCCACCAGGACTGGCGGGCCAGTGTGGAGATAGCGGGGTCCAGGTGGGAGTTGTCCCCCTCGAAGGCCAGCTGGAACGCCGCTCCGTCCCACTTCAGGCAGGAGACGGCGGTGTTGTCGCTGTGGCGCAGGCCGTGCCACTCCTCCGGCGGGATGCCCTTGATCCGCGCCAGAGCCTGCCGGATGGCGGTGCCGTGGCTGAACACCGCCACCGTCAGGTCCGGGTGGGCGGCGGCGATGCGGCGCAGGGCCCGCTCCACCCCGGCCAGATCCAGGGCCCGGTCCTCCTCCACAGAGGTCCCAAAGCTGACTGCCAGCAGCACTTGTCTCATCTCTCATCCTCCTGCCGCTGGTTGCGGCGCTCTTCCGGGCTCAGGGCCCTCTGCGGGTGAACAGATACTGCTCCGTCCCGTCCTCCAACTCTGTGCGGTGGACCTTCACGCCAAAGACCTGTTCCAGCGCTCCGCCGGCATAGATCTCCGCCGGGGTCCCCCAGGCCCGGAGCCGCCCCTCTTCCATCACCGCCACCCGGTGGGCGCAGCCCAGCGCCAGGTTCAGGTCATGGAGCACCATGACCACCGCCTTGCCCTCCGCCGCCGTCTCCCGCATCAGGCGGGCCAGCTCCAGCTGACAGCCGATGTCCAGGAAGGTGGTGGGCTCATCCAGCAGGAGCACCGGGGTGTCCTGGGCCAGGGCCATGGCCAGATAGACCTTCTGTCTCTGGCCGCCGGACAGGCGGGCCACATTCCGCTCCGCCAGCTCCAGCACCCCCGCCCGCTCCATGGCAGACCGGGCCGCAGCCCGGTCCGCCGGGCCATATCGCCGGGGATAGCCCAGATAGGGGAAGCGCCCGTGGAGCACCAGGGCCTCCACGGTGATCTCCGGCATCGGCCGGGACTGGGGCAGCAGGGCCGCCTGCCGTGCAAACGTCCGGCTGCTCCAGCCGGCGGTGTCCGCCCCGTCCACCAGGACCTGTCCCCCGCTCAGAGGGAGCAGCCGGGCCGCAGCCCGGAGCAGTGTGGACTTGCCGCAGCCGTTGGGCCCCGCCAGCACGGTGACCTCCCCGGGCTGAAAGCGCAGGGAGATCCCCTTTACCACATCGGCGCCGCCGTAGCCTGCGGTCACCTCTCTCAATTCCATCACAGCCGCCGCCCCCCTCTCTGGCGAAACAGGAGCCACAGGAAGAAGGGCCCGCCCAGCAGGGACAGCAGGATGCCCACCGGGAGCTCAAAGGGGGCGAAGAGCACCCGGCCCAGCAGGTCGCACACGGTCACCAGCAGCGCCCCCAGCAGCATGGATGCCAAAAGCAGATCCCGGTGCCGGGTCCCCACCAGGAACCGGGCGGCGTGGGGGACCAGCAGGCCCACAAAGCCAACCAGCCCGGCAAAGCTCACCGCCGCGCCGCACAGCACCGCCGCCAGGGTGAGCAGGGCGCTCCGGGCCAGGCGGGTGGACAGGCCCACCGACTGGGCCACCTCGTCCCCCAGGGAGAGCAAGTCCAGCTCATAGCTCAGGGCCAGGGCCGCGCCGGACGCCAGAACGGTGAGCAGGGCGGGCAGCCTCAGCATCTCCAGCGTCACCCCCGCCAGACGCCCCACCATAAAGGCGTTGGCCCCCAGGGCGGCCTCTGGAAAGAGGATGGAGACTGCGTCAATGGCGGCGGACAGGATGCTGCTGATGGCCACACCGGCCAGCACCAGGGTGATCCGGCTGGCCCCCGTCCGGCGGGCCAGGGTGTACACCAGCACACAGGCGCACAGCGCCCCCGCGAAGGCCGCCGCAGGCACCGCCGTCATGGAGGCGGGCAGCAGGGCGGAGCACAAAATGGCTCCCAGCCCCGCCCCGGCGTTGACCCCGATGATGTTGGGCCCTGCCAGAGGATTGCCCAGCACCCCCTGGATGATGACGCCCCCCACCGCCAGGGCACAGCCGCACACCAGGGCGGCCAGCATCCGGGGCAGGCGGGCATACAGTACGATGGAGCCGCTCACTCCCTGGCCCCGGCCCAGCAGGGCGGCGGCTACCTCTCCCAGCGAGAGGCTGACCGAGCCTACGCACAGACTCAGCAGGGCGGCGGCGGCGGTCCCGGCCAGCAGCGCCAGCATCAGAAGGCCCTTATGCCGTCTCGCCGCTTCCATACATCAGCTCCGCCAGCATCTGATAGCTCTCGCCCCAGCGGGCGTTGGGCTTATAGTGGAACAGGTCCTTTGGCAGCACCTCCACCCGGCCCTCCTTCACTGCGGTGAGGGTCTGCCAGGCCGGGTCGCTGTGGAGCAGCTCGTCCAGGCTCTTGAGGGCGGCCTCCTGACTGGCCCCCATGGTGGTGACAAAGATGAACTCTGGGTCGGCGGCCAGGATGGATTCCATCTGGAGGTCCTCCAGCAGGCCGCTGTTGCTGTCGGCGATGTTCACCGCCCCCAGGTCCTTCAGCATGGCCCCGGCAATGTTGTCGCTGTTTTTGGCCCGCACCCCGCTGGAATAGGCCCGCAGCAGCAGCACAGTGGGGTCCTCCCCCTCCGGCACGGAGGCGATGGCCGCGTCAATGCCGCTCTGGATGTCCAACCCGTTTTTCTGGTACAAATCGGACCGGCCTGTCAAATCAGTGCAGATCTTCAACATATTCAAATAATCGTCAAAGGTCTCCACCTTGAACCAGGCGGCGGGGATCCCGGCGGCCGCCAGGCTGTCCTTCAGCCCCATCTGTCCGTCCAGGTCCGGGGTGAGCAGCACCAGGTCCGGCTCGGCGGCAAGCAGGGCCTCCAGGTCGGGCTGCTGGTTGGCGCCCAGATTCACGGTGTCCTCCGGAAGCTCCAGGCCCCGCTCGTCATAGGCGTCCTGGGTGACCGCCGCCACCTCTCCTCCGGCCAGCAGCCAGGTCTCGGCATAGCTGCCCAGCAGGGCGGCTACCCGCTTGGGGGGCTGCTCCAGCTCCACGGTATTCCCCAGGCTGTCGGTAAAGATACAGGTCCCCTGGGCGCTCTGCTCCACACCGGCAGAGGATGTGGGGGCAGAGGCGGAGGCGTCTCCCTCTCCGGGGGCGCAGGCGGTCAGCAGCAGCACGGCCGCCGCCAGGACCGTAAACAGTCGTCGCATCGTCGATCTTCCTTTCGCATTGTGATCTAGGTAGAAAAGTTTACCCGTTATTGTACCATATTTGCTCCTGGCGCGCCAGTCCGGCCCTGTCTTTTTTCCACCTCCGCCAAAGTTTTTCCGCTGTCTTGAAAATTCCCGCCCTTTTCGTTACAATAAAGCCGAATCGATCCCAGGACTAACCTCGGGACCGGAAAGAAGGAGCATCATGGAACAACAACAGTCCTATTCCCCCCGCACCCTTCAGGATCTTGTTCCCGGACAGAGCGGCATGATCCTGTCTGTGGGCAACCAGTCGGGGGCGGTCAAGCGCCGGCTGGTGGATATGGGTCTGACCCCGGGGACCACGGTGAAGGTGACCAAGGTGGCCCCCCTGGGCGACCCCCTGGAGGTCTCCCTCCGGGGCTATGAGCTGTCTCTGCGAAAGGATGACGCCGCCCAGATCCGCATTGGCGCGCCCCGCCGTCCCGCCGCCCGGGAGGCCGCCGCCCACCGCACCGATCCGGAGCGGACCCGCAAGCAGCTTCAGGACCACGTCCACGAGCTGGAGCAGCACGAGCGCCCCTATGACCACAGCGCCCACGACAGCCGCCCCATGCGCATTGCCCTGGCGGGCAACCCCAACTGCGGCAAGACCACCCTGTTCAATGCCCTCACGGGCTCCAATCAATATGTGGGCAACTGGCCCGGGGTGACCGTGGAAAAAAAGGAGGGCACCGCCCGCCTGGGCGACCGGGAACTGACGGTGGTGGATCTGCCGGGGATCTACTCTCTGTCCCCCTACTCCATGGAGGAGATCGTGGCCCGGGACTTCATCATCGGTGAAGGTCCGGACGCCATTTTGAACATCGTGGACGCCACCAACCTGGAACGCAACCTCTACCTCACCGTCCAGCTGCTGGAGCTGGAGCGCCCCCTGGTGCTGGCCCTGAATTTTATGGACGAGGTGGAGGCCCGGGGGGACTCCATCGATGTGGAGCACCTCTCCCGGCAGCTGGGCGTCCCCGTGGTCCCCATCACCGCCAAGACCGGCCAGGGGCTGGATGAGCTGCTCCAGGTGGCCCACCGGCAGATGCACCTGGGCTATACCTTTGAGCCTGACGACCTTTATGACAGCTTCACCCACGACATCCACCACCGCATGGGCGAGCTGCTCCACGACTACGCCTATGCCGCCCACCTCCCCGCCCACTGGGCGGCCATCAAGCTGCTGGAGGGGGACAAGCTGGTGGAGGAGGCCCTGCACCTGCCCCGGGAGGTGCAGGAGGAGCTGCAAGGCATCATCGCCGAGTATGAGGGCTCCAGCGACCTGGGCGACCGGGAGACCCTGATCGCCGACAGCCGCTATCAGTACATCGAGCGGGTGGTCGAGGCCTCGGTGGTCAAAGGACACGCCGACTCCGGCCCCACCCTCAGCGAGCGGATCGACCGGGTGGTCACCGGCAAGTACACAGCCCTCCCCCTGTTCCTGTGCGCCATGCTGGCCATGTTCGTCATCACCTTCGGCCCCTTCGGCTCCTGGCTGCAAAACGGCGTCAGCGCTCTGATCGACCTATTTTCCGGCTGGCTGGACGGGACCCTGACCGCCGCCGGCGTCTCCCCCGTGCTCATCAGCCTGGTGTGCGACGGCATCATCGCCGGCGTGGGCGGCGTGCTCTCCTTCCTGCCCCAGATCGCCCTGCTGTTCTTCTTCCTGTCCTTCCTGGAGGACTCGGGCTATATGTCCAGGGCCGCCTTCATCATGGACCGGCTGCTGCGGCGCTTTGGCCTGAGTGGAAAGGCCTTCATCCCCATGCTCATGGGCTTTGGCTGCTCGGTCCCCGCCATCATGGGGGCCCGCACCATGGAGAATGAGAAGGACCGGCGGATGACCATTCTCCTGGTCCCCTTCATGTCCTGCTCGGCCAAGCTGCCCGTCTATGGCATGATCGCCGGGGCCTTCTTCGGCCCCTGGGCCGGTCTGGTGATCTTTGGCCTGTATGTGCTCGGGATGCTGGTGGGTATCCTGTCCGGCATCCTCTTCAAGCGCACCCTCTTCGCCGGAGAGCCAGCCCCCTTTGTGCTGGAGCTGCCCCCCTACCGCCTGCCCTCCTTTGAAAACATCGCCACCCACGTCTGGCAGAAGGTGAAGGGCTTCCTCATCAAGGCAGGCACCCTGATCCTGCTGATGTCCATGGTCCTGTGGCTGCTCCAGTCCTTCGACTTCTCCCTGCACATGGTGGACGACGCGGCCCAGTCCATGCTGGGCACCCTGGGCAGCTGGATCGCCCCCATCTTCGCCCCCCTGGGCTTTGGCTTCTGGCAGGCGGCGGTGGCCCTGCTTACCGGGCTCATCGCCAAGGAGATGGTGGTCTCCTCCCTGTCCATGTTCTACGGCTTCGCCCTCACCGCCACCAGCGCCCAGGTGGCCGCCGCCATGACCGGCTTCACCCCCCTGTCCGCCCTCTCCATGCTGGTGTTCATCCTGCTGTATGTCCCCTGCGTGGCGGCGGTGTCCACCCTGGCCCGGGAGATGAACAGCGTCAAATGGACCCTGTTCTCCATTGCCTGGCAGCTTGGTATGGCGTACATCGCCGCGTTCCTGGTCCACACGGTCGGCCTGCTGCTGGGCTTTGTGTGAGCCGGAGCTCTGCTGACCCTCCCGCAATTTCTGACATAGCCCGCCGGAGCCGTTCCTGCCTGCTCCGGCGGGCTGAAAGGTATGGTGTTTCATGGGAAAAATCGATCTGATCGCCCTGGATCTGGACGGCACGTTCCTGGATCCGGCGGGTGAGATCTCCCCCGCCTCTCTGGAGGCCGTGCAGGCCGCCCAGGCCACCGGAGTCAAGGTGGTGCTGTCCACCGGCCGCTCCGGCTGGGAGGCGGCGCACTTCTCTAAGCTGGCGGGGTGCGACAGTCTGGCTGTCTGCCTGGGGGGCGCAGCCCTGTGCGACGCCCGCACCGGCAGACACCTGCGCCGTTGGGACCTGCCGGAGGAGACCGGGCGGCGTGCCCTGGAGCTATGCCTGGGCCGGGACATCGAGCTGATGATCTTCGCCGGGGAAGAGATCCTCCTGGACCCCTTCTCCCGCCGCTCCCTCCAGCGCACCTACCCCTTCTCTGTCTTTCACAGCCGCGCCGTTGACACTCCGGATCCCCTGGCCTACCTGGCAGAGCACGGCCTGCCCCTGACCAAGCTCCACGGAGATCAGAAGCCGGGGGGCTACCCCCTGGAAGAACTGGCCGCCCTGCCCGGCGTGTCCCTCACCGCCTCCAACGACCACGACTTCGAGCTGGTCCCCGCAGGGGTGAACAAGGGCCGCGCCCTGGCCCTCCTCGCCCTGATGTGGGGCATCCCCCTGGAGCGCTGCGCCGCCGTGGGGGACAGCGCCAACGACCTGGAGATGCTCCAGGCGGTAGGCTGTCCCATCGCCATGGGGAACGCCGCCCCTCAGGTGCAGGCGGCGGCCGTCCGCACTGTGGCGGACAACGGCCATGACGGCGCGGCCCAGGCCATTCTCTCCTGCCTGGAGTAAGCCTCTCCAAGCCCCGGGACGTCCATCCGGACGCCTCGGGGCCTTTTTGTCCGCTGAAACAGCCCGCTCCGACATTTTTTCCTTGACCTTCCCCCAGGTGGAGGGTGTACCGTAGTGCCGCCGGGCAAAATTTAATGAAAATTTAAGCCTTTCTTTCGGGAAAGCTAATCCCCCGGCAGTAAGATAGAGGCAGCTCTTAGAGGGCACACTGCCCCGGCCTGCGCCCGCGCCCGGCGCTCTGCACAACTGTACATAGTAAGGAGTCAATGCCATGGAAACCACACAACTCACCCCGGAAGCGCCGGTACAGCCGGAGACCCCGGAGCGTCGCTCTGCCGCTCCCCGCTTCCAGCTCCCCAAAAAGCGCAGAAAATGGCTCAAGCGGCTGGTCCTGATCCTCGCCGCGGCGGGGATCCTCTTTCTGCTCCTGCGCCCTCTGCTCTTTGGCAGTCCGGCAGCCTCCTCCGGGCAGTACCAGCCCGCCGCCGTCCAGCGGCAGGACCTGACCGTCTCGGTGGACGGCTCCGGCACCATGACCCCCATCGAGTCCTATCAGGTTGGGGCGCTGGTCTCCGGCGAGATCCTGGAGGCCCCCTTCCAGGACGGCGACCGGGTGGAAAAGGGACAGCTGCTCTACCGCATCGATCCGGGCAGCGCCGCCACCGCCCTGGAACAGGCCCAGCTGGCCGTTCAGCAGGCTCAGCTGACCTATGACAGCACCGCGGACGGCCTGCGGCCCCAGGCCTCCGGCTCCGGTGTGGTGCAGAAGCTGTATGTGAAGAAGGGGGACCTGGTCTCCGCCGGCTCCCCCATCGCGGACATCTCCGACACCTCCTCCATGACCCTCACCCTCCCCTTCCAGTCGGCTGACGCAGCCCGGATCTCTGTGGGGCAGAGCGCCCAGGTCACTCTGGCAGGTACTATGGAGATCCTGCCAGGCACTGTGGAGTATGTAGCCGGAGCAGATCAAGTGGGCAGCGGCGGCGCCCTGATCCGGCAGGTAAAAATCCGGGTCAATAATCCAGGTGCACTCACCGAGTCCACCAGTGCCACCGCCAAAGTGGGAACCGTCTCCTGTGCCGCGGGCGGTACCTTTGAGGCCCGCCTGAGCCAGACCATCACCGCCCAGGCCGGGGGCGAGGTCACCGCTCTGAACGTCTCGGTGGGCAGCCGGATCTCCGGCGGGGAGCCGCTGGCCACGCTGGGCGGCTCCGCCGCGGAGACCGCCCTGCAAAACGCCGCCCTCTCCCTCCAGAACGCGCAGCTCTCCCTCCAGAGCGCCCAGGAGGTCCTGGAGAACTACACCATCACCTCCCCCATCTCCGGCACAGTCATCGAAAAGAACCTGAAAGCCGGGGATCAGCTGGACGGCAGTGAGTCCGGGGCTCTGGCCGTGATCTACGACCTGGAGCAACTGGAACTGAAAATGAACGTCAGCGAGCTGGACATCGGCAAGATCCGGCCCGGCCAGAGCGTGGAGATCACCGCTGAGGCTCTTCCCGGCGAGACCTTCCTGGGCACCGTGGAGAAGGTGAACATCAACGGGACCACCACAGACGGCTTCACCACCTATCCGGTCACCATTCTGCTCTCCGAGTACGGCGCCCTCAACCCCGGCATGAACGTGTCCGCCGACATCATCGTGGAGCAGGCACAGCAGGCGCTCTGCATCCCAACCCCTGCCGTCTCCGGCGGCAACACGGTCCTGGTGGCCCCGGATGGGGCCCTGGGGGAGGACGGCTCCGTGCTCGACCCCGCCAAGCTGGAGACGCGCCAGGTGGAGCTGGGCCGCAGCAGCCAGGACTATGTGGAGATCCTCTCCGGTCTGGAGGAGGGGGAGACCGTGCTGGTGCCCATCCAGTCAGCAGACGGTTCCGCCGGCTCCACTGCCGTGATGGCTTCGGGAGGCTGAGCTTCGTGACACATCTGATCGAACTGAAAGACGTCTATAAGATCTACCCCATGGGGGACGAGACGGTCCACGCCCTGGACGGCGTCAGCCTCTCCATCGACCAGGGGGAGTTCGTGGCCATCGTAGGCTCCTCCGGCTCAGGCAAGTCCACCGCCATGAACATCATCGGCTGCCTGGACGTGCCCACCTCCGGCTCCTACCACCTGGGGGGCGTGGACGTGTCCACCATGGACGACGACCAGCAGGCGGAGATCCGAAACAAAATGCTGGGCTTTATCTTCCAGCAGTACAACCTGATCCCCAAGCTGTCCGTGCTGGAAAACGTGGAGCTGCCCCTGCTGTACGCCGGGGTCCCGGCGGAGGAGCGCCGGGATCGGGCCATCCGCTCTCTGGAGCGGGTGGGACTGGCAGACAAGTGGAAGCATCTGCCCTCCCAGCTCTCCGGCGGCCAGCAGCAGCGCGTCTCCATCGCCCGCGCCCTGGCGGGCAGCCCCTCGGTGATCCTGGCCGACGAGCCCACCGGCGCGCTGGACTCCCGCACCGGCCGGGAGGTGCTGAGCTTTTTGAAGCAGCTGAACCGGGAGGGGGACACTGTGGTACTCATCACCCACGACAACTCCATCGCCGTCCGGGCCGACCGGATCATCCGCCTTCAGGACGGCAGGATCATCTATGACGGGGACGCCCACGACCCCCGGGCGGTGGTCCAGCCCGATGAGCCGCCGGAGGCGGACATAGCAGAACAGGAGGGAGCGGTATGAACTTTGGACAGTCCTTCCGCCTGGCGCTGAAGTCCCTGACCACCAGCAAAATGCGTTCCCTGCTGACCATGCTGGGCATCATCATCGGCGTGGCCTCGGTCATCGTCATCCTGGCTCTGGGCAACGGAGTGCAGGGGATGGTGGACGAACAGGTGGAGAAGCTGGGGGTCAACATGATGCAGACCTATGTGTGGGGCCGGGGCGACGGCTCCACCATGGATCTGGACCCGGACGATATGTACCAGCTGGTGGAGGAGCACCCCGAGGTCCTCACCGGCGTCTCCCCATACGTCTCCTTCCAGGCCACCCTGCGCCGGGGGGACGAGAAATTCGACAAGACCCAGCTGTACGGCGTCAGCGAGGTCATGTTCAAAAATGAGACCCAGGCCACCATGGACGGGGGACAGAAGCTGACCGCCGGGCGTTTCCTCTCCTTCCTGGATGTGGAGCGGCGGAGCAACGTGTGCGTCATTGGGGCCTATCTGGCCCAGGAGGCCTTTCAGGGGGACGCCCTGGGACAGACTCTGTCCATCAACGGCGCGTCCTACACCGTCATCGGCGTGCTGGATCAGCTGAGCACCGGCGAGATGCTGAAGGGCGGACCAGATGACCAGATCTACATCCCCTATGAAAACGCCCTGGAACTCATGGGAGCCCGGTATGTGACCCTGTACATCTTCACCAGCACCTCCGGCGAGACCGCCGCCCAGGCCAAGGAGGTCATCGACAGTATGCTCTATGACCGCTTCCAGGGGGACACGGACGCCTATTTCACCCAGACCATGGAGGAGCAGGCCAACCTCATCAACGCCATGATGGGCGTGGCCATCGGCGTGCTGGTGGCCATCGCCGCCATCTCCCTGCTGGTGGGCGGCATCGGCATTATGAACATCATGCTGGTCTCCGTCACCGAGCGCACCCGGGAGATCGGCATCCGCAAATCCCTGGGGGCCAAGCGGAAGGACATCCGCCGCCAGTTCGTCATCGAGGCGGGGACCACCTCCGCCATCGGCGGGCTGCTGGGCATCGCTCTGGGCTATCTGCTGGCCACCGGCGTGGGCGCTCTGCTGGGCGGGATGCTGGCTGCTCAGATGGGTGGAGGGGCTTCCTTCTCCGCCGCGCCCACCTTCGGCTCCGTGGCCATCAGCTTCGGCGTCTCCGTGGGCATCGGCGTGCTGTTCGGCTATCTGCCCGCCAACAAAGCGGCGAAGCTGAATCCCATCGACGCACTGCGGTACGACTAATGCAAATCAGAAATCAGGACCGCTCTGGCGGCGGACAGTCCTCCCCTTCGGCGCACATCCTAATTCCTCATTCCTCATTCAAAAGGAGTTTTTGGCCTATGAAAAAACGTATCATGACCGGCCTGCTGGCCTGCTGCCTCTCCCTGAGCCTGGCCCTGCCCGGCTTTGCCGCGGGGAGCATCCCCGCCCAGGAGGAGGTCGCCCAGGTCATCACCGCCCTGGGCATCATGGCCGGCGACGCCGGCGGCGATCTCCGCCTGTCCCGGACCGTCACCCGGGCCGAATTCATCACCATGGCCTTGAAGGCCAGCCCCCAGGGCGACCAGGTGGGCGAGGCCTCCACCTCCCCCTATCCTGACGTGCCCTATACCCACTGGGCCGCAGGCTTCGTGGAAGCCGGCGTGGCCGCAGGGCTGATCTCCGGCTACTCCGACGGCACCTTCCGCCCTGCCAGCTCCATCACCCTGGCGGAGGGGGCGACCATCGCCCTGGGGCTTCTGGGCTACTCCGCCGAGGACTACTCCGGCGCCTATCCCAGTCCTCAGATGGCCCTGTACCACAGCCTGAGT
>OGCN01004887.1_pt1 | contig 11091 bp, 12 predicted proteins | sample 1570181 | NCBI WGS metagenome assembly OGCN01 (sample SAMEA4370584, study PRJEB24528) | human gut metagenome | reverse complement strand
TTCAACATATCGTCGATTTCCCGATAACGGGGCAGGCTTCCACTGAAATGACGGTTACGGGAAATATTATTACGGAAAAAGACTTCGATATCGTACCACAAAGACAATTCATCCATAATCTGTTCGATCGATTTATCTTCAAAAATATAGACTCCTGATTTCCAACCGATATAATTAGATACATCGACATTTTTAATCTCGGTCTCACCGGTCAAGCGATCGAACTGCGCCAACTGACCGGGCTTCAGCATTTTTTCAGCGGATCGTTCGGTTTTTATCGAAACAGCTCCCCGTACCAAAGTGGTCTGTACATAATCGGCAACCCGGGTATTGATATTAAACTCCGTCCCATACACCTTCACCTCGATATCGTCCGTCACGACAACAAAAGCTTTCTGCCGATCGTGAGCAACCTGAAAATAAGCTTCTCCTTTTAAATACACCCTTCTCATATCTCCTGCAAAATGTACCGGATACTTCAATTCAGAAGCGGAATTCAACCACACCCTGGTCCCATCACTCAGTACAATTGCATACTCACCTCCCCGAGGTACGATCAACTGATTCTCGGTATCTTCAATCCCTGCAGTCAGCGTATCGGAATAGATTAAACCATGATTACTGTTTTTAGCCTTTACCCCCTCTCCAATCTCGACATCAGTGGTTTCCGGGTTCAGATTTACAGTCTTTCCCTCACCGGTTACCAAAATAGCCTTTTGTGTTCCGGGCAAAATAGTCGCCGTCGGCCGGTTTTCGGTCAATAAGGGCTCTTTTACGGATGAAGTCACCTGCCACCATAAAAAGCAAGCCATCCCTACCGACAAGATACACGAAGCAGCCACCTCCCCCCCTATCCGTACCATCCGGTGCCTTCTTTTTCTACGTTCTGCAACGGTTAACCTGACTTCGTAGGAAGCTTTGAACCGACGAATTCGTTCTTCCGTAGGCCGGAAACTTTCCGGAGAACACAAAAAAGTTTTTATTTCCCGGTAAAATTCCCGGTGTTCCGAAGATTCATCCAACCAAGCATTCAGCAGGTTCCGTTCTTCTTCAGATATATCCGATAATACACTCCGCTTTAAAAGTACCCAATCGATCTTCATGATCTTTAATTTTAGATACCTCTTAAACACGAAAAGATAAAATTTGTTTACAGGAAAAGTATTTTTTTAAAGAAAAGGAGTAAAAAAAAGAATAACGGCCAGATCATATTCCGCAAAACGCTGCCTTAACATCTCCATACCCCGGTGAGTTTGTACCCTCGCAGTACTTTCGGAAATATCGAGTTCTTCGGCTATTTCCTCAAATTTTTTCCCTTCAAAAAAACGCCGCCGGCACACCTCCCGGCATTTCTCGGGTAACTCCAGCATCACCTCCTGAATTTTCCGCAACACTTCTTCTTCCTCTATCCAATCGACATTATCCGACCATAGACAAGCTTCCGCATATAAATTCATACGCCGGTCTTCCACCTTACGGTCCCGCAAATAATTAAAACAACGATTCCGCACACTATTAAAAAGATACGACTTTAAAGAAAGGTCGTAATTCAGGATTTCCGATTTTTCATACAGACTGATAAAAATTTCCTGCACAATATCATTAGCCACATCCTCCCGAAACACAACGCGGACAGCAAAGGTAAAGAGCCGCTCGAAATACTTATCGAACAATATCGAATAAGCTTTCCGGTCGTTCTTGCGCAAATATTTTATTAAAATTTCATCTTCCACGCCTCACCAGAATATTTATCATCTATTTTTACAAAAATATCTTAAATTTCCAATCGGGCAAGAAAAATAGTGCAATTTTTTGATACAACAATTACAATAGTCCAAACAGGGGCAATATCAGATTTTATCCCTGAACCGTCCCAAAATAAGAATAATCATTTCAACATCTGATCGATTTGCTGATTGATAAATTGTAATTCTTCAGGAGTCAGGATTATATCGGCAGCTTTCGCATTCTGAATCGCCTGCTCCGGATTGCGGGCCCCGACCAAAGCAACGGTAATTCCGGGATGTTCGATCGTCCAGCGGATCACCAATTGTCCGAGAGTCGCTTTTTTCTCATCAGCCAAAGGTTGCAATTTTTCTAAAAAAGCATTCGTTCTTTTAATGCTTTCGTCTGTAAAAAAAGGGTTTTCTTTCCGATGATCGCCTTCAGCAAATCGGTATCCGGGTTGCATCTTACCGGTAAGTAAGCCACGTTCAAGCGGACTATAAGCGATCACTGATTTTTCATTACGGATACAATAAGGTATAATATCCCGGTCCATCCCCCGATTAACCATACTATAAGGAATCTGATCCGATACCAGATCGATCAGTTTAGCGGCATCTTCCAACAAAGCAGCATCATAATTACACACACCTGCATAACGTACTTTTCCTTGCTCTATCAAACGCTCTACTGCCTCGAAAGTCTCACTCAAAGGAGTCGTAGCATCCGGCCAATGGATCTGATAGAGGTCTATATAATCCGTACCGAGCCGCCGCAGACTGTCTTCACACTCTTTGATGACACTCTCTTTGCCGGCATATTTGTAAATATCTATAGGGTTGTCCTGATTATCTTTGCTTTTAAAAGCGAATTCACCTTGTGGCAAATCCCATCTCATACCGAATTTGGTCAGAATCTGTACCTGATCACGGGGAATACCCCGGATAGCCTCTCCAACAATCCGCTCACTCTCGCCTTGTCCATAAATCGGTGCTGTATCGATAGAAGTCACTCCACCATCGTAGGCCGCTTTTATGGCTTTTACAGCTTCGTCACGATTCGATTTTCCCCACATCCATCCTCCGGCAGCCCAAGAGCCGAAGGTGATAGCGGATAAGGTCAAGTCAGTATGGGCTAATATTCTATATTCCATAATAGTTTTATCATCGATTGAAAACCCTTAAAATACGAAATAACCACCTCAGGAGTTACAACTTATATTTCATCACAATCTCACATTGTTCCCCTTCATCCAAAGCCAGATGGATAAAACCATTCTGAATATCACACTGTTGCCGGTCTACTTCTACCCGTTTCACTTGCTCCGGAATTTTCAACTTAAAAGCAGATTTTACCCTGGAATGTAAAGTCAGCTTCTCCAGCCGGCCGGCTTTCCAACTTGCATCGACGACACCTCCCCCACGTACACACAAGCCTTTAAAACTCCCCTCTTTCCAGACAGCAGGCAGAGCAGGCAAAACCTCGATAAATCCCTGCTGGCTCTGAATCAACATGTCGGCAATACCGGCACAACCGCCTAAATTACCATCGATCTGAAAAGGCGGATGGGCACAAAACAAATTGGGATAAGTTCCCCCGCCGGTATAATCTACTTTACCGCCGGTAACCACCGGTTTCAATAAATTTTTAAGCAATTCCAAAGCTTTGTCTCCCTCTTGCAACCTGGCCCAGAAATTTATTTTCCAAGCCATCGACCAACCGGTACCTCCATCTCCACGCCGTTGAAGTGTCTTACGGGCAGCTTCGGCCAATTCCGGGGTTTTGGCCAGGGATATCTGATTCGAAGGATACAAACCGAACAGATGGGAGACATGACGATGCCGGGGATCCACTTCCTCATAGTCTTCAAGCCATTCCTGCAAATATCCCCCTTTCGGACTGATTTGCATCGGCGGTAATTTATCCAACGCTTTCTCCAAAGAATCCGCAAATGCAGCATCTATCTCTAATAAGCGGGCAGCCTGTATTGTATTAGAAAATAACTCCCTGATAATCTGAGTATCCATAGCCGGCCCCATACAAACACTGACTTCCTTTCGGGTACAGGCATATAAAAAGCATTTTCAGGCGAAGAGGAAGGGGCTGTAACCAGCCACCCCTGTGTAGGTTCCTCGATCATAGAAGAAAGGAAAAAACGGGAGGCTCCGCTTAACACGGGATAGACCTCCCTGAGGTACTCCTGATCGAGTGTAAAAGCATAATGTTCCCACAAATGCTCACAAAGCCAGGCCCCGCCGGTATTCGTGGCTCCCCAGGAAGCATGTTCTCCCGGAGCAGTAAAACGCCAGGGATTCGTCATCATATGAGCCACCCAGCCCTGAGCTCCATAAAAAGAATGAGCGGTGACCTCACCCGAAGTCACCAAATCCTTTACCAGATTTTTCAACGGAGTATGCAATTCCGATAAATTGACGATCTCTACCGGCCAATAATTCATTTGCAAATTGATATTCAGGTGATAATCGCCATTCCAAGGGGTTTGTACACTATTCGCTCACAATCCCTGCAAATTCAAAGGAAACGAATTTTCCCGCGTACCACTGATCAACAAATACCGGCCGTACTGAAAATACAAAGCGACCAAACCGGGATCTTCTTGTTCCTGAAAACGGGCCAAGCGCTGATCGGTAGGCAAAATATCCTGCGGAGTTCCTAAATCCAATTCCACGCGGTTGTATTTATATCGCCAGGCAGAATCATGCCGCTCCAACAAATAACCATAATCCATATTACCGGCAATCTGCATCAATTTTTCGACCCGCTCCGGGTAATCTGCCGCCCAAAGACTTGTCCCGGCGGACACCAGGACATAAGCCGTCGTCGCTTCTTTGACATGTATACAAGCCGAATCAGCCACTTGCCGGCCATCTGCAGTCCATACTTTCAGCTGCACCATATATTTCGTTCCGGCCTTCCCTTTCCCGTTATCCAATTGTCCTTCCATATAAACCACCCCATCATTAGCATAACAAGTGTAATTTTCAGGTCGGTCGATAGCAACATCAAAATCCAGCATTCCTTTCCGGTCGGCAGTCAACTTCATGATCATCACATCTTCTGTCTGGGAAACGAAATATTCCCGCCGGTATTTCACCTTACCTTTCCGGAAACAGGTCCAAGCCAAAGCTTTGTCCAAAGATAATCCTCTCTCATAAGCGGAATAACCGACATCGCTACTATCCGGGAAATGATATTGTAAATGCAGATTACCTAACAATTGAAAAGCGCCGTAAGGAGCGTTCGCCCCCTGTCCGAAAGCCGATCCTTGTCCTCCGCAAGCAAAGTGTTTATACATCAGTTCCTGGGCCTCATCGTTTTTTCCTTCCAATAACAGCCGGCGAATCTCAGGCAGATACTTCAAAGCTTCGGGATTACGAGTATCCTGAAAACTACCGGACCACATCGTAATATCGTTCAGGACGATAGTCTCCTGAACGACTCCCCCATCGGGCATCATCCCCAAACGTCCGTTTCCCAAAGGCAAAGTTTCCTCCCACCGCTCAGCCGGACGGGTATACCACAATTTAAGATCCGGTCGGGGCTGACAAGAACATACCGAGTAGATAAATCCCAACCAGACCGCCCATTGTACGAAAGTCATGTGTTTCATCTGTTCTGATTTAGCCGTTCCTAAGAATAGACAAATATATTTAATAAACGGTATTTATGTACATGTTTACACTAAATGTACGTTTAAATGCAAATATGTATATAACGGCCTCATAAAAAAAGCTATCCGAATCAGCTGATTTCGGATAGCTTTTGGGGAGGTCAATTCTATTCTCAAAAACGATAGGCCAAACCCAAAGAAGCAGAAACGGCATTCGATTCGTATTTCCCGGAAAACTTACCGCCGGGACTATATTTGTCCGGGTAAGAGCCATGCCGGCTGACTCCCTGTATATACAAAAAGGCAAAATCGATCTGCAAATTCCGGTAAGGTTCGAAAGAACACCCTGTCGAAATACCGATTTTTCCCATACCGGGAGTTTCCGGATTGTAATTATTTTTCCGGATCGGACTTTGATCATAGTATAATCCCAAACGAACATCCAACCGGTCTGTCGCCATATACTGGGCCCCGATCCGGTAGATCATCGTATTTTTATAATTTTTCTCTGCTTTTATATCCTCGATTTTCAATACTTTCTCATTGAAAACAACATTTAATGAATCGTAAGCACTCCAACCGACAAACTGCAAATCCAAAGCCAGTTCCCAACGATCGGTCGGCCGGTAACTAACCCCGAAAGTCGTATTCGAAGGCAAAGGCAACTGAGCATGAAAAGTCCCCTTATCCAAAGGAGGTATTTGTCCTGTTGCATCCAGCAGATCTTTTATCTTCTCACTGGCATAATCCAATTCCGCCGTCCCTTCTTTTACTTTCATCCGGACCCGGGAACGGTAAGAAAGACCTAAAGTCACTTTATCGCAAACATCATACATCACTCCGATATGATAGCCCAGTTTCACTTTCGATTTTCCATCCAAAGTGGCAGACACGGGTACAACATCCTGATAATCGGCACCCAGAATCGGCACCAAAGCTCCGACAGGCAATAAAGCTCTGGAAAGATTTACATTTCCCATAGCGATCTGTAAACCGACTCCAACACTCAGATTATCCAGAATTTTATACGAAAGAGTGGGCTGTATGATATATGATTTCAAGGTGATATCCTGAATCAGATGAGCTCCTTTCCAGGCTTGGGGCCATTTTAAAGAATTTCCATAAGGAGTAGTCAAAGAAATTCCGGCTGCCAGGTTATCATAAATCCGATATCCGACATAGGCATATACAGGTGTCCCTACCGAATTATCTGTCTTTGCAGAATAATCTCCGTTTTTGTACCTGGCATTTGAAAAAATACCGGATATCCCCACCGACATATCCATATGCCCATTGAGATACACCAAGCCTGCCGGATTGAAATGCATACTTTCGGCTCCTAATTTCATACCTGTCCCGACATGTCCCATTCCCGTCTGCTTTGTACTCAAAACGTTTACCTGATATCCTTCGGCAAATGCGGACGATAAGGTAACACTGGCCAGTAAGGATAAGAATAATTTCTTCATAAAAATTAATTTTCGTTCATAAAAGGTTGTCCTGTAACACATTGCAAACAACCATCAAAATTTCAGAACGGCAAAAATAAATACTTTCTTTCCCGTTTGTTTCTACTTTACGGTATGTACCCCATATAAAGTTACAGGAATTCCGGGACAAAAGGTCCGTCCCAAAATCCCAAAAAAGTTGTATTTTTACACAGAATTTAAACGATCGGAAATGTTGGAATTTGAATTGACAGAAGATTATATCGAGCTGATCAAGCTGCTGAAAGTATTACAAATTGCCGAAAACGGGGCAATGGCAAAAACATTGGTGGAAAATGGAGAAGTGGTTCGTAATGGCGAACCGGAAAGCCGGAAACGGGCCAAAATCCGAAAAGGCGAGGTAATCAAAGTACTGGGCCAGACGATCAAAGTCATCTGATCCGGCGTCAATACATTTCAAGCATTCCTTTTATCGCTTCCAGATAATATTCTTTCCATCCCCCGGTGATCTCTTCGTACACATCTTCGGGGATATGGGTATGAGTCAAACCGACCAAAGTCCTGGCTCCCTCTTTTTTCAGGGTAATGCGGACGATAGATTGTTTTTCCTGCTCACCGAAAAACCATTCCTGTACCAACAGCTTACCGGGAACAACTTCCAGGTTAACACCTGTAATATCCCCTTCCCAAAGTGAAAACACATAACCTTCTTCAGCTTTCATATCAGCGGGATAGCCACTCCACAATTCAATCTGAAAAGGATTGGTCAATGCAGCGAAAACCTCTTCGGGATCGGCAGTGATCTCCATCTTGTATTCGAAATCCATATTTTTATTATTTGCTGACAAAGATATATCTTCTTATGTCAATTCCAGCTTCTCTTCCCCTCTTTTTCCACGCCTATCTGAATAACTTTCTGAAAATCTGAAGGGCACATTCCAAAGATTCGGCAACGGGTAAGTTCAATTCTGCCAGCAATTTATTGGCCGCAGACAAGATATCTATTTTCGAATAACAACTTTCATGCACAAAATTCAGATATTTCAACACACGGAAAGCATTGAAATTATCGAAAAACCGTTTCATAAATTGCTCTACAGAAGCACAGTTTGCATTGATCTCCGCCAAGACTGCAATTCCATTCATTTGGGATAAAAAAAGCCGGATATCCTTCGTCTGCTGTTGAAAATAGCCCGAAACACCAGCTTCATCCACTTTATAAAGGGTAGAAATTCCCTGAAAAAAACATTTTAAATCCCGAAAAGCCTGTGGGTGATATACCCGAAAATGTCCGGACTCCTGAACGATCTGCCGGACCGCCTGCCCGGTTCCAAAAGGGGTACGCCCCGAGAATCGCGGAGAAGGATATACCTGCGTCGACTGTAAGGTTGCATATCTACCGGTAGCGATCAATTTCTGCAAAAAATAAAAATCCTCTCCAGCCTGTCTTTTATTCATTCCTCCCTGAGCCACATAATCCAACGTCCTTACAGCAAAAGCCGATCCTATACAATGGTAGGCATGGGGATGACCGGTATACTCCAATGCCAAACGATAATACCTCAGATACAATTCGTATTTCATTATCGCCTCACGGGCCTGAACTGTCATACCGGCTTCTTCGAGACGGTGAGCATAAGCAATAGAAACGCCGGCCACAGATTTTTCCTGAAAATAACGGACCACCTCCTCCAAATAATTCGGTTCGACCCAAGTGTCAGCATCCAAAGAAAGAATAGGAGCATCGATTCGCCCGTTTCGGTAAAAAAAGGCAGCCGATAAATCCATAGCTATTTTCCGGGCCAATCCCACTCCGGCATATTTTGCAGGTAAATCGAATGCTTCGACCACTTCGAAGCGAAGCCGGTCGGTCTGTCTATCCCGAACATATCGTTTCAAAGTGTCAGACAACCCGATATTCCGGGTCTTTATTTCCTGCGGGCAAACTTCACTATGGTTCACTACAATCAAAACACCCGCCTTGATATTCATCACCGAACAACAGCAAAGTGAATCCAGGGTAGCAAAAATATCCGGATCGTTGAAAACGGGGATAATAACAATCACAGCAGTATCTGCCTCAAAAGAAAGCTGACGAGAGACCGGATTCCGACTGAAATAACGTTCAAATACCTTCATAAGCATAAACTGCTCCGATGGTTAACCCTTACCTATAAAAAAAGGCTGATCACTCAGCCTTTTCAAAAATCTTCTGTCATTTTATTTCTGACTATCGCCCTTTTTGTAATTGGCATTCAAGCGATCGACAATCTCTTTCGTGATATCGAAACCATCCTCGGCATATAAAACATTTCCACCCAACTGAGTACTCAATACAATACTGAATCCTTTCTCTTTGTTGTACTCTTTCAAGAAATTAGTGATTTCGTCAAAAAGCTGTTTGTTCAGTTCGCTTTGCTCTCTGGAAGCTTTATCCATCATCTCCTGTTGTAAGCGGCGGAAATTTTCTTGTTTCACCAACAATTGATCTCTGGCTTCTATCGCCCGGGCTTCGGAAATAAAACCGTTATTTTGCAATTTCCGTTGGAATTCGGTTCCTTCCTGATCGATTGCTTTCGCTTTTATATTCAATTCTGTCCTGCGATCTTCCTGTTTTTTCAGAAAAGCCTCGTTCAATTCGACTGCCAGCTGATAATTATTCAAAAGTGTATCCGTGTTGATATATACAATTTTTGTTGCATCGGCAGTACCGGCAACTTTACTGGTCATTGCAGTTTCCGGTGACTTATGGCCAGAAAAGTACAATACATAAAGTACAATCACTGCAACGAACAACACAACATTCAATACAATGGACAAATTCTTCATAAAATCATAACTTTATTAATACTAAATACTTGCCTATCTTTATTTTTCTCCGGTTAGCCCAACAAGGAAAAATTACAGACACAATAGCACTACAAAGATATATTTATCTTGAATCAATTATCTTGCTTTTCCTTTTTTTTCAAATAATAAATCTTCTTTAACAGATCGATTTCATTAGGATTGAGCCATTCTTTCTGATTTTTTACCCGCCGTCTCATTCGGAGCATTTTATAGGCATCGACCGACTGTGTACCGACTCCGATACCGACATCAACATGCCCTTTCATCTCGACACTCCGGGCATATTCGTTGAGCATCATCCGTTGATTCATATCGGCATCCATATAGTCTACAGGCGCATAAGCCTGCTTCAATATGCCGGTCATATTATTACGGGCATTGATCAGATTTTGTCTTTGCACCTCTCCCCACCGGCGTAAAATCAAAGCTTCTGATAATTGTAAGGTATCGGGAGACAGAAAAACCCCCATCATGTACCGATCTTCGAGCAAAGTATCGGGCATGACAACAGTACAAGGTTTATAGCCGACAAAAGTAAAGCGGACGGTATCTTTACGACCGATTTTCAACACAAAGCATCCCATTTGATCGGAAATAGTTGCTTTACCTTCACCATAACGACAAGTCACATTAGGAAGTGTCTGTGAATCCTGAGTGTCGAAGACTACTCCGGAAAATACAACACTATCCGAAACGACGACCCTCTGTGCACAAACAATTGGAGAAAGAAAAATAAAGAATAAAACGATAAAATTAATTTTTACCATGTTCCTTAGCAATCTCGGTATGCTGTAAAATATTCAAGAGTAGTTCCCGAGCCCGGAACAATTGAGCTTTCACCGTCCCCAGAGGAATAGCCAGGGTATCGGCGATTTCTTCATATGAAAATTCGTCGAAATAGCGTAATTCGATTAACCGGCGATATCTTCCTTTCAAAAGAGCGACCTTTTCCCGCATAAAATCGGCACGTTGCTGACGAATCGCTTCTTCATCCGGCGTTCTGACATCAGCTGGAATACTATTGATATACCCTCTGTCTTCAGGATTGATATCGTCGACATCCAAAGACACAGTCTGCGCCTTTCTTTTCCGGATAAAATCGATCGTATTATTCGAAGCAATCTTAAACAGCCAGGTGCTGAAAGCAAATTGTGGAGAATAATAGTTCAAACTGGCAAATGCCTTCTCGAAAGCCTCGAACATCAAGTCTTCGGCATCAGTCCGATTGTTTACCATTTTAAGGATCATAAAATATACAGAATCCTTGTAACGCTTAAAAAGTTCCCCATAAGCTTTCTCATCTCCGGCAATTGCGTTACGAACTATCTTATAGTCGTATAAAGCTTTTTCAGATAAGTTGTTAGTTATCTCCATTTCTTTGCAGTAAATATTGAATAAAAATTATAATACCATTGAAATATAAAACCCAAGGTATTT
>OGCN01004885.1_pt1 | contig 11096 bp, 9 predicted proteins | sample 1570181 | NCBI WGS metagenome assembly OGCN01 (sample SAMEA4370584, study PRJEB24528) | human gut metagenome | reverse complement strand
CGAGCAAGGTGAAGACGATGACGGCGATGAGCATGATGACGCCGCCCATAGTGGGGGTTCCCTGCTTCACCAGATGGCTCTGGGGGCCGTCGGCGCGCACCTGCTGGCCGATGTGGCTCGTCTTCAGAAAGCGGATCCAGGCGGGCATGAGCACCATGGTGATCACCATGGCGATGGCCACGCTGAGGAAGATCATGAACGTGGGGTAGGCGGAGAACAGAGAGAACATCAGTTGACCAATCCTTCGACGATACGGGTAAGGCCCATGAAGTGCGAGGCCTTCACGAGCACGGCGTCGCCCGGCTCGAGCAGCGCGTCCAGCTCCTCCAGCACGTCGGCGACGGTGTCGGCGCGGCTGATGCGCGCCGCGTCCATGCCGGCGGCCTCGGCGCCTGCGGCGATATGCCGCGCCAGCTCGCCGATGCAGATGAGCTTATCGAGATGGTGCGAGGCAGCGGCGGCGCCGACGCCCTCGTGGCAGGCGGGGGCGAAGCTGCCGAGCTCGCCCATGTCGCCGAGCACGGCGATGCGCCGGCCGGCCACGTCCGTGGCGGCGAAGGTCGCGAGCGAGGCGCGCATGGAATCGGGGCTCGCGTTGTAGGCGTCGTTGATGACCGTGAAGCCGCCGCGGGCGGCGATGACCTCCTGGCGGCCCGGCTCGGGCACCGACGCTCCCAGCGCGGCGGCGATGGTGGCCAAATCGAGCCCCAAGGCGAAGCCCACCGAGGCGGCGGCGCAGGCGTTGTCCACGTTGTGGGCGCCGGTGAGGGAGAGCGCGCAGGGCACGCGTTCCACGGTGGCGAATAGGGCGCCGTCGTCGTGGTCGGCGGCATCGCGGGCGCACAGGGTGAAGCGGGGGCGGCCCTCGGCGTCCAGCGACACGTCCTCGGCCCAGACCGCCTGATCGCAAGCGGCGCTCTCGCGCTCGAGCGCCCCGCGGAGGGCCGCATCGGGATGCCCGGCGAAGCCTGAGAGGGCCACAGAGCGCTCGGACAGGCGTCCGCGCTCGGCCATAAAGGCGGCGAAGTCGTCATCCAGGTTGGCGAAGGCGCGGCCCACACCGGCGGGCAGGGCCTCGAAGAGCTCGGACTTGGCCCGGGCGATGTTCTCCCGACTGCCCAGAAGCTCGATGTGGCTCTCGCCCACGTTGGTGATAAGGCCCCATACCGGCCGCACGAAATCGCACAGCTCGGCAATTTGCCCGCGGCCGCGCATGCCCATCTCAACGACGACCACGGCCGTCTCCGGATCGGCGTTGAGCAATGTGCGGGGAACGCCCAGCTCGTTGTTCTGATTGGCCTTGGTGGCCACCACGCTGCCGTAGGCGGCGCACACGTCCCGGGTGAGGTTCTTGGTGGTGGTTTTGCCCACCGAGCCGGTCAGCCCGATGACGCGGCCCCGCAAATGGGAGCGCCAGGCCCGGGCCAGGTCGGTGATGGCCGAGGCGGTGTTGGGCACCTCGATGATGGCGGCCCCCAGCTCCCGGGCCAAAAGGGCGCAGGATTGCGAGGGGCCATCGGTGACCAGCGCGCCCGCGGCGCCGGCGCGCAGGGCGGCCTCCACGAACGCGTGGCCGTCGACGCGCTCGCCGGGCAGGGCCACGTAGAGCCAGCCCGGGCGCACTTCCCGCGAATCCCAGGTGATGCCCGTCATGAGGGCGCTGGCGTCGATGGGGTCTACAAGGAACTGGCCGCCGGTGTATGCTGCGATTTGTTTTGCGTTGAGGCGCACGCCGAGTCCTTTCGCCTAGTCCGAACACGCACCGCCGAAGGCGCGCTCCAACTCCTCAGCCGCCACAACGCGGTCGTCGAAGGAGAGCACTTCATCGCCCACGAGCTGGTAGTCCTCATGGCCCTTGCCGGCCACGAGAATGGCATCGCCCGGGCGTGCGAGAGCGATGGCGGCCGCGATGGCGGCACGGCGATCGGGCTCCACGGTGAAGCGCTCGGCGTCTTCCATACCCGCCACGATATCGGCGATGATGGCATCGGGCTCCTCGTGGCGCGGGTTGTCGCTCGTCACCACGGCGTAGTCGGCGGCCAGCGCCGCAGCTCCCATGATGGGGCGCTTGGTGGCGTCGCGGTTGCCGCCGCAGCCGAAGACGACGATGGTGCGTCCGCCCGAGAGCTCCTTGATGGAGGCGATGGCCTTGGTGAGCGCGTCGGGGGTGTGGGCGTAATCCACGTAGACGGAGACCGGTGCGTCCACCGCAGGACGCACGCGCTCCAGGCGGCCGGGAACCGCCGGCATGGTGGCCAGGGCCTCTGTGATGATCTGGGTCGGAATTCCCAAGGCCAACGCGCAGCCGAAGGCCGTCATGACGTTCTCCACGTTGAAGCGCCCCACGAGCGGGTACTCCACCGCGATGCGCGTCCCGCGCACCTCGAGCACCGCCTTAGTGCGGGCGGCCTCGTAGGTGACCTCCACCGGATGAATCTGGGCGGAGACGTCGAATCCCGTGGTGATGACCTCGTCGCCGGCCGCGGTGCAGCGGCGCAAAAGCTCGCGCCCCCAGGAGCCGTCGATGGAGATGACGCGGCGAGCCGGGTAGTCCTTCGAGAACAGAAGCGCCTTGGCCTCGAAGTAGTCGTCGAAGGTGTGGTGGTAGTCCAGGTGGTCCTGGGTGAGGTTCGTGAACGCCGTCACGGCGAAGTCGGTGTCCCAGGTGCGGCGCAGATCGAGCGCGTGCGAGCTCACCTCCATGGCCACCACGGTGCAGCCCGCGTCGCGCATCCGTGCGAACAGCTTCTGCAGGTCGGGCGACTCCGGCGTGGTGCGCTCGGCGTGTTCCATGACGCCCGCGATCTTGTTGCCGACGGTGCCGATGACGCCGCAGCGGTTGCCGGCCACGCTCGCGATGTGCTCCACCAGGTAGGTCGTGGTGGTCTTGCCGTTGGTGCCCGTGATGCCCACGAGCGAGAAGGCCCGGGAGGGGTTGTCGTAGTAGTTCGCCGAGGCGTAGGCCATGGCCTTGCGCGAGTCGGAGACGACGACCTCGGTGACATCGGTGGCGTCGGCCAGGTACACCTTGCGCTCGGCCACCAGGGAGGTGGCCCCGCGGTCGATGGCGTCCTGGGCGAAGGAGTGGCCGTCGACGACGGTGCCGACGATGCAGAAGAACATATCGCCCGGCGCGACCTCGTCGCTGCGGAACGCCAGCCCTGCCACCTCCTCGTTCCCGTTGCCGATGATGGTGCAATCCATCCCTTGGAAGAGCTCTGAGCAGGTCTTGGTCATAACGGTATCGTTCCTCTAATTCGACGGCATCGAAGTAATGTTGTACTGCTTGACAGCGTTCTCCATTATATCGTTGAAGATCTGCGTGGTCTGGCGCATGGCGTAAACCTCGTTGGCTCCTACAAAACAAACTAAATTGCTTGACGAGTTGTCAATGAAGCCGCAGAAGCCGATGTTGTAGACTTCCTTCTTGTATCCGCCCTCTTCCGAGGCGATTTCCGCTGTGGACGTCTTGCCGCAGACCTCGTAGCCCTCGATGTCGGCGGCGGCTCCCGTGCCGTCGGTGACCACCGAGCGCAGCATCGAGCGCATATCGGCGAGCACCGTTTCGTCGACGCCCGTCTCCTCGCTTTCCCATTCGGCCACATCCCCGCTCTGGGGCTTCGAGATGAGGAAGTGCGGGGTCACGAGCGTCCCATCGTTGGCGATGGCGCTGTAGAAGCGCACCATCTGCAGCGGCGTCACCGCGATGCCCTGGCCGAAGCTCACGTTGTAGCCCGTGATCTTGGCCCAGTTGTCGAAGTCGAGCACGTTGCCGGCCGCCTCGCCGGGATAGTCCACGCCGGTGGATTCGGTGAAGTGGAAGCGCTTGATGTTGTCGTAGAGCTTGTCGAAACCCGCCTGTTCCGTGGCCAGCGAGATGCCCACGTTCGACGAGTGATTCAGGATCTCGCGCAGCGAGTAGGTCTCGCCGTCGCGCTCGTGGGAGTCGGACACGTCGTAGTCGTCGGCGGAGATGGAGCTCGGGCAGAACATGGTGTCCTCGGGGCCCATCGTCCCCTGCTCCAGGATGGTGAGCGCCGAGACGGACTTGAAGGTGGAACCGGGCTCGTAGGCCTGGGTGATGGCCTTCACCGATTCGCTACCCACCTGCGACGAGGACATGTCGGCCGGGTTCATGTAGGGCAACGAGCACGCGGCGTAAATCTCGCCGGTGGCGGCATCCATGACGATGGACGAGCCCTCCTCGGTCTCCAGATCCTTCACGCCCTCGGCGAGCGCCTGTTCCACGGTGTCCTGCAGCTTGATGTCGAGGGAGACCATGATGTCCTGGCCGTTGACGGCCGGCGTCTCCTCCTTCACACCGCCAGGAATGGGGAATCCCTGCTCGCCGCGCTCGGCGGTGTAGGTGCCCGGCGTGCCGGAGAGGATGTCGTTGTATTGCAGCTCGAGGCCGGTGATGCCCTCGCCGTCGACGTTGCAGTAGCCGATAACCTGGCCGCCGATGGCGCCGTTGGGGTACTCGCGGCGGGTGTCGGCGATGAAGTAGACGCCGTCGAGCTTGAGTTCTTTGACCTTATCGGCCACATCGACGTCGGCTTGGCGCTTGATGTAGACGAAGGTGGTGGAAGGGGTGGACAGAAGCTCGCGGTAGTCGGCCGCATCTCCCCCGAGCACCGAGGCCAGAGACGCCGCCTCGGCCGCCGCATCGGTCACCTCCACGGGGTTCGCGTAGATGGTGGTGGCCTCCACCGAGGTGGCCAGCACGATGCCGTTGCGGTCGTAGATGGTGCCGCGGCGCGGCGTCGTCTCGAAACTGACCGTGCGGGACTCCTCGGCCATGGCCGAGTACTGGTCCGATACGATGACCTGCAGAAACACCAAGCGCAGGAAGAACACGGCCGCTATGGCCGCGAAAACCAGCAGCAGCACCTTGGCGCGCCCGGAGACCGTCGGCATGGCCGCGTCGATGGCGGCGCCCACGCCGGCGCGGGCCGGGCGAGGGGCGCCCGCGCGCCCCGAGGGGCGGCTGGACCGGTTGCCGCCTGCAAAGCCGCGACCCCGCGAGGAGACCGAGGCCCGGGCCGTGCGCGAGGAGGCGCGCCGGGGCTCGTCGAAGGAGCGTCCGCGGACGCGCCCGGTGCGCGAGGCATCGGCACGGCCGCCGCGGCCGCTTTTGTCGGGGTAGCGGTAGCGTTCCATGGGATTAGAGCCCCTTCATGCGCGCCACCGACTCCGACAGCGACAGGCTGCCGGCGCCATCGGTGGCGACGATATCGGGAGACAGCGTGATCTGCTCGCTGTACTCGGGGGCCGGGGCGGCCATGCCGAGGGCCGTGGCCTGGGCCTTGATGCGCGAGGGGTTCGCCAGCACGCTCTGGGACACCTCCAGCTCGTTGCCCTCGGCCCGGGCGGTCTCGATGCTCGTCTGCAGCGAGCGCGTCTCCAGCGCGCAGGAAGCGGCGGCCGAGGTGATGGCCACGCGGGCCATGGCGATGAGCGCTATGACGATGCAGATGACGGCGCAGGCCTTCGCCAGGGAAAGCGCCGCCGCCGAGATGCCCTCGCTCTGGGCGCGGCGACCGGCACCGGGCACCACCGAGATGGAGGGCGCCTCCTCGAAGGAGAGCTCCTCAGCCAGAGACGAGGAGACGTAGCGGGCGCCGCGGTAGCCGGAGGCAGCGCTGGCGCGTCCGGCGGAGGAGCGCCCATAAGAGACGCGGTCGGTGCGGGGGCGCGACGTGCGCGAGTATGATGCGGCGCTCATCTTGGCCCTCCTCACTCATTCTGCGGCTCAAGCGTCCATTAAGGCTTAACAAGCCCGATGACAGCGTCCTCGGGCTTGCTTTTGTTCTCTTGTCGGGCGACTCCCCTAGCGCTTGCGCGCCACGCGCAGCTTGGCACTGCGCGAGCGGGGGTTCCGCTCGATTTCCTCCGCGCTGGGCAGCAGAGGCTTGCGGGTGATAAGGTCGAGTACCGGCTGCTTTCCGCACACGCACACCGGGATGTCCGGCGGGCAGGTGCATCGGTTCGCGAAATCCGCGAACATGTCCTTCACGATGCGGTCTTCCAAAGAGTGGTAGCTGATCACCGCGATGATGCCGCCCGGATTGAGCCAGCGCACCGCCGCGTCAAGGCCGCGACGCAGAACGGTCAGCTCCGAGTTGACTTCAATCCGAAGGGCTTGGAAGGTGCGCTTGGCGGGATGTCCCCCCGCGCGCCTCGCCGAGGCGGGTATAGCCGCCTTGATCACATCGACCAGCTGACCACTCTCGGTTATCGGAGCGTCCGCCCGCGCCTTCACGATGAAGTCCGCGATGCGGCTCGCCCACTTCTCGTCCGAGTAACTGCGAATGATCCGAGTGAGATCTGCTGCGTTGTAAGTATTGACGATCTCTTCTGCGGTTAGAGTTTGTTTCCCCGGATCCATCCGCATGTCAAGGGGGCCGTTCTCCTTGAAGGAGAAGCCACGTGATTGCGTGTCTATCTGCACCGATGAGACGCCCAGGTCGAACAGTATCGCGTCGATGCCGGGGATCTCGCAACTCGCGAGCAGCTCATCGAGGTCGCCGAAGTTGCCGCGCAGAAGCGCGAGCTCGGGACGATCGCCCGCAGGTATCGACTCCAGCTTCGCGGCGGCCTCAGTGAGCGCCACCTCGTCCTGGTCGATGCCGATAAGCAGGCCGCCGGCGCCCAATTGCTTGGCCGCCTCGAAGGAGTGCCCCGCGAAGCCGAGCGTGGCGTCCACGAACACCGGATGATCCGGAAGGTCGAGGGCGTCGATGCATTCGGTGAGAAGAACGGGTATGTGCCGGTATTCGCTTGTCACGGTTCGCTCGCTTTCCGCCTAGCTGTAGAACAGCCCCAGATCGACTTCGTCGCTCATGGCCTTGAAGCGGTCGGCGTCCCAGATCTCGAAGCGGCCCGTGTTGCCCACGACCACGACTTCCTTGTCGATGCCGACGGCGGCGCGAACTTCCGGGGACAGCATGATGCGCCCCGAGGCGTCCACCTCGACATCGCGGGCGCGGCTCTTCAGCACGCGGCGAAGCTTGACGTGCTCGCGGTCGGACTCCTTGTACTCGCCGAACCGATCGATGAACAGCTTCTCGACCCATTCGTTGAAATCGGGCGTCTCGAACACGTACACGCACTCGTTGGTCAGCTCCGGCGTCACCACGAGATCTTTGGAAAGAACCTTGCGGAACTTCGCGGGAAGGGCCATGCGACCTTTGCCGTCAACCTTGAAATGGAACTCGCCGTTGAGATCTACCCCATGTTGGGGCAGCTCGCTTGTCCCTTCGGTGTCGGCGGTGGCGGCCACGTGTTCCTTTCCGTGCTGCGTTTTGAGGGGGATTTGATTTCGTTTGGAGTGCGTTTCGAAATCCCGCTCGGTCGTTTTCCACAGCACGCATATTACCCCACAATGCCCCACTTCGCAACATTTTCTCCCACTTTTGCCCTATTTTCGCCCCACTTGTCATCCTCAAGATATGGAAGGGTAACCGAAGGAAAATGCGAGCATTTCCCATATCTTGTATTCGTATTGAGGTATTGCGCACAATGGCCACTAGATATGCCCAACTCATACGGATGGTGGGGCGCGGTGGGGCGCGCGACCGCGCACGTGCCACCTGTGAACGAGATTTGAAGAGGTGCGCCAAGACGGCCGCCGAGCGGCTACAATGAGGTCCGCGCATCCTGCGCCGAGTCCTGCACCGTCCCGATCGGAGACGCAGCGAAAAGTCGGAAGATCTCCCGAAAGAAGGAGCCCCGTGTTCGAATTAGAGAACGCCCTGGACGAGTACTTGTCCCATCTGCGCATCGAGCGCGGGGCATCGCCGCGCACGGCCGAGGCCTACCGACGCGATCTGGAGGACTACCTCGCCTTCCTCGACGGCGAGGGCGTGGAGGGCTTCGGCGACATCGACCGCGAGAAGGTGGCCGCCTTCGAACGCAGCCTCATGGAGCAGAACCTCGCCGTCACCACCGTGCGCCGGCGCATCTCCGCCGTGCGCGGCTACCACCGGTTCCTTGTGCGCGAGGGGCTCACCGATGCGAACCCGGCCGACGCCGTGGACATTCCCAAGGCCGCCGACCGGCTGCCGGACGTGCTTTCCATCGAGGAAGTGGGCGAGATGCTGGACGCCTTCGTGGGCACCCGGCCGAGCGACTTGCGCGACCGGGCGCTTTTGGAAGTGCTCTACGGTTGCGGGCTGCGCGCCAGCGAGGCCGTGGGGCTCGATATGGAGGCCGTCAACTTCGACGACGGCTTCCTGCGCGTGTTCGGCAAGGGATCCAAGGAGCGCATCGTGCCCATTGCCGGCGCGGCCGAGCGCGCGCTGCGCCGGTATTTAGCCGAAGGGCGCCCGGCCCTCGCGCGCGCGGCCGCCAACCCAACCGCCGATGCCATGGCTGCGGTGTTCCTGAACCAGCGGGGCGGCCGCCTCGGGCGCCAGAGCGTCTTCAACCTGGCGCGCAAGGCCGGCCGCGTCATCGGCCGCTACGATTTGCACCCCCACACCTTGCGCCACTCGTTCGCCACCCATATGCTGAAGGGCGGTGCCGATCTGCGCGTGCTGCAGGAGATCTTGGGCCACGCCGACATGTCCACCCTGCAGGTGTACACGCACCTCGACCGCACCCACCTCCACGAGGAGTACGCCCACGCCCATCCCCGCGACAAAATGAATATCTAGACCGTCATCTCCCCGGCGAGGGGCTTAACCATGGCGGCGGCCACCTCGGTCGCCGTGAGGCCCTGGCCGAACAAGTGCATGAGCTTGGTGAGGGCCGCCTCGCAAGTCATGTCGTAACCGGACACGACGCCGGAGCGCGCCAGAGCGTCACCGGTGGCGTAGCGCTTCTCCTCCACACCGCCCGCAGGGCACTGGGTCACGTTCACGACCACCTTTCCCGCGCGCACCGTATCGGCCATAAGCTCGGTGAACCATGACTCGGTGGGCGCGTTGCCGGCGCCGAACGTGCGCAGCACGAGGGCCTTCACGGCCTTCGATTCCAGCTGGGGCCGCAGCACCGCCTCGGTGATACCGGGATACAGAAACACCACCGACACCGCATCGTCCATGGCGAGCGCCGCCGCCAGCGTCCCTCCCGTAGCGGGCCGAGCGAGCAGGCGCTCGCGGAACACAATGTGCAGATCCATGTCGGCCAAGGGCGGGTAATTGAACGATTGGAAGGCGCCGAAATTCGTGGAGCTGACCTTCGTCGCGCGGTTGCCGCGCCACAGATGGCGCCCGAACGAGATGGCCACCTCCTGCACCATGGGCTCGCCGGCATCGGTACGGGCCGCAGCGATCTGCAGCGCCGTGATGAGGTTCTCAGTACCGTCCTCGCGGATCTCGCCGATGGGCAGCTGGCTTCCCGTGAGCACCACCGGTTTGGCCAGACCGGACAGCATGAACGAGAGCGCCGAGGCGGTGTAGGCCATGGTATCGGTGCCATGCAGCACGACGAAACCGTCGAAGTCCTCGTAGCGGTCGGCGATCACGGACGCTATCCGGGCCCAGCAGGCCGGGTTCATGTTCGAGGAATCGATGGGCGGATCCATCTCCACGTGATCGAGGTTAAAGCCGAGACGCCCGATCTTCGGCACGTTCTTCATCAGATGATCGAAGCTGAAGGGCACGAGCGCGCCGGTGGAGAGATCCTCGGTCATGCCGATGGTGCCCCCGGTGTACACGATGAGAATGCGGGGTTGCATAAGCTAATCCTTTCGATGGCGAAACCACGAGGCGCGGGTGGCGGGCTCCTTCTTGCGATGCAGGGTGGCGCGGCGAAACAGCTCGGCGCAGAAGTGCTTGGCCGTTCGCGCGCCACGGGCCACCTTCGGCGTGAGGTCGGCCTCGTCGGAGGTCTTCCAATCGTAGTACACCGACAGGTAGCGCAGAAACACCACGGTGAACACGCAGGCCGCGGCCGCCAGCACGAGCGGCGCCTTCGCGAAAGCCATGGCCGCGAACACGAACGCGCCGCCGAATCCGGCCACCGCGTAGAAGTTCGAGCGCTGGAACACGCCCGGCGTCTCCCCCACCGAGATATCGCGCAGAGCGCCGCCGCCCACGCTGGTAAGCGCGCCCAAAATGACCACCATCACGAAGCCCTCCCCGCAAGCGAAGGCCTTGTTGGCCCCGGCCAGTGCGAACAGGGCCACCGAGAGCGCGTCGGCGAAGAACAGCACCTGGCCCGTGTGGCGAAACAGCCCCCGGAAGTAGAACACGAACACCGCCAGGCAGATGCATATGAGGATGACCTCGGGATATTCCATGAAGTAGACCCCGTGATCCTGCAGCAGCAGATCGCGGATGATGCCGCCGCCGTAGGCTGTCACGAGGCCCAACACAATGGTGCCCACGATGTCCAGCTTGCGGTCGCAGGCGAAGATGGCCCCGGTGAGAACGCCCACGGCGACGCTGAAGAAGTCGGCCCCGAAGGGCACCTGCAGGGCGCCTCCCCCGGCGAAAAACTGATCCATGGCTTACTTGTGGTAGAAGCGGTGCTGCTCGTACTTCGGCTCGCAGCACACGTTGATGCCGAGTGTCTTGTACAGCTTCTCGTCGGCCGCGGAGATGATGACCGAGAAGTAGGCGTCGCAACCGCGCAGCTTGTCGGCGTTGTCGATGAGCTCGGCGGCCAGCGGGTTGTGCACCGAGGAGATGGACAGCGCCAGCAGCGTCTCGTCGGAGTGCAGGCGCGGGTTGTGGCTCTTCAGGTGCTCGGTCTTCAGGTGGCAGATGGGCTCCAGCACGTCGTCGGAGATGACATAGAGCTCGTCGTCGACCCCCGAGACGCCCTTGAGCGCGTTCATGAGCAGCGCCGAGGCCGCACCGAGCAGGTTGCCCGTCTTGCCCGTCACCACGCGCCCGTCCGGCAGCACCATGGCACCGGCGGGGCCGCCCGTCATTTCCTCCTTCAGAAGTGCCGCCGAGCGGGCCGGCGAGAGATTCTGGGTGATGTTCGCCTGGTTCATGAGCAGCTCGATCTTCTTCAGGGCCTCCTCGCCCACGCCCGTGCGCTTGATCTCCTCGGCGGTCTGGAAGTAACGGCGCACGATCTCGTTGTTGCCCGCCTCGCGGCACGCCTCGTCGTCGGAAATGGCCAGCCCCGCCATGTTCACG
>OGCN01004877.1_pt1 | contig 11116 bp, 10 predicted proteins | sample 1570181 | NCBI WGS metagenome assembly OGCN01 (sample SAMEA4370584, study PRJEB24528) | human gut metagenome | reverse complement strand
ATGGGGTTTGTGAACTCAAAAATATAGCTGTTGCTCCCGGATTCCAACGGCAGGGATATGGCCGGAGGCTGATCGGTTACCTGTGCATCCATTATTCGGGAAAATACACGCAAATGACGGTGGGAACAGGCGATGTGCCGGGAACACTCGGATTTTACAGAAATTGCGGGTTTAAATATTCTCATCGTATCAAGAATTTTTTTACGGACAACTACGACCATCCGATCGTGGAGGAAGGAATATTGCTGGAAGATATGGTTTATTTGAAACGAAGATTGGAATGATGGTTCACGGGGACGGGGCAGTGGACTAAGTTGTGTTACCGGAGGTTACTGTATGTCGTTTGATACAGGAAGGGGTAAATTTTGTTTTAAAGAATGCTGAATTATTGATTTAAGGGAACCTCGGGAAACTGAAAATTTTATCGATTTGAATGCGGATGATTTACCTTTTTGAAAGTAGTAGTTGTTTATAGATTTCAATGAGTTAAATTTTCTTTAATCTTTAATATAATTGAGTGTTGTCTTGTTGATGGAACAAAAATAGTTTGTATTTGTTCTATCGACAAAACAAATATAACGAATAGATAAAATATTTTAAATCAAGGTGTCTATATACATGTTTATACTAAATGTACGTTTATAAGTGTATATATATAATTGCCTAAATAAAATATACTTTACTCATTATGTATTTTTAAAGCAGGCGGAGAAGTCAGAAGTTTGTTTTGATTTTTGTAAAAATAATCGATCCAAATATTTTCTGTAAGTTTGTTTAAGCTTGTCTTGTATAGATGATATTCCGGGGCACTGGGCGAAATATTTTGTTTAAGGATGGAATCGACTTGCTGATTGACTTCCCGAACCAGGTTATTGTATTCTTTTAACCAAAGAGATAATGAATCTTGCGTTGTAATGGAGTCATACCAATCGTATAATTTTTGACAACGAAGTTCTGTTATATGCTGAGCTTGTTGGACGATTTGGTTATAAATATTGGTTGATTGGGAATATCGATTGACGTTTTGTTTTAATCCCCAGTGATATCCGAGTAGTAAACCACCCGTAGTTAGAATTGTAATTAAAAGAACGGATAAATAGGGTAAATATTTATTCTTTGAATGGAGCAAATGAATGATTTCGTCTGTGCTTGTGTAACGTTGGGCTGGAAGTTCAGAGGTACAACGTCTGATTATCTTGTGTACGTGTGGAAGTTTTACATGAGTCGTTTGTATGATTTCTTCTAAGATTACCCCGAGAGAATATATATCCGCTTTATTGTCTATGGTAGTTTGAGGAACTTGCTGTTCCGGGGAGGCATATTTTAAGGTACCCGCGGGATGTTTTAAAATGGAATAGGAGTCTGTATCCGATAAGCCGAAATCAATTAATTTGACATTTGAACCATTGCGTGTGATAAGGATATTTTCCGGTTTTAAATCACGGTGTATGATTTGTAAAGAATGGATATAGCTTAAGGCTTGGCAGAGTTCGTCCAATATTTTTAGTATGACATGGCTGTTATAGTTTTTAGAATTCAGATATTCACGTAAATGGATTCCGTCGATATATTCCATGATAATACTTGATCCGATACCGGGGATTTCTTCGAATCCGATCGTTTGTACAATATGAGGATGAGATAATGGGTATGAGATCTGAAATTCCTTTTGTAATAATCCTTGATAAACGGGATTGTCTTTGTATATAGGTTTCAGTGTTTTCAGTATGTGGTATTTTCCTGATTTTTGTGCTTTGTATAGACAACAATAGCCGTTGTTGGATTCATACCATAGCGTAATGTTGGTAAAAGATGAGGTAATCACCGGTTTTATATCGGTAATGATACCTGAATTTGAATTTAGTAAGGTCATATTGTTATTATTCCAGGAGTTGAATTGATGTTAAGCCGGTTTGATAACCTATAGCGTAATTTATCGGTTCGGAAAAAGAAGTTGGTGTAATTCTTCTGCATAAATTTGTTAGGATCAAAGGTTGGTGTAAATAGAAATGTTCAACTTGGAAAGAGTCTCCTTTATTTATTTGTGTGTTAAAAGATTCGATGACAGAGAATGTTGAATTCCCTTGATATTCTATCGTACATTGGCGATCCGGGTTCCATGCTATTTTCAATCTTTTTCCCGGTTGCAGATTTGCAGAATGGATCGTTTCGCTTGTAAAAAAGTAAGATTCGGTTATCGTGGGTGAAGATTGGCAAAATGCATCCCAATCGGGGTAACCTATGTAACGAGCCAAGGTGGATAGAGACGAATACCGGGGCATGTGAGAGGAGGATACGTATCCCCAAAGTCGTTTTAGGGTGGAAGGACTGATTTGTTCGCGGATGTTTTCGTGAATCAAATAAGATAGCCGATCGAAATCGACGGGAGATCTCATGGTACGTCCTGCCTTTTTTTCGATTGCCTGCTTCAGTTTTTCTATATCTTTCAAAGTGTCCATAGATATATTGAATTTTGCCCAAAAATACTATAAAAAGAAGTCTTGTCCGCAAATGAAACAAATTGAATTGTTTTGAATCAATTTGAACTTTTGAAATGATAAAGTTACCCTGTTATTTTGTCAATGTTTAAAGTTCTTTTGAAGAAGGGAAAGGGGTAGAAGGGAAAAAGTCGGAAAAAGGACAATTAAAAATGATAGATAATTCGTTGATATGGTTAAGATTGTATTTTGCCCGTTGGTTGGGATTTTCAACATCCCCGATAAATCCCCGGGAAACTCCCAGACAATATGCCAAAGTAGCCTGGGACATTTTCTGCGCCAATCTTTTTTCTCTGACTTTATCGATTACATATTGCTCAATAGGAGTCTTCATTTTGTATAATTTAAGTTTCAAGATTAACAAAATGACAAAACACTTTGCACATATATGTATGTGTATTATATTTGCGAAAAAAATAGAAGTAAAATGGACGGTTTAAATTGTTTCAAGCAACTATTTCCCAATGATGATGAATTAGTTGATTACGTGATACGAAATACCCTTTTCTTTAAAAAAGATATTGTATTTCAGCAAGCTAGAGTGTACAGACAGGCTATTCGAATGGGGGAAGCAATTCCGGTTCGTTATACTTCGAAAGGAGCTTTTTTCCGACAACATGAAGTGAAAACGACGACACCTCGTTTCCGAAACAAGAAAGAAGCTGTTTTATTCACGAAAGATTCGGCTAATGCTGTTTTTCACAAGGATACGAAAATCCGGGTTTGTTTTGATCCGGATGGTAATTATTATCCCAAAAAAGAAATTTTGAAATATACGGGACATCGTGTCAGTTGGGGGAGTACAAGTTCTGTTGTGAATTATAATATCGCTCATATTTGGGGTAAAACGGATAATCCGCTTTTCTTTTCCCTGTTGTGGAATTATGCCTTAATTCCTTGTCATTGTACATTTTTGACAGATAAGAAGGAGGAGAACGACGTTGTAATGAAAAATATCAAAAATTTACTGAAAGCTATTAGTATAGAATTGTATGATCCTAACCGGATTATGGATTGGAATCAAGATGTATTATCTATCGATGACTATCCGGTTATGGAATACTTGCAAAAAGGTAGGAAATGGATAATTAATAAAAATATAAATTTTTTAGAATCAATAATTTGATTGAAATGGAAGATGGTAAGATTAATGTGAAAAATATAGAGCAGGTATTAGAAGTTATTTGTAGAATCATATATAAATTGCTGAAAGTCTTGTTTCAAGGCGTGACGTTCACAATCGAAAAGTTGTGGGAAACATTTAATGAAAAAAAATCTCTTAAAGACGAGAATTAAGGATATATAGAACAAAGTTGTATTATAATGAAGTCGATTGGAGCTATTTCAAGTTTGTTCACACTTCCTTCGAAAGAGGTTTGGAACATTGAAAATGGATTGAATTGGGCGTATAACCAAACCTTACGGACGGATATGCCTTGCGGATTATGTAATGCATTGGAATTGGCTGATGAGTATCGTATGAATTATTCTTCCATCATGGAAGCAAGCGATAAATTAATAAAAGACCAGTTATTGAAGATCGGAGGAACAGGACTTCTCATTTCATTGGGAACGTTATTTAACCCTGTGGGTATTCCTGTGAGTATGGGTATTTCCTGGATGTTGCAATTACGGTTGATTAACTCTCTTGCTTACTTGGGCGGTTACGATTTAAACAGTGAAAATGTTCGTACCCTTGCTTTTGTTCTTTTATTGGGTAAAAGAGCAGAGGACTTTTTTCTTGAAAAGATTATAGGAGCTGGAGCGCTCGGCGTTATGAAAGAAGGTTCCAAGAGCATTATGAAAAAGCTTATTCCGCAGTTCACTTCCCAAATAACAATAAAAGGAGGGATTAAGGTCGTTCCGATCCTTAGCGGAATTGTCGGGACATCCGTGGATGTGTTGATGACGCATGCTATAGCTAAAGTGGCAAAACAAACCTTTTTAAAAACGACGATAGAATGTGAGAGTTTCGTCAGGATGGAAGAGGAACGGATAAAACTTCTAATCAACATGGGGATAGTGGATATGTATTTTTGTAACGAAGAGAAGACATTGATACTTGAGATAATAAAAAATTCAAGCATTCCGGATAGTAAAAAGGATGTGTTCTGCAGGGACATTGAAAACAGTCCTTCGAAACTGTATTCTATCGATTATACACTTTTCAGGAAAGAAAAGTTTTATGGGGTAAATTTAATGACCGGTTTACTCTCTATTGCCTTGGCAGATGGTTTTATTCATCCTGCCGAGAAGATATATTTAGAGGAAATTGCAAAAGAATTGCATATTTCAACGGATGAGTTTTCATCAATCCTGGAGACGTGTCACATAAAACAAGACTGATATAGTTTAATAGATATACACCGATTTAATGTTTAATTCTTAAGTTTTTAAAATTATGCCGACTTATAAATTGATAGCTTCGCGTAACATGGGAAAAATTACAAAAGGTTATGTGTTACAAGTAGTTTCGCACTGTTCTTCCAATCCTGCTCCAGAGGAAATAAGAAATATTTTGAAAACCTTAGGATTTACGGATAGGACTACATTAAGTTATGCTTCTTCGGGTAATTGGATAGTCGAAAAGATTGGTTGATACCGTTTATAATTTGAATCAAATAAAATGAATGAAAAAACAGAGATAGGCGCAGAGGAAAAATGAGAGAATAGGATTCTACAAGAAGAGCCGGAGGTTATAGTTCATGAATTGGAATACACGAAGTCTTTGAAATTGAAAGAGATAATGGCGAATGATAATGAAAAATTAATTCCTTTATTTTTTCCTTGTTATTTAGTAGCGATTGGCATTATTACTTTAACCGGAATCAGTTTGATCGATCCTGCTTTGTTAGAGAGTGCCAATTGGAAGCAAAATACCATTTGGAGTGCCTTGCTTTTTTTCGGCTTATTGCCTCCGTATATGCGTTCAACGAAAGGTGTATGGTTGATCATGGGGTATATATTGGCTTTTTTCCTTTTTGGTGGAGGGAATGTTTTCGGAACGGTTCAGTTGATCCTATCCATATTTAAAATCTTTTTGCCTGTATTTATTCTTTTTCAAATGGTCAGACTTTGGGGAGAAGTGAGGAAATATGGAAAATGGGTGTTGCTGTTTCCGGTCATTGCTTTGATATTTACATTGTTGCTTCTGTCGATAGAAGACCGCAATATATTCCAAAGTACTTGGACTTCATTGACTAATTGGTCTTGGGATATGTATCGGAGTGACGATGGTTTCCACATTTATTTGGGATGTATAGGGATATTGGCAGGAATTACGGAATTTTTGATCGTTAGAAAATACATGGAAAATTAATCATCTTGTTTATGTTACTAAGACTTGGAATTGTAGTTGTAGCTGTTTTACTTGCTATTTTTTTCCTCAATTCGTTGTTGGAGATAATTATTTCAATCCTGATGATTGGAATTGGTATATTGGTTTTGGCTGTATTGGGGGGATCATCTTTTCATCTACTGAGCAACTGGATGACTACCGGAAATATTTTCAGATGAAAATAAAAGAACTTAAACTGAAATTAAGAATAAAATCAATGGAATAATTATGGAACTTCTTAAGAAGATAGTGTATAGCTTGAATTTAAGTTTATATGTTTTAATTGCTTTTATGGTTGGAATATTTCTTAAATAGTGGTTGTTGGGAGGTATTATTCTTTTGAGTTCCGGGGTGTTTATTATCGGGTATAAATTGAGTGAATCTATGATGGTTTCTCGCCGGGATCGTTATCGTAATAGCGAGTGGGGACTGTTTTGTAGAAAATTGATGTGGGCTAATAATGGAGTTTTAATGACTGCCGCTCTCCTTGTGATTATTGTAGTGTGGTCAGGTAATGAACAGATTGCAGGTCTTTTTACAGGAGAATAGTTTACGTGAATGTGTTAGGATTAAAGAGAATAAATAACTAATTATTATTAATTATGAGGAAATTATTGTTTTTATTTACGATGTTGGCTTTTTTTATAGCTTGTAGTGATGATGACGACAAAGATAATGAGTTACCCATTAAAGGACTTGAGATTCCCAAGTTCGAGAATCCTGTAAAACCGGGCGAATCAATCACGATTAAAGGTGCGGGTTTTACTGATGCTAGTGAAATTTGGTTTAGACAAATCATTTCTAAAACAGCAGGGAACGGTGATGTTAAAGCTGTCGTTACTGATGTCAATTCAACTGGTATTACTTTTACAACTCCGGAAGTTTATGGTAATCAATCCGTGCTTTTGAAAGAAAATAGTAAAGAATATGAACTTGGGGAAATGACTTTTGAGGAAAAAAGTAGTGATGTTGAAATCCTGCCGAAAAAAATCAGTAAAATAATTGAATCTTTTGAAGATGAGGATGCACTTAAGGGTATAGGAAAAAATATCTATGAATTTTCTTATGATGACAAAGGACGAATTGTATCTTTAAAGGTGACCGAAGACGGAGAAACAGAACCTTATATGTCAACATGTACCTATTCTTCTAACCAATTGATAATTAAAGAAATTGGAGGTAATAAACAGACCGAAACATATACGTTAGAAAACGGGAAAGCCAAGCATTACAAAAAGACCTATCCCATTTATGAAGAATTCGATGAATTTGCCTTCGAATATGGGGGAGATTATTTAAGTCAAATAAAAGGTATTATTGAAAGTGAATATCCGACCACGGAAAATTTTATTTACGTTGGAGGCAAATTGACTCAATATAAATGGATAGATGAGGAATTTGATAATGTATATGCGTTGCTTGATTTTACATATGATCAACAACTTAACAATTTGAATTTAGACTTGTTTGGAATAATTCTTGCGGATTACTTTGAAAATATTGAAGACCTTTTCCTTTATGATATTACCGGAAAACGTTCTGTTTATCTGCCAGAGAAAGTAAAAGTAAGTGGGATGGATGATGAAGATGGAAAATACGAATATTCAGTTTCTTTTAAATATGAAGTAAAAGATAATTACATTACCAAAGTCATTATAGATGAAGATGGGGAAAAATATGAATATGAAATTTTCTATGAAAATTGATTCTTGACCAAACAACCCTCTGGAAACTGATCATCTGTCTTTATTGTGTGTATAAGCGGCTGGTTAGAGCCGCTTATTTTCGTTTCATGTTTCACAAATATGTATAATTAAAAATCCAATCATCTGATTTTTAGATGATTGGATTTTATTTTTGTGGTCCCACTTGGGCTTGAACCAAGGACTCCCTGATTATGAGTCAGGTGCTCTAACCAACTGAGCTATGGGACCTGCATTTTTCATGCACCAAAAAACCGCGAATCTTTTGACGGGTGCAAATATAGGGATAAATTTCTGTTTTATACAAAAGATGTAGGAAAAAAATGTTATTTTCGTTGGATGGAAATGGCTTGGTCGGTGGGTTGGAATGTTTTATCGGGTAGATTTAGAGAACTATGAAAATTTGTTTGCTGGTTATTGGGAAAACAGATGCGGATTATATTCGGGCGGGAATTGAAGAATACGAAAAACGGTTGAGGAAATATGTGGGGTATGAGATGAAAGTCTTGCCGGATGTCAAGAATACCAAACATATGAGTGAGGCATTGCAAAAGGAGAAAGAAGGTTTGTTGCTATTGGAACAATTCTTGCCGACCGATTATGTGATTTTGCTGGATGAACGGGGAAAACAGTACGGTTCCGGCGAATTTTCTGCTTTTTTGGCACAAAAGATGCTGAATGGGATAAAGCGGTTGGTTTTTGTGATCGGAGGACCTTATGGTTTTTCGGAAGCGGTCTACCGAAAGGCTGATGAGCTGTTGTCTTTATCGAAAATGACTTTCTCGCATCAGATGGTCCGGATGATTTTTGCCGAGCAGATTTATCGGGCGATGACCATTATGAAGGGAGAGCCTTATCATCATGAATAAAACCGGGAAGTAGAATAAATGAGCATATGAAGCGGAAGGCGTTTATCGTTTTGTTTGGTGCTGTGTTGTTGCTGATGGCGACAGCGCTGACGGAATATCTTTTCTATCGGCAGGATGAGAATACCTGGGTGGAACGCTTCGAAAGCCGTTTGCATGAACAGGAACGCAAAGCGGATCATTTATTGGCGACTTTTAGAGACAGCGTAGATATCGACTCCGAGGAATGGGAGGAGGATCTTATCTTTGTCGGGATTCGGGAGGGCAGGGTTTTCTTTTGGACGAACGAAATTATCGGAGATCGGCATTTATCCGAATTGCTGACCAGTGGGAGAAATTTTACGAAGATCGGAAATACCTATTACGAAATCCGGAGGAAAAGATATAAAGATATCGATTATTATGCCTTATTGCGGATCAAAGACGACTATCCCTATACCGGTAAATACATCAAAAACAATTTCGGAAAGTTTCTGAATATTAGTGAAGAGAATATCGGGCAGGTAGAAATCTCTACAGTCACCGTTGAACAGGGACATTTGATCACTGATAAGGACGGTATGGGCTTGTTTTTTATCGTTTATGGCGATCATTACAAAGAACGGGCTTCCAATTATCTGTTGCTTTCTTTCTATCTGCTGTTTTTCCTGAGTTTGTTTTATGTGTATGATCTGGTATTGAAACATACGGATTGCTGGAAAAGACAACTCCTTTATTTTGCCGGATTTATATTATTTCTGGCCGGTTTGCGCTATTTTATGCAAGCCTTTCGTCTGCCTCCTACTATTTATCGTCTGCCGATTTTCGATGAGACTTTTTCTAAAAAAATATTTATTACTTCTATCGGTGATTTATTATTGACTACCTTCTGTATTTTTCAGGTTTGTTATATCACTTTGTCGAATATCCGGATTAATTACCAGGATGAGAAACTGTTGCATTATCGTTACCTTTTCACTGGTGGGATTATTTTTCTGATTTTTCTATATGTCGATTTCTTCAATTTTTCCATCGATCTGGTGGTGGAAAATATGGATATTCATTTGAATATCGCGCAGTTGGTACATGTGGGGCTCTCTTCTATTCTTTCGTTTGTCGCGATTATTATGGGAGGATTGGTGATCGTGATCACTATCTATGGTGCTGTTTCTGTTTTCTGGCACATGATGTCGTTCATAACGGTGATTAAAGTCGTCACTTACATGTGTGTTCTGTTGAGTCTGGTCAGTTATATGTTCAGTTTATATACGAACTTCTGGGATTGTTTTTTTATCTGGATCGTTACGGTTTTACTGGCTGTTAACAGGTATTTATTGAAGCGGGATATACAAAGAAGTATTTATATCCTTGTCATATTTTTATTATCCATCTACGTGGTGATGGTGACTAAAAAATATGAAAGCTATAAAGAGCAACGCCAGCGTATGAACTATGCCACCGAGCTGATAGAAGAAAGGGATTATAATTTCGAAAAGCGGTTGGTGGAGATCGATCGGGTCATACGTGGTTCGGAGGAACTGAAAGGATGGATCGAGGTTGGTGAGGAACAGGAGGCGGAAGCTTTGTTGAGTGGGGAGCTATTAGATTTGAGAGGATATAATTATTCTTGCGAAATCACTTTTTGCCGTGCCGGTGACAGTCTTTGGCTGACCGATACCCGCGAACAATGGGGATGCCGGGAGTATTTCGAATGGATTATACGTAAAAACGGGCACCGGATCGACGACTCCGGTTTCTATTCCATCGGTGTTTTTGATGGATATGTCACTTATATCGGGCGATATCGTTTCGGGGAAGTAAATCTTTATCTTCGTTTCGATGCAGTCAAGGACGACGAAGGCATAGGGTATCCGCAAATCCTGTCCCGTAAATCTGCCGATGGGAAAGAGGACGGTTATTTTTACTCCTATGCTAAATATAGCTACGGGGAGTTGGTGTCTTCTTCGGGAAATTTTGTGTATTATAAAAAATTATCGGCATTCGGTAAAGATGCCCGTAATTTCGACCTGTTCAATAAAGACAAATATTCGCATATGCTGATCCCTGTGGACAACAACAGTACCCTGGTCATCAGTTTGCATGAGAATACTTTCGCTCTTTATTACATGAATGTGTTGTATGCTTTCTTCGTTTGTATATTGATTTCTTCCTATGGTTTGTTTTTTAATGTTAACCGGAATATCAATTTCAGGCGAGGTACATTGAGGGCCCGGATAAAAAACAGTATTATATCTTTGATTTTTATCCTTTTTGTTATCCTGACAGCCTTGAGTATTTATATGAATACCGTGAGTTTTAAAGGGCGGCATAATGCTAAAGCGATCGAATTGCTGAAATATGTCAATAAAGAATTAGAGCGTTTGCCTTGTGTGGATGCCCGTAAATGTCCCGAAGTTACGGGCCGGCTATCCGATATGTCCGAATTACTGCTGATCGATATCAATATTTACTCCAGACAAGGGAAATTGATAGCTACTTCGCGCCCGGAAATTTTTGAATATGGATTCGAGGGTACTTTGGTCGATCCTGAAGCCTTGAAACAGATCGAAAAGCTCGGGGTGACCAGTTATATCGCAAACGGGAAAGTGGGCGAACTGACTTATATGTCGGCTTATATGCCGCTGGTATTGGACAATGGAAAATCTTATATACTGAATATCCCTTATTTCGCTCAAAATGACGAACTGAATCTGGATATTATTATTATGGTAG
>OGCN01004869.1_pt1 | contig 11137 bp, 11 predicted proteins | sample 1570181 | NCBI WGS metagenome assembly OGCN01 (sample SAMEA4370584, study PRJEB24528) | human gut metagenome | reverse complement strand
CCCCAAGCGGAGCATGACTTTTTTCGCTTCCGCCTCCGCCGCCGCGCGCTTCCCTCCCTTTACAGACAGCGCCGTTCCCTACTATAGATACAAATTCACGCTACGGACAGGTACTTCCGTCCCTTCCGCGAAGACTTCAGCCAAAAAGGACATCTGTTGATGAATACGACCCTGAATATCGGACTGGCCGGACTCGGAACCGTCGGCGGCGGCCTTGTGCGCCTGCTGTCCGAAAACGCCGAAGAAATCCGGGCCCGCTCCGGCTGCGACTTTAATCTGAAGGCTGTCGCCGTCCGCAATCCGAACCGTAAACGCGATCTTCCGGAGGGCGTGCGCCTGACGACCGATCCCATGACCCTTGCCGACGATCCCGACATTGACGTGGTCATCGAGCTGATGGGCGCCATTGCCCTTTTTCCTGTGTTTTTTCAGGAATTCGGATCCCTCAAAGGTGCCTGGTATGCGCTTTTCCACTCCATTTCCGCATTTTGCAACGCAGGGTTCGACCTCATGGGAATCAAAACGCCGTTCTCATCTTTGACAGATTATGCAGGCCATCCTGTTGTCCCCATCGTGATCGCACTTCTCATTGTTGTTGGCGGCATCGGCTTTTTAACCTGGGAAGATATCTGCACCAACCGGCTGCATTTCAAAAAGTACCGGATGCAGAGCAAGGTGATCCTGACTGTGACCGGCGCCCTGATCCTGGTCCCCACCGTCTACTTTTTCTTCTTTGAGTTTTCTCAGGAACCGGTCGGGAGGCGCTTCCTGCTGTCTGTTTTCCAAGCCGTTACACCCAGGACTGCCGGCTTCAATACAGCGGACCTCACTTCCATGAGCGAAACAGGTCAATCACTGATCACCATTTTGATGCTGATCGGCGGGTCGCCCGGCTCTACCGCAGGCGGCATGAAGACCACGACTCTGGCGGTGTTGCTGGCCAGCGCTTTTGCCGTGTTCCGCCGCCGGGCAGATCCGCATTTCTTTCACCGTCGCATTGCCAGCGAAACCGTATCTCAGGCTGCAACGATCATGATGATGTATCTGGTCCTGTTTTTGTGCGGCGGACTGGCCATCAGCCGGCTCGAAGGCCTGCCTGTTCTAACCAGCTTGTTTGAAACGGCATCCGCCATCGGGACAGTGGGCCTGTCCCTGGGCGTCACACCGCACTTGGGCTGCATCTCCCATCTGATTTTAATTGCATTGATGTTCTTTGGCCGGGTCGGCGGGCTCACCCTGATTTTTGCGGCCCTCTCCAACACCTTGGGCAGCAATGCCCGCCTGCCCCAGGAACGGATCACTGTGGGATAAAGAATCAAAACGGAGGATTTATGAAAACGATTCTTCTGATCGGCTTGGGCCGCTTTGGCCGCCACATCGTAATGAAGCTGAATGAACTGAAGCATCAGGTCATGGCCGTGGATCAAAATGAGGAGCGGGTCAACGCCATTTTACCCTTTGTCACAAATGCACAGATCGGGGACAGCACCAGCGCGGAATTTCTTGCGGATCTTGGCGTGCGGAATTTTGATGTGTGCATTGTTGCCATTGGAGACAATTTTCAGAGTTCCCTGGAGACCGCCTCCCTCTTAAAGGAGTTGGGCGCCAAAAAAGTGGTGGCAAGGGCCGCCCGGGATGTACAGGCCAAATTCCTGCTGTGCAACGGTGCGGATGAGGTGGTATATCCGGAGAAGCAGATGGCTTTCTGGACTGCCATTCGATACAGCTCTGACCATATTTTTGATTACATTTCTTTGGGCGATGACTATGCGATCTTCGAGGTGGAGGTCCCGGACAGCTGGGTCGGGAAAACCATTCGGCAGCTGGACGTTCGGAAACGGTTTCATGTGAATATCATGGCCATCAAGCAGGACGGAAAATTTTCCATGACAGTCATTGCGCCGGATACCTGCCTGCCCGCCCACAGCACCGTCCTAGTCATGGGCACTCAGCGGGATCTTCAAAAATGCTTCCGTATATAAAGAAGTAATCCTGTTCTGTTCAAAGGGAGGGATAGGAGTGGAAGTTCTGGTACTGTTGGGCGGTTTTGCCGCAATCTTCGTTTGCGGATACGTTCTGATGTCAAAACTGGATGATTGGCTGGCAGCGCCGCAAAATAAAGAGGAGCACCCAGGGGCAGGCACCCATGTGAGGGTAGCCACCTCCCGGCTGGATTTTGTCCCTGTGGTTTCTGCTGCATTAAAGGAACTCAGCAGCCAGCATCCTGACCTCCACTGCACGCTGGTCCTTGGAGAAGAGCAGGAACTCACCGGCGCCCTTGCCTGCGGCTCTGTCGATCTTGCCCTTGTATCTGACCATACTGCCATGTCATCTGTACAGTACCGCGACATCACACTGCAGCCTCAGTCTGTTGATATTTTAGACGGCACAGTGGAAGTAAGCGTTTTGGACCAAAGTTCGGTGCATCAGCGACTCTTATGGCACAACGGCGAATCCCGCCCATATATACTGAAATTGATCCACCTGCTCTGCGGACAACCATGACCGGAGTGTGCTATAATAGGATGGTTTGAAAGGAGGGATTGATATGGATCGCAACACATTGGGACAATCAGCCGCGAAGAAACATGGCAAGCTCTCGATTTTTGCCAGCTATTTCCCCGGAGCGGGAAAGCACTGCCGAATGTTACAGGCAGGGGAACAGGCGCAGCGGTCAGGCACAGATGTCGTCATCGGTACACTTTCCTGCAGCCTATGGCCTGAAACCGGAACAGCCGCCTCCCGTTTTGAGACGCTGCCCGGCAAGAAAATGCAAAAAGATGGCCGGACCGTGGAGGAGCTGGATTTGGACGCCTGCCTGAAGCGGCATCCGGATCTGATCCTGATCGATGAGCTTTCCCACTTGAACGCGGAGGAAGCCCGGCACATGAGGCGTTACCAGGACATTGAAGAGCTGCTGAAGGCTGGGATCAACGTCTATACCACTCTGGATATTTCGCATATAGAAAGTATTCAGGAAGCCGTATCCTCCGTGACCGGCACCTCTGTGCCCGACCGAATACCGGACCGGATTTTTGACCATGCCGCTCAGGTAGAATTCATCGATATTGAGCCGGAGCAGCTTCAGCAGCGGCTCCTCCGGCAAAATGGGGGGGAGCTTCTGGCCGGATATACTGTGGTACAGTTAAGCGCCCTGCGTGAGATCGGGCTTCGGCGGTGCGCGGACCGGGCAGCACGTTCCGCGCAAACAGTACACAGCAAAGCGATGTATCGGACTCATGACCACATTCTGGTCTGCCTGTCTCCATCTCCCTCCAATGAGAAGATCATTCGCACAGCGGCCCGCATGGCAGGCGCATTCAGATGCAGCTTTACCGCATTATTTGTAGAAACCAAGGCATTTCAATGGATGGCGCAGGAAGATAAAGCCCGGCTCCAAGCCAATCTGCATCTGGCCCAGCAGCTGGGTGCTTCGATCGAAACGGTCTACGGTGATGATGTAGCGGATCAGATCGCGGAGTTTTCCCGCCTGGCAGGTGTTACAAAGATCGTGCTGGGCCGAAGCGGAGTCCATCACTCCCTGTTTCGGAAAACAGCTTTGACTGATCGGCTGATCGAATTGACGCCAGAGCTGGACATCCATATCATTCCCGACAGTGGGACCGCCGCCCGACATTGGGATCCCTCTCCCCCCTCCGCCATATCGATTCTGGATTTGCTGAAAAGCGCAATGATCCTCGTCCTGGCCACACTGATCGGATTTTTATTTTACCACTGGGGTTTCACAGAGGCCAATATTATCACCCTTTACATCCTGGGCGTCATGCTGATCTCAGTATCTACCAAAAGCTCTGTTTGCAGTATGATCTCATCCATTGCCGGCGTTCTGACTTTCAACTTCTTCTTTACTGTGCCCCGTTTTTCCCTGCACGCCTATGACAGCGGATACCCGGTCACCTTTCTGGTGATGTTCCTGGCCTCGCTGATGACCGGCTCCCTAGCCTCCAAACTCAAGCTACACGCAAAACGTTCGGCAGAGCTGGCCTGGCGCACCAAGCTACTGTTTGAAACGGATCAGAACCTCCAAAAGGCCAGTTCCCCAAAAGAGATCCGCTCCGTCACAGCAAAGCAGCTGTTAAAGATCCTTCAGCGTGATATTATCGTATATCCCATTGAAAACAACAAATTGCTGGCTCCGGAAATCTTTCTGACAGATTCGGGAACTACTTCCACCGCCCGGTATACCACGCCAAAGGAAATGGATGTGGCACAATGGGTCGTCACCAACAACAAGCGGGCTGGCGCGGGGACCGAGACCCTTTCAGATGCCTGCTGTATCTATCTATCCATCCGGACCGGCGATCTGGTGTACGGGGTCATGGGAATCGCCGCAGCGGACAGCCCTCTGGACTCCTTCGAGACCAGCATCCTGCTCTCTGTCCTGGGGGAATGCGCCCTCGCTCTGGAAAACCAAAAGAATCTGGAGGAGAAGGAAGCTGCCGCTGTCCTGGCGAAAAATGAACAGCTGCGCGCCAACCTGCTCCGGTCCATCTCCCACGACCTGCGCACCCCGCTGACTTCGATCTCCGGGAATGCAAGCAATTTGCTCTCCAATGGGAATTTGTTTGACACAAAGACCAAAGAGCAGATGTGCATGGACATCTACGACGATGCGATGTGGCTGATCGACCTGGTGGAAAATCTGCTGTCTGTCAGCAGACTGGAGGATGGCAGAATGAATCTGCATATCTCCACTGAGCTGATCGATGAAGTCGTGGCGGAAGCGCTGCGGCACGTCGACCGCAGATGCGCACAATATAATCTGCGTGTGCAAAACAGCGAAGAATATCTGCTGGCGCAGATCGACGCCAAGCTGATCGTCCAGGTCCTCATCAATTTAATCAACAACGCTATCAAGTATACACCACCTGGGACAGAGATCGATATCGCATGGGAGCGGCGGGGAGGCTGGCTCCAGGTCTCTGTTTCCGATACTGGGCCCGGGGTTTCGGATCAGGCAAAGCCCCATATCTTCGATATGTTTTACAGCGCCTCCGATCCGATCGCCGACAGCCGCCGCAGCATGGGGCTCGGCCTGGCCCTGTGCAAGTCGATCATCAATGCCCATGGCGGAGAAATTGCAGTCGCAGACCGCAGTCCCCATGGAGCCATCTTCACATTTTCTGTACCTGCAGGGGAGGTAGAATTGCATGAATAAGCCTTTGATCTTGGTGGTTGAGGATGACACCGCCGTCCGCAACCTGATCACGACCACATTAAAAGCCCACGATTACCGGTACTTGACCGCAGTCAATGGCGAGTCCGCGGTTTTAGAAGCCTCTTCCCATAATCCGGATGTGATTCTGCTGGATCTGGGACTGCCGGATATTGATGGCGTGGAGGTCATCCGCCGTGTGCGCTCCTGGTCCAATCTGCCCATCATCGTCATCAGCGCCCGGAGCGAGGACACTGATAAGATCGACGCCCTGGACGCCGGCGCTGACGACTATCTGACCAAGCCCTTTTCAGTTGAGGAGCTACTGGCCCGGCTGCGGGTCACCCAGCGCCGTCTGGATGCCCAGTCCGGAGTGGCCAATGCAGACGCCGTCTTTACCAACGGCAAGCTGAAAGTGGACTATGCCGCCGGATGCGCATTTTTAGACGGGAAGGAGCTCCATCTGACCCCCAGCGAGTATAAGCTGCTGTGCCTGCTGTGCAGAAATGTGGGCAAGGTCCTGACTCATACCTTTATCACCCAGCAGATCTGGGGACGCAGCTGGGAAAACGACATTGCTTCCCTGCGGGTCTTTATGGCAACCCTGAGAAAAAAGCTGGAACAGGAACCCGGCTCTCCCCAGTATATCCAGACCCATATTGGCGTCGGCTACCGGATGATGAGAGTCGAGTAGTCTGACCGGCCTGCTGTGAGTGCTCCCGATTCAGCGCACGCCGGCCATTATCACCCCCTTTTGACGCAACGTATGTGCCGCAAAAACAAATATTTCTTATGAGCATCTTTTTTCAAAACTCATGCAAAGGAAGGCAAACGAGACAAGAGGCCAACCCTCAAAGGGTTAGCCTCTCGTTTTGTCTTAGCTGCCTATTTTACGACAGGCCCGCAGGCCGTCCTTTTCTCTGTGCAGACCTTTCAGGCGCAACTTTTCAGGGCCAAAGTTATCAATGCTGAAACGATCAACTTCTCGAAGAACGCCGTTGTTATTCCGCTGTTTTGGTTTTGATATCATTCGCGGTTTTACTCTGTCTGCGTCAGCGCAGGGAACAACTTTGAGGGATTCTTCCAAAATGTCCTGCCGTTGTTCAAGTTCGGGCTGAACCCGGAACCATAGGGCCGTTGCAAAGTAAAATTTCTATGATATAATACCGATTGGACAACTGATGGATACAAAATACAGAGTTATAAGGAGGGATCACGTGGCACGAAATGTAGACCTGCTGGAGGGCTCCATCGTCGGAAGCCTGACCAGTCTGGCGCTGCCTATTATGGCCACCTCCTTGATCCAGATGGCTTATAACATGACCGATATGATCTGGATCGGCCGGCTCTCTGCCGACGCGGTGGCGGCAGTGGGGGCGGCAGGGATGTATCTGTGGCTGGCCAACGGGCTGGCCATGATCCCCCGCCTGGGGGGACAGGTAAAGGTCGCCCATGAGCTGGGGGCGCAGGCCCCGGAGCGCGCCGCTGGTTACGGCCAGGCGGCCTTCCATCTGGGCGCGCTGCTGGTCATCCTGTTTACCGCCATGTGCATCCTCCTCAACGGGCCTCTGATCGCCTTTTTTAAGCTGAACAGCCCCCAGGTCAACTCAGACGCCCGGGTCTACCTGGTGATCGTCGCGCTGGGTTTTCTTTTCTCCTTCTTCAACCAGATCTTTACCGGCCTGTTTACCGCCATGGGCAGCAGCGTGGTGGTCCTGCGTTCCACCGCGGTGGGCCTGGTGGGCAACATCCTGCTGGACCCGCTGATGATCTTCGGGGTGGGCCCCTTCCCCCGGATGGAGGTAGCCGGAGCGGCAGCAGCCACCGTGCTGGCTCAGGCCATTGTGACCGCCATGTTCCTCCTCGCCGCCCGGCGGGAGACCACCCTCTTTCCCCATATCCATCCCTTCCGGCCCAGCCAGGGACGGGCATGGCTGGAGATGCTGCGGATCGGCCTTCCGGTGTCCATCCAGAGCATGTTTTTTTCCAGCCTCTCCATGTTCATCGCGCGGATCGTGGCCGGCTGGGGGGACGCCGCCATTGCCGCTCAAAAGGTGGGCACCCAGATCGAATCCATCTCCTATACCACAGCGGAGGGCTTCGCCACCGCAGTAAACGCCTTTATTGCCCAGAACTTCGGTGCCCGCAGACTGGACCGTATCTGCCGGGGATACTGGACGGCCGTGGGAATGATCGTCGCATGGAGCTGTTTTACCACCGTTATGCTGGTGGTGTTCCCCGCACCTCTGGTACGGGTGTTCATCCAGAAGGAAGAGGTGGTCCGCACCGGCGTAAGCTATCTGCGTATCATGGGCTATTCTCAGATCCTCATGTGCCTGGAGATCACCTCCTCCGGTGCCTTCCAGGGTCTAGGGCGGCCCATGCCTCCGACACTGGCCGGGGTCATCGGCAACGCTGCCCGCATCCCCATGGCCATCCTGCTCAGCGCCACCGTGCTGGGACTGGATGGCGTGTGGTGGAGCATCAGCATTTCCAGCATTGCCAAGGGCCTTGTGGTGTTTGCCTGGTTCGTAGTGGTCCTGCACCGCTGTACCCGGGATGGAGATTTGGGAGTGCCCCGGTTCATCCGGTGAGGAAGTTTCAAGGCAAAAACCTTGCGCAGGGCGAATTGACTTCGCCCGAGCGTTTCAATTTCTTAAGGCATCCATAAAAATAACCACACCGAAGGGTGTGGTTATTTTTATGGTGGAGGCGGGGAGAGTCGAACTCCCGTCCGAAAACCCTTCCATGGAAACTTCTCCGGGCGCAGACGGTTATTCCGGGCGGCGTGACCGCCCTGTTCCCCTCGCTCCAGGCAAGCCGTCACGCCTGGAGGTCAGGTAAGCTTCATGATTCATGGCCGGCTCAAAGCTTTGCCGGCGCACGTGCACCACTAAACGACGCCTGATCCCGGCTCGTGGTCCTTCCGGGTCAGACGGCCGCCGTTAATCAGGCAGCGTAAGCGTAGTTATCGTTGTTCTTTAATTTATAAAGAATGCCCGTTTTAAGGTGGCCAGGCGCCACCGCCCGCTATTTCCACTTCCGTGTCCCCGTCGAAACCGGTACGCCCCCTCGTCGTCGCAAGCTCCATATCCCTCGCTTCCGGCTAAAGCCGAAAGCTCGCTCATTTCGCTGCTCCTCCTCTCCAAACCGAACCCGCTGCGCTGGGCTTCGGTTTGGAACGGCGGCTCCGCCGCCGTTTGGGAGAAAAGCGCTCAGGTTGGGGAAAATCAAAAGCTGGAGCCGTACCGGCGCGCCCTTGCGCGCCGGTACGGAAGATGCTTACTCGGGAAAAATCAGACCTTCTCAGGCTCAGGATAGTCCACGCCGAAGGTGTCCACGCTGACCTTCTTCATCCGCTGGGGCTGGCGGGGCTTGTCGTTCCAGTCCCGCTTTGTGGAGACAATGGCGTCCGCCACCTCCATGCCCTCGATGACCTTGCCGAAGGAGGCATACTGGCCGTCCAGATGGGGGGCCTTCTCCACCATGATAAAGAACTGGCTGCCCGCGGAGTCGGGAGCCATGGTCCGGGCCATGGACAGCACGCCCCGGTCATGGGTCAGGTCGTTCCGGAAGCGGTTCTGGGTGAACTCGCCCTTGATGGAGTAGCCGGGACCGCCCATGCCGGTCCCATCGGGGCAGCCGCCCTGGATCATAAAGCCGGGGATCACCCGGTGGAAGATCAGGCCGTCATAATAGCCCTTCTGGATCAGGCTGATAAAGTTATTGACCGTGTTGGGCGCCGTCTGGGGATAGAGCTCCGCCTTGATGACGCCGCCGTCCTCCATCTCGATGGTGACAATGGGGTTCTGTGCCATAAAAAGCACTCCTTTCTGTGACGGCCCAAGGGCCGTCCGCCGGATCATCTCAGTACCGGCCTCTGGATTTCATCGTTCGGTCCATCTCCCGCTTGGCGTCTCGTTTGGCCGCAGATTCCCGCTTATCATAGAGCTTTTTGCCCTTGGCCAGGCCCAGCTCCAGCTTGACTCTTGGCCCACGGAAGTAGATGGACAGGGGGATCAGGGAGTAGCCGTCCTGCTTGATCCTGGCAAAAAGCTTCAGGATCTCCCGTTTGTGCATCAGCAGGCGGCGCTGCCGCAGAGGGTCCTTGTTAAAGATGTTGCCTTTCTCATAGGGGCTGATGTGCATTCCAATGACAGACATCTCTCCGTCCTTAATGAGGCAGAAGGAGTCCTTTAGATTCACATGGCCCTGGCGGATGGACTTGACCTCGGTACCGGCCAGTTCGATGCCGGCCTCATATTTTTCCTCAATGAAGTAGTCGTGGTAGGCCTTGCTGTTTTTGGCCACGATCTTGATACCCTCTCCCAGGTCAGGCACCTCCCTCCGGCTGTATGCCGTATTCTGCCCCTCTCAGGGCCCTCAGTATAACACATTTGAGGAAAAAACACAAGCGGAAGCCGCTGACACGCACGATAGGCGCGGCCGGGCGATTTCTGAGGGCAGGACCGAAATGGATCTACTTGATCTCATAGTCCCGACCGAACTGAAGCTCTCCAAAGTCGATCCGGGTGGTCTTTTCCATGTCCCCGTTTTCCTCCGGTTGAACCTTCTGTGCCGGAAACTCGGCGGTATCGGACAGATCTTCGGCAGGCTGGCTCTCCCCAGCCTGGCGGACCTTCTCGTTCTCCGCAGCGGCCTCCGCCATGGCCTGGGCTACCAAGCGCTGGACGCTGTCGTCGATGTCGGAGACGGCCTCCTCCATCTTCTCCTCCTGCTGGTCGGGGGCCGCGGGGACCAGCTGGTCCAGCTGATCCAGATAGGCCTGGGCCTGGGCGTGGAGGGCCTTCACCTTGGCCACATAGCCCGCAGTCTCCTTCTGGGCCGCGGCCAGGCGGAACTGCTCCACCTCCGCCTCCTGGCGGATGGAGTCCACCTTCTTCTGTGCCTCCGCGGCAGCCTCCTGAAGGATCTGGTCCCGCTTCTGCTCGGCCTCTTTCACCAGGTCATCCGCCATGCGCTGGGCGGTCATCAGGGCCTTCCGCATAGCCTCCTCTGTGGAGCGGTACTCCTCCACCTTCTCCACCAGCACCTTCATTTTGCTTTTGAGCACCGCATTCTCGCTGTACAGGGCGCTGTAATCCTCGGTCAGCACGTCCAGGAACTCGTCCACCTGGGTCATATTATACCCGCCGAAGGACGCCTTGGGAAAGGCGCGCTCGGAAACCTCCTGGGGAGTCAGCATCGTTCATTACCTCCTAATCAAAGCGCCGGTCTCAGCGCAGCACATCTTCCGCGGCTTCGGCCTGCCAGTCAAAATATTGGCTGACCACCGCCGGCTCTCTGTCCTTCCAGGTCACCTGGGTCACCAACCAGCCCATTTTCTCTGCCTGGTCCCTGTTCCACAGGGGCTGGATCACTTGGATCCCCTGTTCCGCCGGTCCCACGCCGCAGATCCCACCGGCCTGCTCCGGGGCTCCGGGCTGTCCTGCCTCCGGGGCAGTCTGGGCGTTCTGCCGGGACAGCCACCAGTTCAGATCCAAGTCCTCCGCGTTTCCGGTCTCCGGCACCACATGGGCCGTTGTTCCCTCCAAAAGCCCCTGAATGGAGTACCTGGGCGCCTCCAGCCGGACGAAGGAGCCGGTCCCGGAGTCCCAGGAGAGGGCGTATACCGCGAGTTCTCCGCTCTCCCCCTCCTCGGACAGCCCAGCCACGATCACCGGCGCACCGGCCCGGGGGGTCTCCTGTTCCACAGGCTCCGTCCGCACCGGCCCGCACCCTGCCAGAAGCGTACAGGCCAGCGCCGCTGCCAACATCCGTCTTCTCATGGTATGTTCTCCTGTTTCCAAAAGAGCGGAGCCATCGGCTCCGCTCCATCTGTTCTGTCCTGCCCCACACTCTCGGGACGGGAAAAGGGGCAGGGGAAAACCTTCGGTTTTCCCCAGTTGATCTGCCTCCGGCAGCTCAAGAATCTGAAACCATTTTCGGCAGGATATGCGC
>OGCN01004861.1_pt1 | contig 11156 bp, 10 predicted proteins | sample 1570181 | NCBI WGS metagenome assembly OGCN01 (sample SAMEA4370584, study PRJEB24528) | human gut metagenome | reverse complement strand
CACATTTTATCAATTTTCGGAATTTTTTCAAAAAAAGTGTTGACAAATTAATATTCATATGATAGTATATAGAAGTCGGCTACAAAAGCTGACAAACATAAAGGGGTATAGTTCAATGGTAGAGCAACGGTCTCCAAAACCGTAAATACGGGTTCGAATCCTGTTACCCCTGCTTGAGAGACATCCATTATGGATGTCTTTTTTGTTGTAAAAATTTCAATATATAAAATATAGGACCAGATTTCTCTGACCCTATTTCACATTATCTTCCCTATTCTCGTCCATTCATCCTTTCGATCAGCCCCGCGGCTTCTTTTACAGTTGCAACTGGAATACATTTCATTCCCTCTGGAATTTTAATATCTTTCGCGCTGATCTTCGGCAAAATACAACATGTGAAGCCGAGTCTTGCAGCTTCGTTGATTCGCTGCTGCACCATACTTACACCACGAATCTCTCCTGCCAGTCCGACTTCTCCAAAAATAACAGTGTGTGCATCAATCACGCGATCACGAAAGCTTCCTGCAATTGCCATGACGACTGCCAAATCTAACGCAGGTTCACTAATCTTTATTCCTCCCGTGACATTTACGTACGCATCACATGAAGATAGTGCCATACCCATTCGTTTTTCCAAAACAGCAATCAATAAATTTACACGATTTCCATCAATTCCGGCACTCGTACGTCTTGGCAATCCAAAGCTTGTCCGGCAGACTAGTGCCTGCACCTCAAGCATAATTGGGCGCGTTCCTTCCATAAGACAGGCCGTGACCGTTCCACTGCTGTCGAGGCTTCTTCCTTCAAGTAGGTAAGCAGAGGGATTTGCAACTTCCTTTAAGCCTGACTGTACCATTTCAAATACACCCATCTCATTTGTCGCACCAAAACGATTCTTTACTGCACGAAGAATACGGTACATTGCACTGCGGTCTCCCTCAAAATAAAGCACTGTATCCACCATATGCTCAAGCACTCTCGGACCTGCAACTACACCTTCCTTTGTCACATGGCCGACAAGAAAAATCGTGATGCTCCTGCCCTTTGCAATCTGCATAAGCGTATTAGTACATTCCCTTACCTGACTGACACTTCCCGGCGCTGATGAGATATCTTCGCGATACATAGTCTGAATAGAATCAATCACTACCACCTGCGGCATTTCCTTTGTGATCGTATTATCAATTTTTTCAAGATTTGTCTCCGATAGCAGCAATAACTCACCCGAAAAACCGCCAAGACGATCCGCACGCATCTTTACCTGACGGGCAGATTCCTCACCTGACACATACAGTACCTTTTTGCCAGATACAGCAAGATTTCGGCATACCTGCAAAAGAAGCGTTGACTTTCCAATACCAGGATCACCGCCAACAAGAATTAAAGAACCTGTAACAAGACCACCGCCCAAAACACGATCCAGCTCATGAAGCCCTGTACTGCTTCTGTCTTCCTCATCTGTACTTATCTCTTCAAGACGAAGCGGCTTTGATGCTTCTAGTCCCTGCTTTTTCGCGCCGCCTGATTTTGTTGTAGCAAAACTTCCTGCCGTAGGCTCTTCAACAAAAGTATTCCACTGGCGGCATCCCGGACACTGCCCCATCCATTTTGCGGACTCATATCCGCATTCTTTGCAAAAAAAAGCGGTTTGTTTTGCCTTCATCATTCCTCCTAAAAAAAGAGGACAGGGATTTGGCCTCAAGCAGCCACAAATCCCGTCCCCATGATTTGCCATATTGGGCTATGTATGAACTATATGAGCGAGTTCATTATTTCTTGCAAATCTGAACCTTCTTTACACATCCCGGCTCAAGCTCAAGTGAGATTACGATCTTTCCGGAAAGGTTAGTCTCATAATTTTCAATTACGGCATCATCCACACTTACCTGATACTCAGTGTCATCCTCTACTGCAACGATGATCTGTGTATCCTGGAAACCATTTACGATAAAGGACAATGTATCCTCAGTCTCCTTATAATCGGTAACTACGGTTCCCGGTGTTGACTCATAGGCAAATGTCTCGTTTTTCTCTAATCTGGTGATATCATGGAAAGTCTTTACCTTATATACATCTCCGTCAAATACATAATCCGAAACCTTACCTTTTGTCGGAAGATCATAATTTCCAAAGCTTAATGTATTGTCTTCCTCAGTGCGGATTAATTCCTTAATTCCTGCCATTACTGTTTCCTCCTGATTTTTGCTGCTGCATTGCATCGTATACTATTTGCGGCCCACCCCACAGGCGAACCGCCTATCGCTATTTCAGTATAGCATATCAAATTTGATTTTCCAACCAAAAATTAAACTTTATTCAGCCTTTTTTACAGGCGTTTTTCTTTTATGGCGCACAGAAAATTTCAGTCCATTCTCACCCTTTTCAACTGTTACGCTGTCACCGCGCTCTATACGTCCCTCTAGTATTTCCTCTGCCATTGAATCCTCAAGGTATGTCTGGAGAGCTCTTCTAAGCGGACGTGCACCATATTTTTCATCAAAGCCCTTGTCAATCAGATAGTCCTGTGCTTCATCTGTTACCTTAAGTTTGAGTTCCATGTTTTCCATTACTCTTGATGTGACTGAACGAAGCATGATATCAAGAATAGCTTTCATATCCTCCTTATACAGCGGATGGAATACAATGATCTCATCAATACGATTTAAAAATTCCGGTTTGAAGCTTTGCTTAACATCCTCCATAACCTTTGCCTTCATCTGCTCGTAGTTTGCCTTTGCATCAGATGACGCACCGAATCCTAAACGCTTTGGTGACATAATATTGGCAGCACCGCAGTTAGAGGTCATGATGATCACTGTATTTTTGAAGCTGACTTTTCTGCCATGCGCATCTGTAATCTGTCCATCATCAAGCACCTGAAGCAGAATATTAAATACATCTGGATGTGCTTTTTCAATCTCATCAAAAAGAAGTACACTATATGGATTGCGACGAATACGCTCTGAGAGCTGACCACCCTCTTCGTAGCCTACATATCCTGGCGGTGAACCAATAAGCTTGCTGACGCTGTGCTTTTCCATATATTCGGACATATCAACACGTATAATTGCATTTTCTGTTCCAAACATTGCCTGAGCAAGTGCCTTTGACAGCTCTGTTTTTCCAACACCTGTTGGACCTAAAAACAAGAAAGAACCGATTGGACGCTTTGGATCCTTTAAGCCGACACGTCCTCTGCGAATTGCCTTAGAAATAGCAGTTACAGCTTCCTGCTGTCCGACAACGCGTTCATGAAGCACATTTTCAAGATTCATCAAACGCTTTGCCTCACCCTCTTCGAGTGAACGAACCGGAATCTTTGTCCAGGTAGAAACAACATCTGCAATCTCATGCTCTGTTACCTGTAAGCGCGTATTTTCCTTTTCCTGCTCCCACTTTTCCATCAGACGATTGATCTGTGCCTGTTTTCTATCCTGTTTTTTCTTGATCTCTCCAGCTTTCTCGAATGCTTCTTCCTGAATTGCACTTTCCTTTTCCTGATTTAAGCTTTCAATATCTTTTTTAAGCTTTGATACTGCCTCTGGCGCAACAAATGCTGTTAATCGAACCTTAGAAGCAGCCTCATCGACAAGATCAATCGCCTTATCCGGCAAGAAACGATCATTGATGTAGCGTGATGAAAGCTTAACAGCCGCCTCTAATGCTGCATCTGTAATCTTAACTCTGTGATGCTCCTCGTAAACATGGCGAAGACCCTTCAAAATAGCAACTGTCTCATCCTCAGAAGGCTCCTCTACCATAACAGGCTGAAATCTTCTCTCAAGAGCAGCATCCTTTTCGATGTGCTTTCTGTACTCATCAATAGTAGTTGCTCCGACAATCTGAAGCTCACCTCTTGCAAGGCATGGCTTTAAAATATTAGAAGCATTCATAGCTCCATCTGCGCCGCCTGCATCGACTAATGTATGGAGCTCATCAATAAATAGAAGTGTCTGACCATCGTTTCGCACTTCATTGATCACATTTTTCATGCGCTCTTCAAACTCACCGCGATACTTTGAACCGGCTACCATGCCAGCCATATCGAGTGTCACCACACGTTTTCCAGAAATAGTATCTGGCACATTTCCCTCATAGATACGGCTTGCCAGACCTTCTGCAATCGCAGTTTTTCCAACACCAGGTTCACCGATCAGACAAGGATTATTTTTTGTACGTCTGCTTAAAATCTGGATCACACGATTAATCTCCTGCTCACGGCCGATAACCGGGTCAATCCTTCCTTCTTTAGCAAGCTCTGTCAGATCTGTACTATACTGATCAAGAAGCGGTGTTTTACTTTCTGCATTTCTTGTATACTGAAGTGATTCCACATCTTCCCTTGCCGCTGCCACATCGCCATCCTTTGCAGATACAAGCTCTATATAAAGCTGACGAATATTTACTTTCATTGTATTCAAAAGCTTTGTTCCGGCACAGTCGAAGCTTTTGAGCATTGAGATTAAAATATGCTCTGTTCCAACCAGACTTGAATGAAAGCGCTTTGCCTCTAAGTAGCTGCTTTGGATTACGCGGTATGCTTCCGGTGAAAATCCATCTGGTTCACGCACACTGACGGAACCCGTCGGTGTAATGAGCGATGAAATCAATTCCTCAAGACGCTCCTCTGTAACGCCCTGTTCCTGCAAAAGCTTACTTGCCACGCTGTCCGAAACACGCACAAGGCCAAGAAGAAGGTGCTCAGTTCCGATATAATTTTGCTCTAGCTGCGCAGCGGCTTTCTTTGCCTCACCTATAACCTCCTGTGCCCGATTTGTAAATCGTTCAAACATAAGTGTTTTTCCTCCATATGTGATGAGTTACGGCTGCACAAGCTCTGGCAGACAGCTTCTAAGATAATCTGCACGCAGCTGATTTTGCTTTGATACACCTGTCGTCTTATTTTGTGCTGTCAGATTTGCCTCCTGCATTCCCATCATAATTTCATAAAAATTGCAATATTCCTTGAATCTAATAATTTGTTTTTCCTGTCCCCAGCGAAGCTGTGATACAAGATGCATGCCCATCTTCAATGTCATGAGCTTTGAATAACGAATCGTACCATATGCCTTATAGCAGATATCCTCCACCTCAAGCCTATGCTGTTCAATGGAATTATCGCGAAGTGTTCGCTCCTGACTGGCAAGCTGACCGCCTACTTTATCAAGAAGCTCTAAAATTTCCTCCTCGCTTGTTCCAAGTGTCTTTTCATTGTACAGCACATACATATTTCCATTTAACTGTCTGTCACTTGAAAAAGCTGGCTTTAATTTTAATCCAAAACGCCCAATCTCGTCAACCATATCATCAAAACGGCTGACAGAATCAAGAAGTGCCAGATGAAGCACAAGATATGCTCTCATGCCAGTTCCTATATTAGTAGGATATGTCGTAAGATAACCAACCTGATCATCAAACGCATATGGATACAGCTCATTTATATAATCATCGATCTTATCCATCTCCTTCCATGACTGGCGAAGCTGTGAACCTGCATGACTTATCTGCATCCGAAGGTGATCCTCACAATTGATTGTCAGACTCACGGCATCATCTGCTGAACAAATAAGTCCTGCATATCCTGGCTCCTTTGCTGCACGGCGGCTAATCATGCGCCGTTCACGAAGGGCATTTCTTTTTGTCTGCGTCATCGTTAAAAGATCCCATGTCTGGTAACTTCTTCCATCAAGGCTGCCGATTCCACAAAGCTTTTCTTCAAGCTCCTTCGTCAGCCTTTTTGCATCCTCTTCCTCTAATTTCCACGGAAATTTGTAATCACGCAGGTTGCGAAGCAGACGGATTCTGCTTGCAACGATTACATCATTTTCCGCATCCTTCTCCTCATACCACTTCATCACCGGCCTGAATCCTTTCCTTAATCTTTTTGATCTCATCACGGTAGTAGGCTGCCTTTTCGTAATCTTCCTCCAAAACAGCTTCCTTTTGCTTTGCCTGACAAATCTCAAGCTGCTCCTGCAAGCTCTGACGCTTCTTGGCATCAGCTACCATATCTGCATGAATCTTTTTATCACCCAAAAAGCGCGGTTTCTTTCCGGTATGGGAATTATTTCCCTGTATCTTTTTAATGCTGTTATTTATTAAAAGCCCGAATGTATTGTAACAGTCCGCACAGCCAAAGCGTCCGTCCTGAACAAATTCTTTGTATGTCATCCCACAAGTCGGACAGGACAGCTTAGATGCGTCCTCCTCCTCGCTGCGTCTGGAATCGCTGATTCCAAGGATTCCTGACAAAAGTTTTGCAAATGGGCTTGAAGAATCCATAAGGATTCCGCCCAGATCAGACTGAGATGCACATTCACTGCACAAGTTGCGCTCCGTCACAGTCCCGTTTACTACTTCCCGGATGACAATGCTGGCTTCCCTCATCCTGCATTGCTCACAAAGCATAGTTATTCCTCCTCACAAAAATAACTGTTTTCGTCCAAAACAAATTTAATTTTGAACATCTGACAAATGTTTGTTGTAAATCTCATCCACCAGCTCGTGGATCTCTTCTTTTGATATATGCATGCAGCCTGCCTTCGCCAGTGTGACAGACAATTCTCTTCGAATTTCTTCGATTGCCTCAATTTTATCAACATCTACACTGACAATAGCACCTCTTCTGCGATCTAACTTTACATAACCTGCCTGTCTGAGTACCGTGTATGCTTTATTGACAGTGTGCATATTTATGCCGATCTCATCTGCCATATTTCGTATGGAAGGCAGCTGATCTCCATCACAGATCTGCCGCTTTGCGATACCCATAATAATCTGGTTAGTAATCTGCATATAAATTGCTTCATCACTGTTAAAATCTATCTTTATTATCATCTAATCACCTGTCCTCGTCCTGGCCATCATCCAGTCCGGCTAACCAACGATCCAGCTCGGCCTCTTGTTCTTCATCATAATCGCCGTAATCGTCTTCATCATCTGTATAGCCTTCGTCATAATCAAAGTCCTCTGGCTCTTCGTCATGCACTTTTGGTCCTCTTGTATTCTGCGTTCTTTTCTTCTCAAGCAACTCATCAACCTGCTTTAAAAGAATATCCTGCTGCGTCTGAGCAAGCTCCCACTGCTTTTCCTGTTCTTTTCTGCGAGCCATGCGCTCATTTCTTTCCTTTTTGTAGCGCCGTTTTGCCGCTGCTCTTCTAATAAAGACTGCAATCCACAAAACAACTGCCAGTGCACCGCATCCTAGCACGCCATATGTGACATATTGAAGATTTCCTGAGGTAACAGTTTCTGCAAAAGTCTGAAATTCATTAACGGTGTTTGAAAGAAGCTCATTTTCATCACCCGGCTTAGCCACTGACTCAGAAACACTTTGAACTGCCTGATTTGTCTGTGACTGGGAATCACTTTGTGATGTCTGCTCTTTTTGCTCTCCCACTTGCACATGAATGTAGTAATGTCCGATATTGCCATCCTTATCGGTAACAGTAACAACAATCTCGTTTTTTCCTTTCACAAGATTCGTATTTCCGCTTACCGTATAAAAGCTGTTCTCATCGTTTGTAACGCCTTTTACCAAAATCTTCGTCACATCCTCTGCAACCGTTACATTGTAATCAGTTACATCCGGCTCAAAACGGATAGTACCTTCGCTTAATGTCAGCGACTGCAGCTGCACTCCTTCATTCGCAGATGTTCTTTCAAGTGTCGCTGCTTCCTTCTTAATTATCATATTCATTCCCCACACCTCGTTGTTCTAAACCTTTGTAGGCATCTGTTATAGACAGAATAGCACACCTTTGTAAAAAAAGCAACACTAATTTCCTCCTTCCTGTGTTCCATGTCCGTTTGGATCGACCGGATACGCCTCATGGCCTATCGCATCATACCAACCCACAATACGATCTTTAAAATCAGGATGCGGATATAGGCCTGTATCCAAAATGGCTACCGTTACGCCTTTTCCTGTATAAGAAAGTGATTCTTTGCATACGCCGCCTGTTGGCACAATAATCTGTTCTTTTTCAATCTGTCGCTCCTCACATGTTAAATTGGCATAGCGCCCCCGTTTTTTCTGAAGACACTCACAATCCACCTCATAAACTGCATTCTTCTCTATAATAAGCATATGTCGCACCTTCTTGTCATCTGCTTACTATAACTTATGTACTAACAAACATGTTGTCCGCATATACTCCATTAAAGAAAAAAGAAAATCGAAGAGGTGCCTTATGCAGCAAAAGCGCCACATTCAGATTTTAAAAGCCTCTTTGCCGTACATGCACTCGCCGCTTCGGGAAGCCTGCCGTATCTGTGTGCGCATGTTTGAGCTTCAGCAGGCAATGCACAGGCTTGATGAGGAAGAAGAATCTCTTGAGGCCTGCAGTAAGGATGACCAGGATCCGCTCACAGGCTTATCTCAGTCAATCCGCGAATACTGCACGCCTAAGGAGCTTGAAACGCTTGACATGGTAACAAATCTTGCCCAGATGGCACGACTTTATCGCGAATATGAATCAGAAGGAGGCGCCAAGCACGATGACAACACCATTTGACAATATGTCCCCTGAAAAAGCTCAGTTTATTAAACAAATCGTCAGTGATGCAGCCGGCAAAAATCAAAATGAGCTGCTTCCATTTCTTCTTAACATCAATCGCCAAATCGCTGGAAAGCATATGAGCTTTAGCGATGAAGAGACAGATGCACTAGTATCACAGCTGACAAAAAATCTTTCTCCAAAGGAGAAAAAAAGAGTGGAGCTTTTGCACCAACTTTCCAAAATGCTGGCAAAGCAAAGCAAAAAGACACCACCTCCTCAATCTAATACTTGATATATACGCATACAAAAAGAGGCAGGAATATTTGCGTCATTCCTGTCTCTTATTTTTATGATATCAGGGTCAAAAGCTCCAAAAGCCGTTCGTGCTTGCACGATTAGGTTTTTGAGCTTGGGACCCGCAAAAACATGAGGATGCAGCGATTTTCAAGGAAAATCAGCGAATCCGAATGTTTTTAGAATTGCGAAAGTTGCATAGCAACGGAGCAATTCGTGGATATCAGTTGGTGGCAAAATACCTTTTGACCCCAACATCATATTTTTATTTTTCGTCTTTATTTTTATCCGGATCTGCAAAGCCATTATCTGAATCTTTTGAATCAGACATATCTGCCCGTTTCGCTTTCTTTAATGTTTCCTCAGAACTATTTGATGCTCCATTTGAGTCTTCATTTTTTTGCGCATTCTTCTTACGGCGAAGTGCAATAAATACACACAGCCATATGCCAATAATTATGATAGCAGCAATCAGTACAATACGAAGTGTATACGGATCATTTTTTAACTGGTCAATAATCTTTTCAACTGTATTCTGGCTGTCAGCTTCAGGTGCAGATGCATTCTGACTGGAAGCACTCTGGCTCAAAGCCCCATCTGTTTCTTTCTCACTTGACGCCGCCTCAGAAACGGTTTCATTCTTGGAGGCTTCATTTGAGGAAGATTCACTCTCTGAAACAGCTTCTTCTGATTCATTTTCAGCAGCCTCAGATAATGACTCCTCTGACATACTGCTTTCAGCTTCTTTTGATGCTTCTTCAGAGGCATTCTCCGACTCTTCTTCTGACGATTCGTCCTCTTTAGAAGCAATTTCATCTTCCATTGTCAGATAATCAGTCTTAATATAGCCTTCCTGACCATCTGCCTCGACACGGCACCAGCTTGCATGATAACCTGTCACAGTAACCTCAGTGTCTGCATCCAGCAATGTAACTGACGGACTGTACTGTGTCGGTCTCTCTCTTAAATAAACGGAACTAGTTGTAGTTGCCTTTGTATTAGTATCCTCGAAGGTATAGCCAGTTGCGTACTCGCCCTCCTTCATATTCTCAAGCAGATAATCGAGCAATTTAGCATATGCCTGAAGGTGCTCATATGCACGCGTTCCAAACGTATTCTCAATAAATGTCAGATTATCATACTCAGCCTTATGCATAATAGTACCGCCATTAACGGCCGAATTGCTTGTCTGATAGAAATTTGTGTACGGCTCACCATTCCAGTTTGAAGCTTCGCAATAGATATAAGGAATACCTACATTAGCAAATGGCATCTGATCACTCGCTGTTGCTTTTGTAGGTGTCGGGAAACTGTCGTTTACATCTGGATGGAAAGACATATCAAGACCAAGAAGATCTGCTGCTGACTGTGCCTGATAAACAGCCCAGTCCTGAACAATGCTTCCACTGTCATCCACTGTACCTCCATAGAGATACATATTGTCGCCAGCTGCAATCGTATCAATATTTATCATACATGCAATGCGGTCGCGCTCTTCCTGACTAAGATTATCTACATAATACTGACTGCCAAGACAACCCGGCTCCTCTGCTGAAAATAGGATGAAGCGAATAGTATACGGAGATTCTTTTGTGCTGTAGATACTTGCAAGCTCTAACAGTACGCCGACTCCCGATGCATTATCATCAGTACCAAAAGTCTGCTCCACACAGTCATAATGCGCACCGACTACAATAACACGATCACTTGCTCCCTGCTTTGAAAAAATAAGATTTTCTCCATAGCATGGTGTCACACCATCAGCTGATGTCATGGTAAACGGCTGTGCCATATACTCATAGCCCATCGTAACAATCTGTGCCTTTAACCATTCCTCAGCTCCTGACAGCATTCCGTTTGATGAATTGACCTGACGATATGGATAATTAGACTGCAGCTGCTTCATGAACGAATATGCATTATCGCCATACTCAGCACGAACAGTCTGTGGAAGTGAAGCTGCACACATACCAATTATCAGACACAATGACAAAACTGTTGCTTTTATCCTTTTGCAAATCTTCATAGAAACCTCTTTTCCGAAATCTGGTAAATACTCAGAACCATGCAAAATTGCATTCTGCGTATAGATCTGAAAATCACAATACTCGTTTCAAAAATTGTCAAAGCCGCAGCACTGCCGCATTATGCGACTGTATGCTGCGGCTTTATTTCACATTATTTCATAACGATGTTGATAATTCTTCCTGGAACATAAATCTCTTTGATAATATTTCCAGTCAGCTTATCCTTGATTACTTCTTTTCCTGCTGCAATAGCAGTATCCTTATCACAATCTCTTGCGATAGAAACAGTACCCTTTGTCTTTCCGTTAATCTGAACGGCAATCTCTACTGTATT
>OGCN01004840.1_pt1 | contig 11210 bp, 10 predicted proteins | sample 1570181 | NCBI WGS metagenome assembly OGCN01 (sample SAMEA4370584, study PRJEB24528) | human gut metagenome | reverse complement strand
ATTGGAGAAACACGCATATGAAATTATGAAAACATTCCATATGATCCAGGAGACGGTAGGTGCTTCTGAAGCTATCATTGGAATCAAGAAATCTTATGTACAGACAATTCGTGCGTTAAATCAGCACATCGAAGAATTCCCGGGAATGAGACTCCATCTTTTGGATGAAGTATATCCTATGGGAGATGAGGTTGTACTCATTTATGAGGCAACCGGACGTGTAGTACGGCCGGGAGGACTGCCTATTGAGCAGGGAGTAGCCGTATTCAATGTTGAAACTGTTTATAATGTATATCGTGCTGTAGAAGAGAAACAGCCGGTTACAGACAAATATGTATCTGTTGTTGCAGAAGTCAGTGACCCTGTAACAGTGAAAGTTCCTCTTGGATGTACACTGGAGGAAGTTGTGGCACAGGCAGGTACTGTAACAGTGAAGGATCCTGTTTATTTCGTTGGCGGACCGATGATGGGACGCATTGGAAATGGATCTGATCCTGTAACAAAGACAACAAATGCGATTTTGGTTTTACCAAAAGACCATCTTATTGTAGCGAAGAAGCAGCGGACTTCTTCTATAGATCTGAAACGTGCAGCATCTATCTGCTGCCAGTGCAATACCTGTACAGATTTATGCCCACGTCATAATCTGGGACATCCGATTGATCCGGCGAAGTTTATGAGAGCCGCTTCCAATCATGATTTCAGAGACCTGAATCCATATCTGGATGCCTCATTCTGCAGCTCCTGCGGTGTGTGCGAAATGTATTCATGTCCGCAGAGTCTGGCTCCGAGAAGCCTTCTGGCAGATATGAAAGGCGGCCTGAGAAAGGCTGGCATCCGTCCTCCACAGGGCGTACAGCCGAAACCGGTACAGGAATCCAGAGAATACCGTAAAGTTCCTGAAGAGCGTCTGATGGCACGTCTCGGACTTACAAAGTATGACAAAGATGCTCCACTGAATGAGGAACTTGTACAGGTTAGGAAAGTAAAAATATTACTGAGCCAGCATATTGGTGCACCTGCCCAGGCAGTTGTCAAAGCTGGTGATCAGGTAACAAGAGGACAGATGATCGCACAGCCTGCACAGGGCTTAAGTGTGGGAATCCACGCCTCTGTCAGCGGTAAAGTCACTGAAATAACTGACCGTTACATCATTATTGCAGTAAAGTAGAAAGGACGTGCACAAAATGAGTAAAGCAATCGGAATGATTGAATTTAAAACCACATCTACAGGCGTTACTGCAGCAGATGCTATGGTAAAAACATCTGAGGTAGAGATCGTCGAGGCACAGACCGTATGTCCTGGTAAATATATTGCAATTATTACCGGTGACTTAAGTGCGGTGAAAGCAGCTGTTGATGCTGCTGTAACTACATATGAGGAGAAATGCATCGACAGCTTTGTGCTGGGCAATCCTCATGAATCTATTTTCCCGGCTATCTACGGAACCACACAGGTGGAAGATGTCAGTGCACTGGGAATTCTGGAAACTTATGATGCAGCTTCAATCATTGAGGCAGCAGACCAGGCAGCCAAGACTGCTATTGTTGACCTGATCGAACTTCGTATTGCCAAAGGTATGTGCGGAAAATCCTATATGATGATAACAGGAGAGGTTTCCGCAGTAGAAGCTTCTATTGAGAGAGCGAAAGAACTGGTATCTGCCAAAGGTATGTATCTGGATTCTTCCGTTATCGCACATCCTGACAGAAGAATGATCGACAGTATTCTGTAATATCCAGGGTCGAAAATTTTTTGACCCTGACATTCCATAAAAATATTTCCTCAGAAAAGGAGGCAGAAACAATGCTTGCACTGGAGAGAAGAAATCTGATTCTCGAAAAATTACAGGCAGATAAGCGGGTGGTAGTCAGCGAACTGAGCCAGCTTTATAATGTCTCTGAAGAGACCATACGCCGCGATCTGGACAAACTTGAAAAGGAAGGACTTGCGATAAAGAGCTATGGCGGTGCTGTGATTAATGAGGATATAAGCATTGATTTACCTTTTAATGTCCGCAAGAACCAGAACGTTTCAGGAAAGCAGAGAATGGCGGAAATTGCTGCTTCTCTTGTAAATGATGGGGATCATATTTTCCTGGATGCCAGCACAACAGCAGTATTTGTGGCGAAGGCACTGAAAGAGAAAGAACGTCTGACAGTGATCACGAATTCCATGGAGATCCTGCTGGAACTTTCAGATGTGTCCGGCTGGAATATTATTTCCACAGGAGGAGTGATGAAAGAAGGCTATCTGGCTTTCCTTGGATCCAAGACAGACGAATCCATCCGCTCCTACTATGTAGATAAAGTGATCTTTTCCTGCAAGGCGCTGGATCGTGAGTGGGGGATTATGGAATCACAGGAATCTTTCGGTTCCACGAAAAGAGCCATGATGAGTTCCGGTCATGAGAAGATCCTGGTTGTGGACAGTTCAAAATTTGACCAGACTGCGTTTTCTGTTGCAGGTAGCCTGAAGGATGTAGATATAGTTGTAACAGATACAAAGCCTGCGGACAGGTGGAGGATATACTTTGAAAAATTAGGTGTAGAGTGCAGATATCCTGTCTGATACCGGAGAAAAGGGGTATTGTAATATGAAGACTTTTGAAATGAAAACAGCAATCCATTTCGGCAGTAATGCCCTGGACAGACTGAAAGAAATACCATATAAAAGGGTACTTGTCATCACCGATCCGTTTGTGGTGCAGAGCAGTATGATCGATCTAATCACAAAGCCTTTAAGCAGTGGAGGGATCGAGTATGATATTTTCCATGATGTAGTTCCGGATGCTCCCATAGATAAGATTGCAGAAGGTGTAAAAAAATTCCTGCAGTATCAGCCGGAGGCAGTTATTGCAGTAGGCGGCGGTTCAGCCATTGACTCTTCCAAAGCAATCCGTGAGTTTGCCTTGAAGATCAATAATTACGGCAAGGTAGGCCTGATCGCGATTCCTACTACCAGCGGAACAGGATCAGAGGTTACTTCCTTTGCGGTTGTAAATGATACCAATGCGCATATAAAATATCCGCTGATTTCTGACAGCCTGACTGCAGATGAAGCGATCCTGGATGCAGAATTAGTTAAAAGCGTACCGCCGGCTATTACAGCAGATACAGGTATGGACGTGTTTACCCATGCGCTGGAATCCTATGTTAGTACAGGCCATAATGAGTTTTCAGCAGCACTTGCAGAAAAAGCGATGGAGATTTGCGGCGTATTCCTTCTGAGAGCTTATCTTGATGGAAGTGATATGCATGCAAGACAGAAAATGCACGTAGCATCCTGTCTGGCAGGACTTTCCTTCAATACAGCAGGTCTTGGAATCACACACAGTATGGCTCATCAGCTTGGTGCACAGTTCCATATTCCTCATGGAAGAGCTAATGCAATGCTTTTACCTCATATCGTTGAGTTTAATGCAAATATCAACAAGAGAAGCAGAAGCCAGAAAACATATCTTCCTGCAGTAGAAAGATATGCATCTGTAGCACATATCCTGGGACTGAGCAACTACAACCAGGTAATGAGCGTTCGTTCTCTTGTAAACTGGATTCAGTTTATGCAGAAGGAAATGAACATTCCTATGACAATCCAGGAGATTGGAACTATCAGCCCGGACGAATACTTCGGAGCAATTGATAAGATGGCAGATGCAGCGCTTGCGGATGCGTGCACGCCAAGCAATCCAAGAACCCCGACCAAAGAGGATATTATGAAGATTTACAAGAAACTCTGGTCTTTCTAATTTTATAAAACATGACTTTTCCAGGAAGGTAGACCTATGAAAAGATCGAAAAGAATAGAGGTTTTGGATCAGAGACCGGTCAACAAAGATGGATTCATTGATGAGTGGCCGGAAATGGGATTCGTGTCAATGCACAGCCCATACGATCCAAAACCTTCTGTAAAAATAGAAGATGGTATCATCACAGAACTGGACGGAAAGAAACGCGATGAGTTTGATTTCCTGGACCAGTTTATTGCTGATTATGCGATCCGTGCGGACCGGGCGGAAGCATCCATGGCAATTCCATCACTGGAGATTGCCAGAAAGATCGTGGACATTCATGTATCACGTAAAGAAATACTGGAAATCGTTTCCGGTATTACACCGGCCAAAATGGTTGAAGTAATTAATTATCTGAATGTTGTTGAGCTGATGATGGGTATGCAGAAAATGCGTGCCAGAAAAGTACCTGGAAATCAGGCCCATATCACGAACCTGAAAGATGATCCGGTACAGATCGCAGCAGATGCAGCAGAGGGAGCCCTTCGAGGCTTCAGTGAAGAAGAGACAACAATGGGTGTTGCCAGATACGCACCGTTCAGTGCAATGGCATTGCTCATCGGTTCACAGACAGGACGTCCGGGTGTCCTTACACAGTGTTCAGCTGAAGAGGCAACAGAGCTGGAGCTTGGTATCCGTGGCCTGACAACTTATGCAGAAACACTTTCTGTATATGGAACCGAAAAAGTATTTGTAGATGGTGATGATACACCATACTCCAAAGCATTCTTAAACTCCGCATATGCTTCACGTGGACTGAAAGTCCGTTTCACCTCAGGTGCCGGATCTGAAGTTCTGATGGGAAGCAGTGAAAAGAAATCCATGCTTTATCTGGAATGCCGCTGTCTCTATGTCACAAAGGGATGCGGAAGCCAGGGAATTCAGAATGGTTCTGTAAGCTGTATCGGTGTTGCTGCCGGTGTTCCGGCGGGAATCCGTGAAGTTATGGGCGAGAATCTGGTTGCAGCACTTCTCGGACTGGAATGTGCATCTTCCAATGACCAGAGCTTCTCCAACTCAGACATGAGAAGAACAGCAAGAACCATGTTGCAGTTTATGCCGGGAACAGATTTCATTTTCTCCGGATATGCAGCAGAACCAAACTATGACAATATGTTCGCGGGATCCAATTTTGATGCCGAGGACTTCGATGATTATAATGTATTACAGAGAGATATGCAGGTGGATGGCGGGCTTCGTCCTGTTACAGAGGAAGATGTCATCCGTGTTCGTCATGAAGCAGGCAAAGCTGTTCAGGCAGTCTTTAAATATCTGGGCCTTACAGAAGTGACAGATGAGCAGGTTGAAGCAGTTACCTATGCGCATGGAAGCAAAGATACACTCAAACGAGATGTGGCATCCGACCTTATGGCCGCAGATGACATGATGAAGAGAGGTATCACAGGAATTGATGTAGTCAAAGCGCTTGCGGAGAGTGGCTATACTGTTCTTGCAGACAATATTCTCAACATGTTGAAACAGAGAGTAATCGGTGATTATATGCAGACGGCAGCAATCCTGGATAAAAATTTCCAGGTAATGTCCGGAGTAAACACACCAAACGATTACATGGGACCGGGAACCGGTTATCGTGTTTCAGGCAAACGCTGGGAGGAAATCAAAGCGATTCCTCACAGAATCAATGCAAATGACATTTAAGGAGGTGCACCATGGAAGTAAATGAACAGCTTGTACGCGCCGTTACACAGGCAGTCGTTGCACAGCTCATGGCATCCGGTGCACAGCCGCAGGATGTGAGCAGTACACCGGCACCAGAAGGTGCAGGAAGCTTTGCCGGCAAGACAAGAATGCGCCCGAAACATTCTTATGAAAATGCTGTCAGAGCACAGAAAGGAACAGATCCGAAAGAGATCGTGATCGGTGTCGGAGCAGCATTCCAGACTGAGATCACAAAGACCATGAGTGGGATTCCTCTGGAGGAAGTCCTTCGAAACATTAAAGCAGGTATCGAAGAGGAAGGCATGACATCACGTGTTGTCAAAGTGCTGGATACTTCTGATGTAGGATTCATGGGACTGGAAGCTGCGAAGCTTTCCGGATCAGGAATCGGAATCGGCCTGCAGTCCAAAGGAACAACCGTTATTCATCAGAAAGATCTGTATCCGCTTTCCAATCTGGAGCTTTTTCCACAGGCTCCACTGATGGACCTGGATACATATCGTAAGATCGGACGTAATGCAGCCAAGTATGTAAAAGGTGAAAAAGTTACACCGATCGAGTGTACCAACGATCCAATGGTACGTGCAAAATATCAGGTAAAAGCAGCTCTTCTTCATATTATTGAGACAGAGCAGCTCGATCCGGCAAAAGGCATGATTGAATGGGAGGGTACAAGATGAGCAGCTATCCTTTAGGACAGAGCGAAGCGGATACCATTACTTCAAGAACCGGTAAGAAACTTTCTCAGATTACCCTTGATGAGGTAAAAAAAGGCAATGTCACAGCAGATGACATCAAGATTTCCGCTGAAACATTAAAAAAACAGGGACAGGTTGCAAGAGAAGCAGATAATCCAACTATGGATGCGAATTTTCAGCGTGCTTCTGAGCTTGTAAATGTACCTGATGATGTAATTCTTGATATGTACAACAAACTGCGTCCGAATCGTTCCACCAAGAAAGAACTGATCCTGATGGCGCAGGAACTTCTTCAGAAATACAGCGCACCTCACTGTGCCAAACTGGTACTTGAGGCTGCAGAAATTTATGAAAAAAGGGGAATTCTTCTTTGAGACTGATTGCAGGTGTTGATATAGGAAATTCCACAACTGAAGTATGTATCGGAAGTGTAGGAGAGGACGGAAGATTCCAGTTCCTCTCCAGTGCTTCCCGTATTACCACCGGAACCAAAGGGACACTTCCGAATGTTCACGGGGTCAAAGCTGCCCTTGAGGAAGCGATGCACCGTATCGGTATGCCGTTGGAAAAACTGGATCTTGTCCGACTGAACGAGGCAGCTCCGGTTATCGGTGATACAGCAATGGAAACAATTACAGAGACAATCATTACAGAGTCCTCTATGATTGGGCACAATCCGGCAACACCGGCAGGTGCAGGAGAAGCAGTAGGACGGCTTCTGTTTATTCAGAACATAGACAAAGGCAGATCGAATATACCATATATTCTGGTGGCATCCTCTGAGTATTCCTATGAAGAGGTGGCACGCAAACTGAACCAGTATGAGCAGCTGGATATCCGCGGACTGATCCTTCAGGCAGATGAAGCAGTTCTGGTAGAAAACCGCTTAAACAAAAAAATTCCGATCGTTGATGAAGTACGCCATATTGATAAAGTGCCTGAATACAAAATGGCAGCAATCGAGGTTGCACTTCCGGGTACAAGTATCCGGATGCTTTCCAATCCATATGGAATCGCTACACTTCTGAAACTGGACGCAGATGAGACAAGAGCAGTCACTCCGATCGCCAAGAGTCTGATCGGCAAAAGAAGTGCGGTTGTGATCCGTACTCCGAACGGAAATATAAAAGAGAACATTCTTCCCGCTGGTGAGATTTTCTTTCACGGAGAGCAGGAATTACGAATAAATATAGATCATGGGGCTGATGAGATCATGGATACGCTGCAGGATGCAGGTGAGATCTTTGATATTGATGGACAGCCGGATTCCAATGTAGGAAATATGTTTTCACGTATTAAGACGAGCATGGCAGATGTGGCGGAAGCCGAAAATCATGCAGTGCGTATTACAGATATTCTTGCAGTGGATACACTTGCACCGGTTGAGATCTCAGGTGCGCTTGCAGGCGAGACCTGTATGGAAAAAGCCGTGGGGATTGCGGCAATGGTCAAGACAGCACATCTTCCAATGCAGAAGATCGCAGAGCAGCTGGAGAAGGATCTTCACACCAAAGCTGTTGTTGCCGGAGTAGAAGCAGTTATGGCTTCACTTGGAGCAATGACAACACCGGGAACCAGACTTCCGCTTGCTATCCTTGATATGGGAGGCGGCTCTACAGATGCCGCAGTTCTGGAAGCAGACGGAAGAGTCCGCACCACGCATCAGGCAGGTGCCGGTGAGCTGGTAACGATGCTGATCCAGACGGAACTTGGACTTAAGAGCCGTACTACAGCAGAACAGATCAAGAAATATCCATTGGGCAAGGTGGAAAGCCTTTTCCATCTGCGCCTCGAAAATGGAGCGATGCAGTTCTTTACAGAATCTATTGATCCAAGATATTACGGACATGTTGTTTTGCTTGCACCGGGCGAGATGCTCAAGATTGAAGAAGACATTCCGATGGAACGGATTCTTGAAGTCAGAAGAGAAGCAAAACGCAAAGTATTTGTACGAAATGCGGTACGTGCACTTCGTCAGGTAGCACCGGAGCATGAACTTCGAAACATTCCAAACGTAGTTCTGGTCGGTGGTTCCGCAGAGGATTTTGAGATTCCGGAGATGCTGATGCAGGCACTTGCCGAGTATCGTATCGTATGTGGCCGTGGAAATATCCGTGGAACGGAGGGACCGAGAAACGCAGTTGCTACTGGTCTGCTTCTGTCCTACATAGGAAACAGCCAGGAGGGATAACAGTGGTTGTAAACAAACCGACGATCATTATTTATACAAATGATCCGGATCAGGAGTTTCTTCATGAAATCTGTTCCGGGATCGAAGAAGAAGGACTTCTGTATGAGATTCATGAAAGAGCCGGGGAGCTGGATGAACTGGCTCATGCGGCAGCAGAAGATTCCATGCTTGGATCGGGGATCGGAATGAGTGGTCAGAGGATTGCCATGCAGATGAGACGTCTTCCAAAAGGACATAACGTATTTGAACTGAATGCACCACGTTTCTGGCAGTGCCGAAATCTGGGGGCAAACAGTGCAAGAGCAGTTAAAAAGATGCCATTTAAAGCAATTTACAGGGGAGAATAACCTGTTGCATATTTTATTTTTCGAGAGTAAAATAGTTACCAGTAAACAATACAGGAGATGCCAAGATGAACATTTATACAAAAGGCGGTGACAAGGGAACGACAAGCCTTGTCCATACAAAAAATGTCTCCAAGTCAGATGACCGCATTCAGCTGGTGGGAACCATTGATGAACTGACCAGCCATCTGGGCCTGGTTAAGACCATGCTGAAGGATGAAGACACGATACAGTTTCTGGAGAAGATCCAGCGTACACTGATCACGGTCATGGCAGGGGTGGCAGATCCTTACAAGAGAGACTACAGGATTGACGACGTTAAAACAGAATATCTGGAAGACGAGATCAACCGGATGGAAGGCCTTTTTCAGAGACCGAAGGAATTTATCCTGCCGGGCAAATGTCGTCTGTCTGCTGAAATGGATGTAGCCAGAACGGTAGCAAGAAGGGCTGAGAGAGCACTTGCAACAGTCAGTGTGAAATTCGGAGCGGACAACGGAGCTAAGAAATATATGAACCGGCTGGCAGATTATCTTTATATACTTGCCAGATATACCGATGCAAAGATGGAGGAAATGTCTGCCGAAGAGGTGGATAAACCGACAGAAAAAACATCGGACGGTGGAAAAGATGAGGTCAGAACCATGCCAGAGAACCAGAATCAGACAGGAGCAGTCAATGAAGCTGTGATCCAGGAAGTTTTAAAGAGAATGGGCATTCAGGGAAGAATTACACTTGCCAGTGCTAAACGTCTGATCGAGAAGATCGAACAGGAAGCAGAACGTCGCGGTAAGAAGGCTGTTATTGCAGTCTGTGGACCGGATGGAAATCCAATCGCCGTCCATGTAATGGACGGAGCGTTTCTTGTAAGCTTTGATGTGGCAACTAAGAAAGCCTATACATCTGTTGCGGTCAAGATGTCCACAAAAGAATTAAGCGTTCTGGCTCAGCCTGGTGGAACTTTCTATGGCGTAGACAAGATGGATAATGGCAAGATCGTAATCTTTGGCGGTGGAGTTCCACTTAAAGTGGGTGATACCATCATCGGCGGACTGGGAATCAGCGGTGGTACCGGTGAAGAAGATCACAGCCTTGCAGAATATGGATTATCTGTACTGAATGAGGTACTGTAATACAACTGTTTTAAATGTGATAATAAAAAAAGAGCTTTGAAGATTCGCGCAGGTGTGAGTCTTCAGAGCTCTTTTTCTATGCTATGCTTTTTTATATTTCCCGGGAGTGATCCCCTTATATTTCTTGAATGTCCGGATAAAATAGCTCAGATCGTTGAAACCATTTCGATATGCGATCTCCGTGATCGAGTCATCAGTGGTGGAAAGCTGATAACAGGCCTGTTCGATCCGCTGGTGATTCAGATAATCCATTGGAGTCTGATGTGTCATCTCGGAAAAGAAACGACAGAAGTATTTCGGTGACATGGATACAGAGGCAGAAAGCTGCTGCAGTGTCAGTGGAGAAGCATAATTGTGCTCGATGAAATCCAGGACCTGCTTCAGCTGCAGGATTCGTTTGTAATCGCGGCGTGCGCGTGTGACACTCTCCAGATAGTAATGATTACCAAAAATCAGACCAAAAAAGTGGTAAAATTGTCCAAGCACAGACAGCTCATAACCAGAAGGTTTCTTCCATAATGCGTCAAAAAGACTGTTTACAGTTGCACAAATGTCCACATATTTCGGAGTGAAATGATGATAGATCAAAATCTCCTGATGAATGATCTTCTGCATGTATCCGGCGCAGACTGAATTATTTTTGAGAAAAGTGTTTCCATCAAAGACGATACACTGATAGACACAATCCTCAGGAATTCCACTGTGGAGGATTCCACTATGCACAAAAATGATATCTCCGGCAGTAGCAGTAAAACTTTTTTCGTCTAAAGTGACAGTGAGTGAGCCATCCAGAATACGAATAATCTCATATTCGACATGCCAGTGATAGGACATCACGTAGCGGGGATGATTGTGGTCGATATGATGAAATTCAAATGGAAAATCATAAGTTCCTCTTAAACGGTCCTCGTTGCGGTCCAGATCGTGCAAAATAAGTGCCTCCTTATCATAAGTTCACAGATTTTTTACAAAATAATTAAAAAAAGTGAATATTGTACTGTTTTTTGCTATTATAACACAAGTAATTAACGTTTGGCAATTGTATACTATGAAATATAGGAAACAACGAGATTTTTTAGTAAAAACTTCTCGTATAATAAAGTACTTAATTAAATGGAGGTAATGAATCATGGCAAAGAGCAGATTAGTAGGCAGCTATCCGGTTATCGGTATCAGACCAACAATCGATGGACGTAGAGGAGCACTCGATGTCAGAGGATCTCTTGAAGAGCAGACAATGAACATGGCTAAATCCGCTGCAAAACTTTTCGAGGAAAATCTGAGATATTCCAACGGCGAGCCAGTTAAAGTTGTTATTGCTGATACAACAATCGGACGTGTAGGTGAAAGTGCTGCATGTGCTGACAAATTCC
>OGCN01004838.1_pt1 | contig 11218 bp, 7 predicted proteins | sample 1570181 | NCBI WGS metagenome assembly OGCN01 (sample SAMEA4370584, study PRJEB24528) | human gut metagenome | reverse complement strand
CATAAGTATATTGTGTGCGAAGGAGGAGAAAAATATGCAGGAAGTATATGTGAACGGTGAAGAATTTGATAAAGCAGAGGATGTCTGGGAGTATCTGAAGGAAGAACTTGGACTGGAAGCAGGAGATGTCAGCGGCCTTTATGATGCGCTTACAGAATTAAGTGATGATACGAAGATCACCATAGATATGTCACAGGTGGCAGATGATGATCTTCTGGATGCTATGGAACATATGGTTGAGGTGATGGAAGAGGCAGCAGGAGAGAGCGATTATCTGGAAGTTGTCTGTATAGAATAATAGAAACAACAGAAATCCCCCGTAAGATAGTATAGAATATAACTGTCTTATGGGGGATTTTATGCTGCAGGAGAGAATCATCCTGCAGCATTCCTGGTCGGTAATGTTTTATTTACCAAGAGAATACAGGTCTTCATAAAATTCAGGATAGGAGATCTTTACGCAGTCTCCGTCTTTGATAGTAAGTGTTCCGTCACAGATGGTTCCTGCCACAGCGAAAGACATGGCGATACGATGATCCAAATAAGAATTGATCTCTGCACCATGAAGGGGGCTGCCGCCATGGATGATCATTCCGTCATCTGTTGGCTGGATATCGGCACCCATACGTTTCAGCCCTTCTGTTACCACAGCGATACGGTCGGATTCTTTTACCTTCAGTTCCTGCGCGTCTTTGATCACAGTAGTTCCTTCTGCGAAAGCCGCCATCACTGCGATCATCGGGATCTCATCGATCAGTGTGGGGATAATCTCGCCCTCAACAGTAGTTCCGTGGAGACTGCTTGTGTGGATCAGCAGATCTGCAGTAGGCTCCCCTTCTGCGCTGGCGTTAAGTAAAGTGATATCAGCTCCCATAGCCCTGCATACACGAAGCATTCCATCCCTGGTAGGGTTGATGCCTACATTCTTAATAAGAACTTCGGAATTTGGCAGAATCAGGCCTGCTGCCACAAAATAGACGGAAGAGGAGATATCTCCCGGCACATCGATCCGGTTTCCAAAAAGCTCCGTTGCCGGCCAGATCGTAACGGTAGTTCCCTTTGATTCCAGCTCTGCGCCGAAAAACTTCAGCATCAGTTCCGTATGATTTCTGGAAACCTGCGGCTCCGTGATACTTGTGAGCCCGTCTGCGTAGAGTCCGGCCAACAGGATTGAAGATTTTACCTGGGCAGATGCGACTTTGGAAGTGTAATGGATCCCTGCAAGCGGTTTTCCGCAGATCCTGAGCGGCGCACAGTCATTTCCACGGACACTCTTGATATCAGCTCCCATCATGGATAACGGCTCGATAATGCGCTTCATCGGACGTTTCTGGATGGATTCGTCACCGGTCAGCGTCACGTCGAAATTCTGCGGCGCGAGAATACCGGAGATGAGTCTTGTGGTGGTTCCGGAGTTGCCGCAGTCCAGGGTCTCGGCAGGGGCAGCCAGTCCGTGCATGCCCTTTCCTTGGACAGTGACAACACCATTCTTATTTTCGATATCGATTCCCATGCGGCGGAAACAGCCGATGGTGGAGAGGCAGTCAGCGCTCTCCAGAAAGTTATGGATCTCTGTAGTTCCCTTCGCAATGGATCCGAACATGACACTGCGGTGGGAGATGGATTTATCGCCCGGGACCGTGATCTCACCCCGGACATGGTCTGCTTTATGTAATTTCATATAAATTCCTCGTAATTTGCGTTTAATACGATCTGATAAAAAACTGGTATGCATTTTGATGTAGCAGTCCGCGTATAACAGGCGGTCATGCGGTATCGGAATATGCTGGCGCATACCTGAATGAAACTATAAGTCTTACTTTGTCAGCACATAGTTATGGCTTCGCAAAAGCTCCGCTGCCTCATTCTTCTTATCCTCCTTATAGAAAGAAATCCGGAGCGCCCCCTCACCTTCCTCACGGCTGTGATTGATACCTATATTCTTAACACTGATTCCCTTCGCGGCAAGGATCGCAGAGAGGACAGAAATAGATCCCGGCTCATCCAAAACATCCACACAGAAGGAGTAATCCCGCTCGATGGGACCCTGTCCGCGGTTCGGGAATGTGGAACGGTATTTGCCTGATTCCTCGAACATCTTGTAGATCGCGTCACCGTTATGGTTTTCCAGCGCGTCGCAAATGGATTCCAGGGAAGTGATATACCGCTTTAAGAGCACCAGAATATTTTCTGTGTTCGTCATGCAGATCTGCTCCCACATGACAGGGGAGGAGGAGGCGATACGCGTGATATCCTTAAAACCTCCTGCGGCCAGCCGCTTCATGATCTCATCCTTTGAATCGTTGTCATGGACAAGATTAACGAGGCTGGATGCCACAAGGTGCGGCAGATGGCTGATGGCCGCGACGGAAAAATCATGCTCATGGTAGTCGAGAACGATGGGAAGAGCACCGATGCCCAGGGCAACCTGACGGATCCGGTCGATCTGCTCCGGTGTGGATTTTTTTGTAGGTGTAATAATGTAGTAGGCATTCTCCAGAAGATGGTCCGTAGAGCTCTCATAGCCGGTCTTTTCAGAACCCGCCATCGGATGGCCGCCGACAAACACATCCTCGTAACCCAGACGTTCCACCGCCTGATGGATGTCTGTCTTCGTGCTTCCGATATCAGTGATCAGCGCACCAGGTTTCAGAAACGGGCGTACCTTTTCGAGGTATACCGCGTTGTATTCTACAGGGGTGCAGAGAAAAATAACGTCACATGCGGAGAGTGTCTCATTGATCCCGTCAAGGATAATATCGATGGTCCCGTCCGCTTTTGCCTGTTCAAGCTTTGAGCGGGTCCGCATGTACGCCATGATCGTAATATCTTTATTCGCACGGCGAAGGCCTCTGGCGATGGATCCACCGATCAGGCCAAGGCCGATAAAACCAAATGTAGAATCAGACATTGTACAACTCCTCCTTTGTCCCTTCGATTTTATAACACAGGGATATGAATGTCAACAAGAAAAATCAATACTTTAAAGTGATAAATCAAACATTGCCAGGATCTGCATATCTGTGGGTGTGCGTCGCATGTCTGCCTACAAAACAGAGAAAAGAGAAGAAGAAAGATCTGTGTCTGCCAGAAAAATTTATAAAAATAGAATGCGGATGTCAATTTTTAATAGATTTTCGTTTGAAACGCCCATATTTTCCACCACAATCGAAAAATAACAGAAAATATTTTGTGCAATTTCGATATTTAGCTTGAAAAATTCGAAAAGTTTTGGTAAAATATGACCATAGGCAATAAGCAGTATAGCCAAAACATCTGAACTCCGTAATTTGCGGAAGTCTTTTGAAAAATGGCAAAAAAACATATACGGGAGGGATTCATATGGATATTTATGGAACAAAACAGATCCGAAATGTTGTACTTTTAGGCCACGGCGGCGCCGGTAAGACGACGGTAGCCGAGGCACTGGCTTATCTGACCGGCGTTACAAAGAGAATGGGCAAAGTTGCTGACGGCAATACGATCAGTGACTACGACAAAGAAGAGATCAAAAGACAGTTCTCGATCTCCACTACGATGGTTCCGATCGAGTACGAAGGTGCCGAGGGAAAGATCAAGATCAACCTTCTTGACACTCCGGGCTATTTCGACTTCGTAGGCGAGGTGGAAGAGGCAGTCAGCGCCGCTGACGCAGCGATCATCGTCGTAAACTGTAAGGCAGGAATTGAAGTTGGTACAGAAAAAGCATGGGATCTGTGTGAAGAATATAAACTCCCGAGAATCATATTTGTAACAAACATGGATGATGACCACGCGTCCTTCCGTGAACTGATCTTAAAACTTGAGAAGAAGTTCGGAAGAAAGATCGCTCCGTTCCAGGTACCGATCCGTGAGAACGAGAAGTTCGTCGGCTTCGTAAACGCAGTTAAGATGCAGGGCCGCCGCTTCACAAACCTGTCCGACTATGAGGACTGCGAGATCCCGGAGTACACAAAGAAGAACCTCGGAATTATCCGCGACGCCCTGATCGAAGCTGTTGCCGAGACAAGCGAAGAGTACATGGAGCGTTACTTCTCCGGCGAAGAGTTTACACAGGATGAGATTTACACCGCAGTACAGACCCACGTATGCGACGGTTCTATTGTTCCGGTCATGATGGGTTCCGGAACCAACTGCCAGGGCTTCAATGCGCTGTTAAATGCGATCGACCGCTACTTCCCGTCACCGGATAAGGGCGAGTGTGTCGGCGTTGACGTATCAAACGGCGAGCACTTTACCGCAAAATACAACGATGAGGTTTCCCTCTCCGCAAGAGTATTCAAGACCATCGTTGACCCGTTTATCGGAAAATATTCCCTGATGAAGGTCTGCACCGGCACATTAAAACCGGACAGCACTCTCTACAATGTAAATAAGGACACAGAAGAGAAGATCGCGAAAGTCTATGTGTTAAGAGGTAAGGACGTGATCGAGGTTCCGGAGCTGAAGGCCGGCGATATCGGTGCCGTTGCGAAGCTCTCCGTGACACAGACAGGCGATACGATCGCTTTAAGATCTGCTCCGATCGTATACCACAAACCGAAGATCTCCACCCCGTATACATACATGCGCTTTGCTGCAAAGACAAAGGGCGACGAGGACAAGATCTCCAGCGCACTCGCGAGAATGATGGAAGAGGACCTGACACTTCGCGTTGTGAACGATACCGAGAACCGCCAGAGCTTACTCTACGGAATCGGTGATCAGCAGCTTGAAGTTACCGTCAGCAAGCTTCTCGGCCGTTACAAAGTCGATGTGGAACTCTCCAAACCGAAATTTGCGTTCCGCGAGACGATCCGCAGGAAAGTGGAGGCTCCTGGCCGTTATAAGAAACAGTCCGGTGGACATGGACAGTTTGGTGACGTTAAGATGTCCTTCGAGCCGTCCGGCGATCTCGAGACACCTTATATCTTTGAAGAAAAAGTATTCGGCGGCGCAGTTCCGAAGAACTACTTCCCGGCAGTTGAAAAGGGCATACAGGAATGCTGTGCAAAGGGTCCGTTAGCCGGTTATCCGGTAGTCGGCATCAAGGCAACGCTCCTCGATGGCTCCTACCATCCGGTTGACTCCTCCGAGATGGCCTTCAAGATGGCTGCAACCCTGGCCTTCAAGAAGGGCTTTATGGATGCTAACCCGGTTCTCTTAGAGCCGATTGCTTCCGTAAAAGTCGTTGTTCCGGATAAGTTTACCGGAGATGTTATGGGTGACTTAAACAGAAGAAGAGGACGTGTTCTCGGAATGAATTCTCTCCATGGTGGAAAGCAGGAGATCGTTGCTGATGTTCCGATGTCCGAGATGTTCGGCTACAACACAGACCTCCGCTCCATGACCGGCGGTATCGGCGTATTCTCCTACGAATTCAGCCGCTATGAGCAGGCTCCTGGCGATGTTCAGAAGAAGGAAGTGGAAGCGAGAACGGCAGGCGGAGAAGTAGAGGCGTAAGCTTTGAAGATCCTCGTGAAAACTGAATAAAAGATGACTGCAGGGATCAGCTGTATGGCTGGTCCCTGTTTTTGCCGAAATTCTGCCATAGTTTTCCTCTGACTTCCATCTGGACAGAAAGAGAGAAAAATGGTATAGTTATAAACTGGTAAGCTTTAAATCAGCCGGATAAAAAACAAACTGCAAATCGGATAAAATTTTGCTCTATGACAAAATACTCCGGCAAAAAATGAGGAATTAGAATGAGAAAATGGTTTTTGATTATGGCCACAGCGGTGGTGCTTTGTTCCGCCTGCGGCAAGAAAGACGCTTCAGTGAACGATGCGACTCAGGCGGCACAGGCAAGTTCGACGGAAGCGGAGAATCTTTATAAGGAAGGATCCCAGTACGTCGGGGAAGAGGACTACGAGAGTGCCATCGAATCCCTTTTAAAATGTATTGAACTGGATCCGGATTACAGCAAAGCCTATATCCAGCTTTCCAAAGCCTATATTGGAAATGAAGAGTACGATGAAGCTATGTCGATCCTGCAGCAGGGATATGAGAAGACAAAGGATACATCCCTGGAAAAAGAACAGGATAACTGTGTCCGCACGATCTGCCAGGTCCTGACAGACAACGAGGATTACGAGACAGCGATCCCGTGGCTTTTAAAGCTTCAGGAACTCGATGGTGTCACCGTGGAGAATTCCCTGCAGCTTGCGGAAGCGTATTCCATGATGGATGATTATGAAAATGCAGTGTCAGTTCTTCAGAAAGCAGATCAGAATGATGCAAGTATTAAAAATGCCCTGCTGGAGGCAAGAGTTGCCTACGGACAGTACTGCTACGATGAAGGAAAGAACGATCAGGCGATCGAGACTTTAAAGGCTGTGATCGATGAGGCGCCAGACCGGATCGATGCATACTCTATGCTGATCGGCGTATATGTAGATGCAGGAAAAGTAAAAGAGGCGGAGAGTATCGTCCAGAGTGGTCTTGAGCGGTTCGTAAACCAGAATTCTACGGTGACAGATGACCAGCTTGATGAATTTTTAAATTCCGCATCTTCCTATTATCTGGAACTCGAGAATGTGGATGCCTGCCTGAGATTCTGGGAGAAGGCAGTTTCCATGAGACCTGGAAATAAAAGTTATAAAGAAGAACTGGACAGCTACCGTTCCTCCGCTGCAGACGAGTCCTACGCGAAGGCAGATGAACTTCTGGAAGCAGGGGACGTGGAAGGCGCTTCCAAGTATTATAAGCGTGCCTTTGCGCTGGCTCCGTCAAACTATGACGCGGGCGTGATCAGTGGAGGCGACTATACATACTGCCTGAACAAAGATGGTTCCTGGAGACTTGGCTGGTATACAGATGAGACTGGCGGCTCCTACTACTTCAATCCGGCAGCGGGACGTCTCTACGCCAGTGCGGTGACGGGATACCAGCAGCTTGACGGTGCGGTATACTATTTTGAGGATGACGGCAGAATGCTGGTGGATGATACGACTCCGGATGGCCGTTATGCGGATGTGGATGGAAAACTTTTAGACCACAATCCATATGAGGATGAGACCGCTGCCGAGGATGAGACGGATGCTGCCGAGGATGAGACTGAGGCAGATACAGAAGAGGAGACGACAGGAAGCTCTGAGAAGGAATCTGCGGCAGCTTCTGTGAAAGAGACAACAGCAGCAGTTAAGGAAACGGTGGAGTCCACAAAGGCAAATCCGCAGCCGACGCAGGCAGCAGCCGTGAACTCAGGAAACCTGAAACTGAATGCGGACACTCTTCAGGAAGCTCATGACAATGGCGGAACAACAACCTACGAGAAGACAGATCTCTTCGACGGATCCACAGGAAAGCTGACCATGGGAGATGTCTATAACTGCCTTGCCAAGTACGGAAAGACCGAGTGGGTGTCCCAGAAACTTCCATATGAGCTGAAGGTCGGAAACTTAAAGGTATGGATCCTGCCTGGCGATAACTGGAATACAACAGGACTCGTCATTAAAGACGCGTCCCAGTATTTTGAGGTATTAAAGAAGAAGGCGCTTCCGGATAATGTACAGTTTGCGATCGAATTCGATTCCGCCGCGACAGATAAGCTTGACATCAATAAAGTGAGACGTGTGAACGGAAACTAAGATGCTGTAAGAAATAAAAACGGGAATTCCTGCAGAAATGTTGGAATTTCCGTTTTTTTAATGGGATTCTGCACCTGAAATGTGTAGAATATGAAAAAACACCGCCTGGAATCCATAATGGAAAGCCGGGCGGCGTAAATATTCTCTGAGATTTAAAATTAAAGAAGACCCTCGTTGTACTTTCTGATAAGTTTCTGGATCTTGTCTGTCGGGGACAGGGAGTTTCCGATGGAAACGTCGTGGTTTAAGGAGTTGATGATGGCAGCGATGTACTTGCTCATATCAGCTTCCACATACCATTCCTTTGTGAAGAGTTCCGGGGAACGGTAGTTTAAGTTTGTTGTGACAACACTGTCGATGTAGCCCTTCTGGTAGAACTCATCGAATTTCTCGAAGCCTGCGGTGAAGAGACCGAAGGTGCAGCATACAACGACCTTCTCGGCCTTGCGCTCCTTTAACTCTTTTGCGGTATCGAGCATGCTCTCGCCGGAGGCGATCATGTCGTCAACGACGATAACGGTCTTTCCTTCAACGGAGCTTCCGAGGAACTCGTGGGCAACGATCGGGTTTCTTCCGTTGATGACCTTGGAGTAATCTCTTCTCTTGTAGAACATACCCATATCAACGCCGAGGTTGTTGGCGAGATATACGGCACGGCTCATTGCACCTTCGTCCGGGCTGATGACCATTAAGTGGTCTTTATCGATCTTTAAGGTATTGTCATGTTTAAACAGTGCTTTTACGAACTGGTAGGTCGGCATGAAGTTGTCGAGGCCGGATAACGGGATCGCGTTCTGTACGCGCGGGTCATGTGCATCAAATGTGATGATGTTGGACACGCCCATGCTTACTAACTCTTCAAGTGCCATTGCACAGTCTAAAGACTCTCTGTGAGTACGCTTGTGCTGACGGCTCTCGTAAAGGAACGGCATGATAACGTTGATACGGTGTGCGGTGGATGCCGTAGCGCCGATGATTCTCTTGAGATCCTGATAGTGGTCATCCGGGGACATGTGGTTTACATATCCGGACATCTTGTAGGTAAGAGAATGGTTTGTTACATCGACCATGCAGAAAATATCGGTTCCGCGGACAGATTCGTTTACGATACCCTTTGCTTCACCACTTCCGAAACGCGGGCAGGCGCAGTCGAGAAGATAGGAGTCAACATCGTAGCCCCGGTACTGTAAATTTCCCTGGCGGCGAAGTAATTCTTCCGCATCGTTGCGGCGGAAGTTTACGATGTGGTCATTGACTTTCTGCGCAAGATCACGGCAGCTCTCAAGAGCAGCGATCTTAAGCGGTGCAAGCGGCAGACGGTCGTTGAAAACGTACTGATTAGACATGTCAGATAATCCTCCGATTTTTTGTGTTGCGGTCCGGCCTCTGCGGTCGGACTGTCAGATCATATTTTTGCCTGGATCTCCTTATTTATACGGGAACCTGCAGGCATTCCACGCCGAGTATACCATTTTCAGACATTTTTCGTCAATAGTTTCCCATGAAAATTCGAAGGAAAAAAGAATATCGTTCCTTTACAAATCGGAGGAAGATTGGTATGATTAAGTTTAGAACCATGCAGGAAGGATAAAAGAAGTGAAATATCAGGGACATAAAATTATGGCAGTTACCCCCGGATCCATCGCGGAAGAGCTGGAACTGGAACCGGGAGATGTGCTGCTTACCATAGACGGGGAAGAGCTGGAAGATATCTTTGACTACGACTATATGACGGATGCCGAGAGCTTCGTGATGGTCGTGCGGAAGGCAAACGGAGAAGAGTGGGAACTTGAGATCGAGAGCGGCGGTGAGGACCTGGGACTTACCTTTGAAAACGGACTTATGAGTGACTATAAGTCCTGCTCCAATAAGTGCATCTTCTGCTTTATCGACCAGATGCCGCCGGGAATGCGTGAGACGCTCTACTTTAAGGACGACGACTCCAGACTTTCGTTCCTTCAGGGAAACTACATCACCCTGACAAATATGAAGGATAAGGATATCGAGCGGATCATCCGCTTCCACCTGGCCCCGATCAATATCTCCGTGCAGACTATGAACCCGGAGCTGCGCTGTAAGATGCTCCACAACCGGTTTGCGGGGGAGGCGTTAAAGAAGATCGACCGTCTTTACGAGGCGGGAACGGAGATGAACGGACAGATCGTTCTCTGCCGGGGCGTCAATGATGGAAATGAGCTGGCGTACACCATCGAACAGCTTTCAAAGTACGCGCCGGTGATGCAGAGCGTGTCGGTGGTTCCGGTCGGTCTCTCGAAGTATCGTGAGGGTCTTTATCCGCTGGAACCGTTTACAAAGGAAGACGCCTGCGAGGTGATAGACCTCATCGAAAAATGGCAGAAGATCAACTACGAGCGCCACGGGATCCACTTTATCCATGCAAGTGATGAGTGGTATATCCTGGCGGAGCGCGAGATGCCGGAGGAAGGAAGATACGACGGATATATCCAGCTGGAGAACGGCGTCGGTATGCTGCGGCTGCTGCATGAGGAAGTCATGGATGCCCTGGATGAGAAGACGGACGATGGAAAAGAGGAAGAACTCTCAATCGCCACAGGACGTCTGCCGTATCCGTATCTGGACACGCTTGTAAAGGAGATCATGAAAGTCTATCCGGGACGAAAGGTCCATATCTACCCGATCCGGAATGATTTCTTCGGCGAAAAGATCACGGTGGCGGGACTGATCACAGGACAGGATCTGATCGCCCAGTTAAAGGATAAGCCTTTAGGCGACAGGCTGATCCTTCCGGCCGTTATGTTTAAGAGCGGCGAGGAGGTTTTCCTGGATGATATCACAAAGACCCAGGCGGAAGATGCTTTACAGATTCCGATAAATATAGTAAAATCAAGCGGATATGACCTTGTGGACGCGATCCTTGACCCGGAGGCGGCGAGAGAACAGACTGCGGAACACGGGGCATATGAGCTTACAATGAAAGATGCCGGTCTCACAGAGGACGGGGAAGTTATCCCTGATTGGGACGGCGAAGTATAGAAATGAGGAAAATATATGAGTAAACCAGTAGTGGCGATCGTCGGCAGACCGAATGTGGGAAAATCCACACTCTTCAACGTCCTTGCCGGCAGCACGATCTCGATCGTAAAAGACACTCCGGGTGTGACAAGAGACCGTATCTATGCGGACTGCACCTGGTTAAACAACAACTTTACCTTAATTGATACAGGCGGAATCGAGCCGGATTCCAAGGATATCATTCTTGCGCAGATGCGTGAGCAGGCTCAGATCGCCATCGATACCGCGGACGTCATCATCTTTATCGTGGATGTGCGCCAGGGGCTCGTCGACGCGGACTCCAAGGTTGCGGACATGTTAAGAAAGTCCAAGAAACCGGTCGTTCTTGCGGTCAATAAGGTGGACAGCATGGCGAAGTTCGGAAACGATGTATACGAATTCTATAACCTGGGAATCGGAGACCCGGTCCCGGTATCCGCGGCTTCAAGACTTGGCCTTGGCGAGCTTCTCGATGAGGTAGTCAAGTATTTCCGTGAGGACCAGTATGACGACAGCGAGGATGACCGTCCGAGAATCGCCATCGTGGGAAAACCGAACGTCGGAAAATCCTCTATTATCAATAAGCTTCTCGGTGAAAACCGTGTGATCGTATCCAA
>OGCN01004833.1_pt1 | contig 11231 bp, 8 predicted proteins | sample 1570181 | NCBI WGS metagenome assembly OGCN01 (sample SAMEA4370584, study PRJEB24528) | human gut metagenome | reverse complement strand
TGCCGATGGTGAGCTTGCCGTCCTTGGTCACGGATTCAGGCAGCAGTGCGGCGATTGCATCGTCCTTCTTCACGGAGCTCACGTCGTAGCTGGTGATGGTGACCGACTTGGAGGAACCGCCCTTATCGGAACCGGAGTCACCCGCCTTGTCGGAGGTGCCGCAAGCCGCGGCGGAGAACAGCATGGCCACGCTCAAGGCGGCGGCCGCAATGGTCTTCAGCTTGTTGAACTGCATGATCTCTCTCTTCTTCTCTGTGGAGCCGCCCTATAGCGACTATCAACAATCAGGTATAAATATACATTATAGCGTATACATATACAAATGCTCCCGCTGGGAGGCCGCCGCATAAGAATACAACTGCTGGTGGCTGTTATGCTACAGACCACCCTCAGTCGCCTTCGGCGACAGCTCCCGCCAGCGGGAACGAACAGGGACACCTGGCAATCAGGCGGCGTCGGCCGGGTTGATCTCAGCCTTGTCGATGGCACCGGAACCAACACCCCAAGTGTCGAGGATCTTCTTGTAGGTGCCGTCGTCCATCAGCTTCTGGATGGCCTTCTGCACGGCTTCGGCGGTCTTGGTATCGCCCTTCTTGATGGCCACGGCCTCGGGCACCCCGCCGGCGTCTTCACCGAGCGTCTCCAAGGTGTCGCCGGTCTGCTTGATGGCGTAGGCGGACACCGTGGAATCGGCGTAGAAGATATCAGCCTTACCGGAAGCCACGGCGGTAGTCACATCGGTCTGCAGCTTGGAGGACTGGATGTCGATGGCATCCTTGCCGTCCGCCTTGCACTGCTCGTTGGCCTTGTTGACTTCCTCTTCCTGGGTGGTACCGGTCTGCACAGCCACCTTCACGCCGCACAGGTTCGAGGAGTCGACCTTGTTCGGGTTGCCCTTCTGCACCACGAACGTGGAACCGGCCTTGAAGTAGGTGACGAAGTCGACGGCCTCCATGCGTTCCTTGGTCACGGTGAAGGAGGAGATGCCGATGTCGTACTTGGAGCCGACGGACGGGATAATCGAATCGAACGTGGAGGAGACGGTGTTTTCCTTCAGTCCGAACACTGCGGCCAGCGCCTTGGACAGGTCGACATCAAAGCCGACCGGGGTCTTGCCGTCCTCGGCCAGGAACTCGGCCGGGGCATAGGAAGTATCGGTGCCGACGGTCAGCGTGCCGTCGCCGGCCACGGAATCGGGCAGCAGTGCGGCGATCTCGTCGTCCTTCTGGATGCTGCTGGTGTCGAAGCCTTGAATCGAAGTGCTGGACGAGTCCTTGGATGAATCGCCGCTCTTGGTGCCGTCAGTCGTGCCACAGGCCGCCACGGCGATCAGCATGGCCGCGCTCAGGGCGGCGGCCGCAGCGGATTGTATTCCCTTGCTTAGAGACATTGGATTTCCTCTCTCCGGATAGTCAGCTGGGCGGGTATGTTTCCCAGATGGTTCCAGAGCGTAGGAGTGCAATGCTACGGAAGCGTTAATCGTGGGCGAAATGACCCACACCGCGGACATCCTACTCTTGGCTCCCCTCCGGAGGGAAGCCAAGGGGCGGGACTAGTGGCGCATGTTGGCGTAGCGCATGGCGCGTAGGGCTTCGCGCTTGTCCTGCTCTTCGCGCAGGGCCTGGCGCTTGTCGAATTCCTTCTTGCCTCGGGCCAGCGCGATCTCCGCCTTGACGCGACCGTCCTTGAAGTACAGGCTCAGCGGCACAATCGTGTATCCCTTGGCTTCGATGCCGCGGGCGAGCTTGGTGATCTGCAGTCGGTGCAGCAGCAGCTTGCGCTTGCGCTTGGGCGCATGGTTGTTCCATGTGCCGTTCAGGTATTCGGGGATGTTCGCGCCCTCCAGCCACATCTCACCACGGCGGTCGATGGAGATGAACGCCTCGGACAGCGATGCGCGGCCTTCGCGCAACGACTTGACCTCGGTGCCGGTCAGGGCCAGCCCTGCCTCGTACTTGTCTTCGATGGCATAGTCATGCCGGGCCTTCTTGTTCTGGACGATGAGTTTCTCACCGGTTTCCTTGGGCATGTCTCCTCCTTTCGTGGGCAATAACTCGTGAGTAGCAACTCGTGGGTAGCAACTCGTGGGTAGCAACGCAACATCCGACGATATCACGGACCGGCCTCGAATACGAAAAAGGGTTCCTCTTCAAGAGGAACCCTTCAACCGTATATATCGGCCGAACCAACCGGTCAGTGGACGAACCAGTACTGACCCAAATTGGTCAAGGTGCGGTAGTGCATGTTCCACGGACCACCCCAGTTCATTTCGGAGATCTGGAATGTGCCGTCGCCATACACGGCTTCAACCACGGCAACATGGCCCCAGGTACCGTCGGCACCGTCCTGACCAGGCAGGAAGGAGAGCGCGGCGCCGACCTGAGGGTTGTGGTCCACGCGCAAGCCGTACGAGGGGGCGTTGCGCCACCAGTCGCCGCCATTGCCGAGATAGGACGGCGTGCCAATGCCCATCTGCCTACGGCGTTCATACGCCCAGTACGTGCACTGGCCGGTGGCATAGGCGTTGCCGTAATCACCGTTCGACGTGCCTTGGCCGCCGACGCTGGGGGCGGGGGCAGGCGCCGGAGCCGGAGCCGGCGCCGGAGCGGGCGCCGGAGCGGGAGTCACCGGAGTGGACGGCGTACCGCCCTGGTTACCGGTATCCACCCGGTTGGCGGCGTCCTGCTGTTCCTTCTGGTACTGACGATTGTAGGAATCGACCTGGGAAGCGATCAGTACGGTCTGGGCCGCCTGCTTGGCGGATTGGGAATCCAGACTGTCGATCATGGAAGACAGTTCGTCACGCCTTGCTTCGCCTTCCTGGCGCAGCTTATCCAAAGCGTCACGTTCGCTTTGCGCGGTTTCGGCGGCGGTCTGTGCGGAAGCGGCCTTCTCATCGGCCTGGGTCTTGAGCACAGCGATCTGCTTTTCGATGGCCGCCAAGCGCTCGCCACGATTCTTCGACGTGCTCAGTGAGGTCGCGGCGGAGGAAGCCGCATTCGCCTCGTTGCGGGACAACGCGTCCCGGGACTGCATGGAATTGACGAAGTCCTGTGTGCTGGTGGCACCCGTCACCACGCTCATCACGTCGGAAGCATTCGAGCCGTGCATCTCGTCACGGGCCAGCTGGGCCACGGCGGCGTGCGCGTCATCGTAGTCCTTGCCGGTCTGCTTGATCTGCTCCTCAAGCGTCTCCTTGTCTTTCTGCGCGGCGGAAAGACGTCCGGATGCGGCATCGGCCTCGTCCTGAGCGGTGGCGGCATCCTCGTTGGCCTGTGTGACCTTGGCCTGCGCGGCGACAATCTTGTTGTTGGTCAGATCGTCCAGCTCAAGTACCTTATCCGCCAGTTCCTGGCTGGCACCGGCCAACTGCTGCTTGAGTTCGGCCTCGCGCTGTACCGACGCGGCGTGCTGGTTCTGCGCATTGATCAGGTCGGAATAGGTGTCTGCCTGGGCAGGCTGTGCCGAGCTGAACGCCAGACCTCCCACACAGGCTGCGGCGGCCACCAGTGCCGCCAGTGCGGGCTTGATCACACGTACGTTCGTCATATGTGAATAGTCCTTTCGCTCACTTAAGCCAATACCATAACATGCGAACCTGAGAGGCTCGCACACGATGTCATCACATTTCTCGCGGGTAAGCCGGTCGCGTTACGCCCTCAAATAACGCCGCAACGAGATGGTTGAAGCGATGATGGACAGCAGTATCGCGCCCACAACCAGGAACGGCGATATCACCAGTACCGTGAGCTGATTCACATAAGGAATCCATGTAACGGATTTCGCCAGCCAGCCGGTGACGAACACGTTGACGATAGCCGAAAGCATCAGGCACGAGAGCACCGAGCCGATCAGCGAGGCGATGGTGCCCTCCAGAATGAACGGCAGACGAATCGTCCAGTTCGAGGCACCCACGTACCTCATGATTTCGGTTTCGGTTCGTCTGGATGCGGCGGACATACGAATGGTGGTTCCGGTCAGCAGGATGGCGACCACCACCATCACGCCGGCGAGCACAGCCGTAACCGCCGTGGCTCGGTTGAGCACGGCGAACACCGGGTCGAAGATCTGGCGCTGGTCGGTGACGTCTTCCACGCCCTCCTTGCCGGAGAGCACTTCGGAGACCACCTGATATTTGGTCGGATCCTTCAGCTTGAGCCAGAGAGAGTCCTGCATATCGTCCGCGGTCAGCGTACGGCCTTGGAATTCGCCATTCGGGTACTGCTTGGTGAATGTGCTGTCGTAGAAGTCCTGCTTGCTGACGTAGTCAATGTTGGAGACCACGTCGTTGAGTTCGTCGCGAATGGTTTTCTGCAGTGCCGTGATCTCATTGGCTGAGGGCGATTTGCCGGAAGCGCAGTTCGCGGATTGGCTGGTGCCGTCGGGGCATAGCCACACCACGACCTCGACCTTGTCGTACCAGTCGCCCTTGGCTTTGGTGATCTGCGCCTGAGTAAGCACCGAAGCGCCGATGAACAGGAATGAGATGAAGGTGACCAGCGTCAGCGACAGCAGCATCGACAGGTTACGGGTGAGGTTGGCCCACGTTTCGGACAGAATGAATCGTGCTCGCATGATGATCCCCCCTTACTCCTTCGCGCCCTCAGCGGGTTGATCGTCGGATGTTTGGTCTGCGGCGGACTGCTCGCCGACAGGCGGTACGGGCGGTTCCGGCGGGGCCGGCGGCTCGGCGGCGGATGACACGGACGTATCGGCAACCACGGCGGTCGCGGCGGACTCGTCCTTGAACGGGTCGAACGCCTGGGTGCTTTCCAGGGCGGCGGCCTGCTCATCCAACGGAATGCCCTTGCCCCAGGTCAGCGTGTCTTCCAGCGGCGCAAACGTCTCGCCATAGCGGCCGGTGCGGCCGGAATGCACGGAATTGGCCAAACGGGCGATGCCTTCAGACGGCTCGTCACTGCCCTCGATGGCCTTGGTCGCCGCCGCCAGCACATGATGGGCGGTGTCGGACTTGGCTTCGACTTCGGCATCCGGGAAGAACAGGGCGGAATCGTAGGAGCCATGAGCCTCGTCACGCACGATCTTGCCGTTGTGCAGTTCGACCACGCGCTTGCGCATCGAGTTGACGATCTCTTCGTTATGCGTGGCCATGACGATGGTGGTGCCGGTGCGGTTGATGGCGTCCAGCACTTCCATGATGCCCAGCGAAGTGGTCGGGTCGAGGTTGCCGGTGGGCTCGTCGGCCAGCAGAATCTGCGGGTGGTTCACGTAGGCGCGGGCGATGGCCACACGCTGCTGCTCGCCACCGGAGAGCTCATGCGGATAGTTCTTTTCCTTGCCGGTGAGTCCCACGGTATTCAGCACCTTGGGCACCAACGATTTGATGGTGGACCGCCGCGTGCCGATCACCTCAAGGGCGAACGCCACGTTCTCCCATACGGTTTTGTTATTGAGCAGCTTGTAATCCTGGAACACGAAGCCCAGCGAACGGCGGTACTGCGGCACTTGACGGTTGGTGATGCGCCGCAGATCGTTGCCGGCCACGCGAATCTCGCCGTTGGTGGCCTCTTCCTCGCGCAACAGCAGGCTCAAGAGCGTGGTCTTGCCGGAGCCGGACGCACCCACAAGGAACACGAAATCACCGCGTTCGATATCGAGGTTGATGTCGTCAAGCGCCGGTCGGGTGCCTTTGGGATAGATCTTGGACACATTGTCCAGTGAGATCAGCGCCATAATGCTGCTTACTCCTCGGTTTCGGCGGCGCGGCGCTGTTCGTGGCGCCAGCGGATGCCGGCCTCGATGAACGCGTTGATGTCGCCGTCGAACACGGCCTGGGTCTGGCTGGTTTCGTAGCCGGTGCGCAAATCCTTGACCATCTGGTAGGGGTGCAGCACGTAGGAGCGCATCTGATCGCCCCAGCTGGCCTTGATATCGCCGGCGAGCTCCTTCTTCTTCTTGGCCTCCTCCTCGTGGCGCAGCACGAGCAGTCGGGACTGGAGCACGGCCATGGCGGAGGCGCGGTTCTGAATCTGCGAACGCTCATCCTGCATGGTCACCACGATGCCGGTGGGAAGGTGGGTGATGCGCACGGCCGAGTACGTGGTGTTCACGCCCTGGCCGCCGGGGCCGGAGGAGCAGTAGGTGTCCACGCGGATGTCCGTATCCGGAATGTCGATGTGATCGGTGGCCTCGACCAGCGGCACCACTTCCACGGCGGCGAAGCTGGTCTGGCGGCGACCCTGGTTGTCGAACGGGGAGATGCGCACCAGACGGTGGGTGCCGCCTTCCACGGACAGTCGGCCGTAAGCGTAGGGGGCGTCCACCTGGAAGGTGGCGGACTTGATGCCCGCCTCTTCGGCATAGGAGGTGTCCATGACCTTGGCCTTGAAGCCGTTACGCTCGCAGTAGCGCAGGTACATGCGCAGCAGCATCTGCGCGAAGTCGGCCGCGTCGACGCCGCCGGCACCGGAGCGGATGGTCACCACGGCGGAACGTTCGTCATATTCGCCGTCAAGCAGGGTCTGAATCTCCATCTGGTCGAGATCCTTCTGGATCTCGCCGATTTCGCTTTGCGCCTCGTCCAGAGAGTCCTGATCGCCCTCCTCGTGGCCGAGTTCGACGAGCGTTTCCACATCGTCGATGCGCTGGGAGGCGGAGTTCAGACGCTTCAGCTGCGATTCCGCGGCGGACAGCCGGCTGGTGATCTTCTGGGCGTTTTCCGGGTCATCCCACAGGCCCGGGGCCGCGGCCTGCGTTTCGAGATCCTTGATATCGGCCTTGAGTCGGTCGACGTCCAGCGCCTTGGCGATGGATTCGTATTTGGCGCGGGCTTCGCCGATCGCCTGGGTAAAGTCAAATTCTGCCATCGTGGTTTACCTTACTGTTGATTCTTTGAGATTCCTTGGGAAGTCACGTCCTTGTTGACAGCCTTCGCACATTCCTCTGGCGTTGGCGGGCATTGCCGCGCCACACGCGCATCCGCCTGCAATCCATGCTGTCAGAAGGTTCCGGGCCTGCCTTGCCGATAACCGGCCGGGCGACCTCACGAATCCCTCGCATCAGACGTGTTCAACTGCGGGCACGAATATGCGAAGGCAACGTCAAAGCCCCGCGTAAATCGCCGGGATGACCAGGGAACCGAGCATGGCCACAGCTATGACCACGCACACCACACGCACGATGGTGCGGCGGCGGTTCTCACGCTGCTGTCGGCTGTCCTGATAGTTACTCACGAGACCAATAGTGTACTCACCGCTTACGACCGCAGGACTTGCCGCCGACGCCCGCCCTGCCGGTGGACCCCCACGGCCCTTTCCCTTGCGCTTTCAGCGCCGCCAGATGGTGTTTCATGGCCACCAGCATGATATGCGAATCCTCAAGGCCCAAGTGGCGTTCGTTGTGGGCGGAATCAAGCGCGCCCTGACGTTTGGCGTAGGCGTCGAGCGTGTTGTCTCCGTAAGGATGCTCGTTGGTGGGTACCGCGCCGGGGTCCCACTGCCGGCTCATCGGCAGGGTATCGATGATGGTGATGCGCCCGGCACGGTAGCTTTCCGCGTATCCGGCGACGTTCAGCATGAACCAGCTATGTTCGAAGGTGGCGTTATGCGCCACGTACGGCTGCTGGGTAAGCCGCGCGAGCAGGCCGGCCTGGGCTTGGGGCCATTCGTCGAAGAGTCGGTACCCGGCCTCGCTGCTGCGGCCGCGTACATCGATGCCGGTGAGTTTGGCGATGAGGGCGTTGCCGAGCGCCGCGTTTTCCGGCGGCACGCCAAAAGCGAGACGGGACTGGCCGTAGGCGTCGCCGGCGGCGTAATAGCCCTGCTCATAGGCGTATGTCTCGGGTTCGCCGGCCGGGCGCGGACTGGCCATGTTCATGAACTCGAAGCCGACGTCGATGATGTAGTCACGTGCCGGATCGATGCCGGTGGTTTCGATGTCGATGCCCATCACCGCGTCCACGTCGCGGCCGGGCAGATAGGCGTCGCGCCAGTCGGGCTTGGGATGGTGGCCGGTAGCGTTGCCAGACGAGGCGGCACCAGCCGGCAGAGCGGCACCACCCGGCGAAGTCGCGCCGGAGAGATTGGCGCGGGCCATCGCCGCATCGCCCGCACGCTTCTGGAAGCGCTGGGCCTTACGTCGTTCGGCGCGTGCGTCAAGAATCGCCGCCGTACGGTCTTGGATATCGTCCAAGGCGACTGTTGTGGGGAACTTGACATCGCTGTTTTCGGCGGCAGTGTTTCCGGCAGATGTGCCACCGGCTTCGCCGCTCAGATCCAGCATGCCTTGGTCATCGTTCGACGGGCCGCTGCCGGAGTACGGCTTGAGCACGGCAATGGTGGCCCTCCCCCGCCGTTCGCGACTGACCGCCCATAGGTGTTGCTGTTCGCCCAGATGCAACAGCGTGTTGATGTTGTCGTTGAGCCGACGATTGGCGTAGGCGAGCGCGCGAGGCAGACGATAGGAGCCGATGAACCGGTCGAAATCGGTCATGAATGCGCTGTTGCATTGGGCGATGATCGATTCCAGACGCTCGCGTGTGGCGTAGTCGGCCTTCAATGCGTCGTGGATGGACTGTGGGGTGGATTCCGGTATTGTGCCGACGCCATGCGCCAGGTCCAGAACGCACCCAGTCCCAGTCGATGGTGGTGCCATCGGCGTCCTTGGGCATGGACGCCGCCCATTGGGGAATGTCTCCCTTGGCGGCGTCGAACCATGCACGGTCGGTCATAGTGCGAAACCGAGCTCTTCAGCGGCCTCGGTGGGCACCGGGTCTTCGCACCAGTAGTCCTCGAGGTTCTCGTTGGTGGTCAGCGAACGGATTTCGGCGCGATCGATATACAGTTCGCCGCTCAAATGATCGGTCTCGTGCTGGAAGATGCGTGCGGGCCAGCCGTGCAACGGCTCGCTGTGGTGCTTGCCGTCTTCATCATCCCATTCGGCGGTGATGTCGAGCCAACGCTTGCGCACAGCTTGGTATCCGTCGAAGCTCAGGCAGCCCTCGTAGAACGAGGCGGTTTTGTCGCTGGTGGGTTTGTAGCTCGGGTTGATGATCACGTGGAAGGGGAATTCCGCGATTTCGCGCGGATCATCCTCGTCGTCGCGCACGTGGTCTTCGACCACGGCGAGCGCGAGCCCCAAGCCGATCTGGGTGGCGGCGAGCCCCACGCCGGGCGCCTCCAGCATGGTGGTGTGCATCGTATCGATGAGTTTGGCGAGCGTACGCTTGGAAAGCTGGCCATTATAGGCCACTGTCCGTTGGCGCAACACCGGTTCGCCGGCCTGCACGATGGGCAGGAGCTTCTCCTTGCCGCCGGTTTTGATGAGTTGTTCGACATCACGGTTGAGTTCGAGGTCGACTTTGGCGTTCTTTCCAAACATTGCTTTTCCTTAGGGAAGGGTGCTACAGCGCGAGTTCTTCGGCGACGATCTTGGCGAGGCGGGTGCAGACTTCGTCGGCGTAGGCTTGGGTGGCGGCCTCGGCCATCACGCGCACGAGCGGTTCGGTGCCGGAGGGGCGCAGCAGCACACGGCCGGTGTCTCCCAGCAGTTCCTCCTCACGGGCCACGGCATCCTGGATGCGCTTGTTGGTGGAGGCGGCCTTCTTGTCCACGTTCGGCACGTTGATGAGGGTCTGCGGCAGCTGCGGGAAGTCGGCGGCGAGCTCCTTCAGGCTCTTGCCGGACTTGACGACCTCGTTGCACAGGGTCAGTGCGGTCAGGGTGCCGTCGCCGGTGGTGGCGAATTCGCGGTTGATCACGTGGCCGGACTGCTCGCCGCCGAGCGAGTAATCGCCCTTGAGCATTTCCTCAAGCACGTAACGATCGCCCACGGCGGTTTCCACGATCTTGATGCCCATATCTTTCAGGGCGAGCTTCAGACCGAGGTTGCTCATCACGGTGACCACGAGGGTGTCGTGGTTGAGCTTGCCTTCGCGCTGCTTGGCGCGGGCCAGAATGCCCATGATCTGGTCGCCGTTGATCATGTTGCCGTCTTCGTCCACGGCGAGACAACGGTCGGCGTCGCCGTCGAAGGCCACGCCCATCACGGCATCGGTGGCCTTGACCATGGCCTGCAGCTGCTCGGGGTGGGTGGAACCGGCGTTCTTGTTGATGTTGTAGCCGTCCGGCGAGGCGTTGATCACGATTACATCCGCACCGGCACGGCGCAGGGCTTCGGGAGCCACCACGGAAGTGGCGCCGTTGGCGCAGTCGGCCACGATCTTCAGTCCCTTGAGCGGCTTGGGCTGGGTTTTGTCATCGTTCAGCGGAGCGATGGTGGCCACCAGATGATCGATGTACAGGTTGGTGGCGGTGGTCTGGTCGTGGCTCACGCGGCCCACGCCGGCACCGGTGGGGCGGTCCCAGTCCTGGCCGAGCACGGCCTCGATGTCGTCTTCCTTCTGGTCGGGCAGCTTGAAGCCGCCGCGTGCGAAGAACTTGATGCCGTTGTCGGGCATCGGGTTGTGGGAGGCGGAGATCACGGCACCCATCTCAACGTTGAGCACGCTGGTCAGGAACGCGATGCCCGGGGTCGGGATGATGCCTGCGTCGATCACGTCGAATCCGCCGGCGGCCATGCCCGCAGACAGGGCGGAAGCCAGAAAATCGCCGGACACACGGGTGTCACGGCCCACGAGCGCGCGGCGGCGTCCCTCAGGCTGATCGTCTTGGGTGCCGGCGTCGCCGAGCACACGCACGGCGGCATCGCCCAAATCCAACGCCAGACGTGCGGTCAAATCCCTATTGGCCAGTCCTCGAACACCATCGGTTCCAAACATCTTCGGCATATGAAGTTCCACTCCTTGTATCGCGTTACCCGCACCATCGTAGTCGTTGTGCTCCACCCTAGGACCCGACTCGGCAAAAAACCGCCACGGAATCTGCTCCAGAACCGGAAATCAGCATTCAACAGCCGCAATGGCATCACCCACAAACCCGCATATTCATCTTGTTCGGCGGATGAATGATGAGATACATTCGTTAGCGGGCATGCCGGGCGGACCGATGCACTCCGGCACGGGAACGAAGCCATCGCACTAGTAAGAACGGGCCGGCAAACGCGCCTGTAAACAATACAGCGGCAAATACGACGAACGGAACTACCCAGCGTACATCGATAACCGGCAAAGCAACACCAAACAGAACGACGGCGAGGAACACGCTGAGCCATGCGATGAACATGCCCAACGGCATCTCCTCTACCGGGGTGGTCTCGACCATGAATGCAACGATCTATTACTCCGATGTTGTGGTCAGTATGTGCGGCAGTTG
>OGCN01004826.1_pt1 | contig 11245 bp, 9 predicted proteins | sample 1570181 | NCBI WGS metagenome assembly OGCN01 (sample SAMEA4370584, study PRJEB24528) | human gut metagenome | reverse complement strand
GATGAAAAAGTCCTTGACTTTTCGTCTCTGGCAAAACTTTAAAAAGCATACTTATTTCCTGCGGGGCCAGATTAGCCCCATTTGATATTGCTGCCGTCCGGGAGATGATGTCCTATGATGAATTAGAGCTTGAAAAGCTGGGTGACGAGAAAACCGCCCTTTTTGCGGTGGTTTCCGATACTGACCCGACGTTCAACTTCATTTCAGCCATGATGTACTCCCAGATGTTCAACGTACTGTGCGACCGGGCGTTGAAAGTCTATCACGGCAGGCTCCCGATCCATGTAACCTGCCTGTTTGATGAGTTTGCAAACCAAAAAATCCCGAACTGGGAGCATTTGGTTTCCGTAATCCGGTCGAGGAATATATCTGCCCACATCGTCCTCCAGACGTTCCTTCGGCAGACGGTAATTCGGAATACCATAGCGCAGCATACCGCCAAGCTTCGGCAACATCTCGTATACAGTAGTCTGGTGTCCCATCAGCTGCAGATAATAAGCTGCACTTAATCCTCCCGGACCTCCACCAAGTACCGCGATTTTTTTACCTGTTGACGGCGCACATTTCGGCGGTTCCACTTCTCCTGCAAAATCAGCAGCAACACGCTTCAGTCCTCTGATATTGACCGAATCGTCCACCATATTTCTCCGGCACCGTAACTCACATGGATGCTCACAGATAAATCCACATGTCGTTGGGAATGGATTGTCCTTACGGATCAGACGAACTGCATCTGCATACCGTCCTTCTCCCACTAATGCAATATATCCCGGTATATCTACATGCGCCGGGCAGAGTGCCACACAAGGTACCGGCTGGCTATAAGTACAGGTACATCTTCCGTGGCGGATGTGCTCGATATAGTCATCCCTGTATCCCACCAGTCCTTTGTACACCATATGTGCTGCTTCATATCCGATGGCACAGTCCGCTGATTCCATAATAGAAAGGGCCGTTGCCTCCATAGTATCCAGCGTCTCCATCGTAGCCTTTCCATCCAGTACATCCTTGATAAAATGGTTCAGCTGTCCAAGACCAATACGGCATGGTACACATTTGCCACAGGTCTGTGCATGACACAGCTCCAGAAATGCTCTGGACATATCTACCGGACATAATCCCGGCGGGCTTGATTCTATTCTCCGCTCCAAATCCTTGTACAGTTCTTCCATTACAATGTGTGTACGATTCGGAGTCCTAAGTTCCAGTCTGCTCATTAAGACCAGCTCCTCTCTGATATACGTAATTACACATATTTTATCAAAAGAACCTGTAAAAAAGAATAGTATCTACATAAGTAGTTTATTTAACGGGTATGACATTTTTTCCACAAAACAGAGTGCACTCTAATTAAATTCTACATATTTCCCTAACAGTTTCTTAAGGAACTTCACACTTATTTTCCAGATCTTACATATTTTGGTCACATTCCTTCGATATACTATAATCATCAACAGGAAAACGAAACACCTAATGATAGAAGACGGCGGTTGTGTAGAATCGCTTCACACAACCGCCGGACTTCGCCTAAAAGCTAAGATGCTTTGGCATCTCTTATATAGATTTTTTCTTCTTCTCCGATCGGCTTATCAAGCCGGTCGTTTCTTATGCACTGCTTTTCCAGCAACCACACCGGACACCGCCAGCAATATAATCCACAGGCCGATATCTGACATGTCTCCTGTCCGCGCCACGTTTCCTGTCTTCTCTCCGGTATAACCGTTTTTGAACCGTATCTCATTCACTTTATTACCCTCTCTATTGACCACGATCATCTGTACCCCCAGACCGCCGTCTGTCAGATTCTCTACATACACTGAGATCTCATAGGTCTGTTTATCATAATCATAACCCTTTTCTTCTTTCTGAACAGACTGTTTCAGCGTATAATGCCATATTCCAGTACGCGTATATGTGATCGGTCCGACCTCGTTTTTTTCGCTTCCTTTCATGTCAAATACATACCGGTCTCCGTCACTTTCATCCGGCATCGGGGCATCCTGTTCTTCCCGGATCAGTTCATACCGGAATGTCTGGTTCCTCTTATCTGGCAGCTTATTCCTGGTCTCAAATTGCTGCACAACAGGAATCATGACAGATGCCGTCTGTTCTGCTCCCAGTACTTCTTCTGCCGGAAGCAGAATCAAGCTGACGGCGGCGCATAATATTAACTTTTTTATTTCCATTTTCATGTTTCCACTTCCTTATTTATAATTCTGTCTAGCTTTACTGCCTTATTATTTCTTTGATTTCACATCAAATGGATTCTCATACATTTCCTCTGTGATTCTCCCAACCAGTACATACCTTCCATTTGTCCTGCCGGAATCACAGGTCGACAGAGCCAGAAGATGTTCCTTCACAGACAGTTCCGTTTCCCGATAATACATTGCTTTTTCACGCAGACAGGACAGATATTTCTCCTGCTCATCCTCTGTCAGTGTCACGTTGTAGATCATATCATCGTATGCGTCTGTTTCCAGAAATGCGATAAATTCCAGTCCATGATCCTGAGCATTATAATACAGCCTGCCATACCGATGTTCTTCAAAAAATGGTCGTTCTGCAAAACACTCCAGCTCACCAAGCATGGTCTTCTTTTCCATATGATGACCATAGATCACATGATTCAGATCAGTAAAATCTGCTGCATTCTGACAATCCAGGAACAGGCTTCCTGACAGAGCGAATTCTCCGGTAATATCCGTATTTACGTATTTGGTATTATTGTCTGCCTGTGCAAATGGATAATCAATCTTCGTTCCATATACCGTAAGCCATCCGATCACTTCCGGATTGATTGCCTGTAGTTCCCGGAACGAAAGATCATCATCCTCTTCCGGTCGCCAGGTCTCATAATTTTCCATATCTGCACTCTGATATATCTGCCTGTCATCCCATAAAGTGTACACGCCATACCCTCCCAGGATCAGAACAATCACCAGCACAATCAGATTCACCAGTTCATCTAATACCCTGATAACACTTCTCTTCATCGTATCCATCTCCCGGCTGTATCTCTGCCCCTGTCATATCCGTTTCCTATCGCATCGATTACTAACGCATCTGTCTGCGTTTTGTAAGGAACAGAACTGCCATAGCACTCACTGCTGCCAAAATCAATACGATAGCCGTCATATGGTTCATGATCACACCTGTGATTGGCACATTTTTATAGGTATTGGTAAAATCAACAGTATTCTCTTTTTCACCGATCAGATTGGTTGCATTTCCATCTGCTGTAGCAAGCGACTCTGGCTCAGAAGATGCTGTTTTATTCACTGTCGCAGTTCCATTTTCCACAACTTTTACGCCAGGTGTATAATCATCTGCTGCCCCTGTTTCTACCACTTTGTAACGTGTACCTGCTGCCAGTCCTGTAAACACAAGGTTCTCGCCATCATGCAGTTTAAATGATGCTGTTGCAGTTGTTCCGGTTCCAAAGTTCAGTGTAACGGTCTCATTGCCGATCTTACCGGTATAAGATGTATTGTCATCTGTTGCTGCCCGGTACATGGTAATTGTAAAATCAAAGTCCTTCGTCTTATCAGCCAGATCATGGTCACCGGAACCGCTCGTATGCTTTGTTACCGTCAGCGATGCATCCTGTCTGCGATACGTGTTCAGAAAACTTAAAGCCGGTGTTTTATTCTCTCCATCTCTTGCCACAGTATTGGCAATCTGAAGTCCATTCTCGGTATTCTCTACATACACATCCATATAATAGGTGTTCTGATCATAGGTTATATTCGTATTTGTCACACTCTCATTAACCTCTGTCACCTTATAAGTGTATTTTCCTGCATGAGGAAATTCTCCAAAATTGATCTGTTGATTTTTCCGCATCAGATAGACCCCATTGGTCAGATTACCTTTATCTGTGTTGCTGTTATAATTAATCGGTGACACCTGAGCCGTCGGTGCATCCGCCGTTACTTTCTCTAATGTGAATTTAAAAGAAACAGATGGCACATCCATTCCTTCTGACATCTGGAATATCTTCTGAATCTCCGGTGAATTTCCCATCGGAGCTGCTTCCTCTGCCATTGCTGTTGTACCGGTACACACTGCCAGAGTCAGTGCTCCCACCATTGCCAGTGCTCGAAATCTTTTAGACTGCATCATAATATCTTCTCCTCCTCAAATTCTTATTTATAAAAAGCTCACCGCTTTTTACCCAATGCATTCACTTATATATTTCTTCTTCTGATCACTGTCATTACTACGCCCTGGACATCCTTCAGATCGGTCGTTCCATAGATTCTTCCGTCTTCTGCCGATATCCGGTTATCTCCCAGCACAAATACCTGCCCGTCCCCGACCGTTAACGGATAATCTATTCCATCCTTATACGGTAATGTCTCTGTATAGATATCTGCTTCCCGCTGCTGATAACCATTGACGCTTAGTCCTTCCTCTGTCACATCCACTACATCACCAGATACTGCTGCCACTCTTCGTATCTGCCTGCCATCCTGCTTGATTACCACTACATCTCCTGTGTGGTACTCCTGCGTGATCCGGTCATAAATTACCAGATCGCCTGCCCGGATTGCCGGATTCATCGCTTCATCGTCGTTCCGGCAGATTCCAAGCAGAAAGATCCATACCACTGCAAAAATGATTCCAAGTAACAATATTTTCAGCAGCAACCACTTCACATCTGCGAGAAGTGAATTATTTTGTTTCTTTTCCATTTTAATCATTTCTCCGTCGTCTGATCAATGCGATGCATAACATGCCTGCCCCCGCCAACAATACCAGTGCACCACCCACCGCAAAGCTGCCGGCGTCACGGATACCGGAATCTGGGATTTCTTCCATATATCGGTTGATGACCGTTGCCGTTCGATCCGCAGACAGGGTTCCTTCACATGTTTCATAAGATGTCTGATATCCTTCCCTATCTGCCAGAACTTCGGTCACCTGATAGCCGGTTCCCACCGGCAGTTTCTCGATGCATACCTGTTCACCGTCACAAAGCGAAACTACCGCTTCGCCATGGCTGTCAAATTCCACTCCTCCATAGCTTCCGGTTACCGGATTACCATTCTTGTCTGCCAGACGGATCTTTATTTCAAACTGCTTTGTCTTATCGCCAAGCTTTCCTTCCACTTTTTTCTGAACAGTCAGTGACGGCATCCGTGTATTGATTGCCACATATCCTTGTTCGGCATCACCGGTAATCTCTGATTCATATCCATCCACAGCGTCTTCTGCGATTCGATAAGTATGTCCCTTTGCCACATGGATAAATGTTCCCGCCCACTGATTCTCCGCATTAAGCGTTAATGTCCGATATTCGGTCTGCTCGTTATCCTGATATAACCGAATTACAACCTGATCCGGAAGAGTTGTATTCTGGTTCGTATTTTCCCATCTCTTAGTTACTGCAATCTGTGTATCTGATACCTGCACAACCGGTTTTTCCTGATATGCATCCGTATCTGGTGCCGCGCCGTCTGTACCATAGGTATAGGTAAGAGACACTTTTTCATTAACATTGGAGTAGAATCCATTCTTTTCTGCGCTTGTCGCATTACCCGGTGCATCACTTTCTGCACTTCCTGTATGCGGATAGACACCATTCTGATCAGCATATTCGTCATATGCTTTCTGCGTCGGTTTCACTTCGAAATTCACTGCATACACGGTATCCTTATCTAATACAAAACCACTTTTAAATGCTGCTGTAACAGTCTTAGTATCCGCATGATACTGCACCTGAACGGTTCCCTCCCGGGTAATATTCGTTGTTACCCCTCCTTTTGTTGCTGTCACAGTATAATTCATTCTATTATCCGGTAATTCCACATAATCACTGAGTACATCTGTGATCGTCACATCCCGGCAGGTATACTCGATACTCTCTGCAATTTCTTTAAATGCATCCGCTAACTGATCACTGTCTGCTGCTTTATAATATTTTGTAGCCGATGCACTGGAGCTCTTCAATAGATCTGACATTCTGGTATTACCGCTTCCCCACGCTGAACCGAATCCAATGGTATAAAATGCATTTAATCCGGTAATCTGTCTGAGCTGGCTCTGTGCATGATTGTAAGCATCAGAATCATAACTGCTGCCATTACCAGCGGTATCACCCCGACTGTCATAATAAAATGTTGGTTCTCCATCTGACAGGAACACTACGATTTTCTGTGCATCTGACCTGCATTTTCCAAGCAACTCTGCCCCTGTCCGAAGACCTGCTTCCCAATTCGTACCGCCATAAGCACTTATGCTCTTCACACTGTTATCAATCGTTGCTTTGCTGTCCGTCCATACCTGCTCTGCCCAGGCATCGTTGTATGTTCCGTCACTCTTATTTCCGCTGTAACTCACAACAGCCATCCTCGCATCCAGTGTGGATCTGGTTCCGAGAATTGCTTCTGTAAGACCATTTGTCCCGGACACTACATTTTTCAATACAGCCATCTTAGACTGTCGCTTATACCCATTTCTGATTTCTTCGTTCATACTCCCGGACTTATCTATGATAAGCAGGACATCTACTTTTGGTCTGATACTTTCGGAAGCATAGGCTCCTTTAACATCCAATGTCAGCGTATAGCTGTCATTGCCGTTATATTGGATATATTTATGATGCTCCGGCACTACTTTCCTGACAGTGCTTTGCTGGAGGTTCATCATGAGGGGAGATGCCGTCACATCCTCTGTCTGGCTCTCTTCTGTCTGTTCTGTTTCAGGCTGATCATCCCCAGACGGTTCCATCTCTTCCTGTACCTTGTCCGTTTTCTCCTGGGCAGTACTTTCGGTCGTATCCTTCTGCGTCCCTGCTTCCCCCACATCTACATCCACCTGTTCCATAGATATATCCCCTGTCAGCTCACCTGCATAGACCGATATAGTACTCATTCCAAGAAGCATTGCCATAACAAGCATCACCGCCAGCAGCCGGCTCTTCCTGGACTGTCCATGATATCTTCTCTTCTTCACATCCGCCCCTCCCTTTCTCTGTGCACTTTTCAAGGCTGTAGTAAGAATATATGCAATTTTTGTGACAGGCATACCAACATTTGCCAGTTAATTTTCGACAAAAAGAAGGCAGATATATAACTCTTCTGGGGGGTATCGCCCGAGAGTCATATATCTGCCTTACGATAATGTCAATAGATGCCAGGATTGCGGGAGTGCAGAGCACGAAGCAATCCACAGGCATCATAATTAGATTTTTGGGCAAAAGTTCATTACTTCTGCCACTCTTTTACTTCTTTTCTAAGCCATTCAGCCCAAGATTCAAATCCTTCTCCGGTCTTTGCCGATACGAAGATCACTTCTGCTTTTGGATTCAGCTTATGGATCCGTTCTTCTACAGCCTCCTTGCTGAAATCATCAAATACACACAGGGTATCGCATTTATTAATGAGTACCACATCACAGATAGAGAACATCAGCGGGTACTTTAACGGCTTATCATCACCTTCCGGCACTGAAAGGATCATTGCATTCTTTGCACTTCCGGTATCAAATTCTGCCGGACATACCAGATTACCGACATTTTCCAGCACTACCAGATCCAGGTCTTCGGTGCCAAATTCATGAACTCCCTGTCTCGTCATATCCGCATCCAGATGGCACATACCACCGGTATGGATCTGAATAGCCCTGACACCAGTCTCTGAGATTGCCTGTGCATCTACGTCCGAGTCAATATCTGCTTCCATGACTCCAATCTTCATCTCGTCCTTCAGCATCGCGATTGTGCGCTTCAGCGTTGTTGTCTTGCCTGCTCCCGGAGATGACATCAAGTTCAGGAGAAATGTGCCCTCTCCTTTCATTTCCTGACGGAGTCTTTCTGCATCTGCGTCATTGTCTTCGAAGATGCTTCTTTTTACTTCGATAATCTTGTAGTCTTTCATTCTTCGCTTACCTCGATTTCTTTAATCTGATGTTCATTGCCCTGTACCAGATAAGTATGTTCACTGCCACAATATGGACATATCTTCCCGTGCTGAACCGTCGGATAGGTCTCCTCGCAGTCCTCACAGAATGTGATTGCAGGAATCGTCTCAATCTCCAGCTCACATCCATCCATCAGTTCGCTCTTGGAGCATTTCCATTTCCAGCAGTCCTTCAGATAATATGGGATGATCGTTGACACCTCGCCGATCTGCAGTACTACTTTTCTTACCTTCTCTGCCTGATTCTCCAGTGCAATATTCTCTACTGTCTTCACTATATGAAAGACAATTCCCAGTTCGTGCATAGTGCTTCCTCTTATCTCTTCCTGTTCTTAAGCTTTCTTCCCGCAGTCTGTGCCTGCTTCTTTGCAAGCTTCGCTGCAGCTCCAGCCTGTTTTGCGGCAGATCCTGCATATTTCTTGATCACAGGAATCTTAGACGCTGCCGTCTTCACACCCTGACCGGCCATATACTTGCCAATTTCCTTAAATTTATCCTCAGAACGTGTCATCTTTGAACATTCCGGATGATCTCTATGCAAATGAATTGCATCAAATTCACACTTGGTTGTACAGATACCACAACCGATACATTTATTCTCATCCACTACAGAAGCACCGCAGCCTAAACATCTGCCGGCTTCCAGATGTACCTGTTCCTCAGTCAGCATACCTCGCAGATCACGGAAGGAATGCTTTTTATCTTCCTTCGCAGTTTCCGCTGCTTCCTGACGCCCGATGGTGTCATATCCACTTACCATAATATCATCTTTATTCAGTTCATGGAAGTCTCTGCGGTTACGTCCAATGGTCATGCTAGCGCCTGTATGTACATAGCGGTGCAATGATTCTGCTGCACATTTACCAGCCTCAATCGCATCAATTACAAACTTCGGTCCTGTATATACATCTCCGCCCACGAAGATATCCGGCTCTGCGGTCTGGTAGGTCAGTGGATCTGCCACCGGATAATTGCCATGCCAGAATTCTACCTTGGTGCCCTCCAGCAGATCTCCCCACTTGATGCCCTGTCCAACTGCAAAGATCAGGTGGTCACACTCTACGGTGATCGTGTTATTCTCATCATACTGCGGATTGAACTTGCCGGATGCATCCTTTACAGAAATGCATTTCTGGAATACAACTGCTTTTACCTTGCCATCGGCATCCTTCTGAATCTCCTTCGGTCCCCAGCTGTTCTCGATCGCGATTTCTTCTTCCAGCGTCTCACGGATCTCGTCTGCAGATGCAGGCATCGTCTCACGATCCTCCAGACAGTACATAGCCACATGTTCACCGCCAAATCTTGCTGCTGTTCTTGCACAGTCTACCGCTACATTACCGCCACCGATAACAACTACATTGCCAGACATCTTCTGTGTCTGATCTTCTGTTGCCCGATGGAGAAAATCAACTGCGATTTCAATATCTTCTGCGTCACTTCCCGGAATCGGCGGTACTTTACCATCCTGACATCCGATTGCTACATAGAATGCCTGATATCCATCTTCGCGGAGTTCCTTAATCGTAATATCCTTACCAATCTCTACTCCACATTTGATCTCTACGCCGAGATCTCTCAGAACATCAATCTCAGCCTCAATGACGTCTTTTTCCAGTTTGTAAGATGGAATACCATATGTCATCATACCGCCAGGTCTCGCATTTTTTTCAAATACAGTTGGCTTATATCCCTTAGTTGCCAGATAGAATGCACAGGAAAGTCCTGCCGGACCTGCTCCGATAACCGCAATCTTCTGATCCCATTCCGTCAGGCGGTTCGATGCGATCACTACCGGCGGTACATATCTTGTCTCTTTATGCAGATCCTGTTCTGCGATAAACTTTTTAATATCATCAATGGCTACTGCCTGATCGATGGTTCCTCTGGTACATGCTGCCTCACAACGCTTATTGCAGACACGTCCACAGATTGCCGGGAAAGGATTATCTTTCTTAATCAACGCCAGTGCTTCCTGATACTTACCTTCTTTTGCTTTGCGGATATATCCCTGTACCGCTACGTATGCCGGACAGGCTGCCTTACATGGCGAAGTACCTGTCTCATAACAGTTGATACGGTTATTATCACGGTAATTCTCGTCGTATTTATCCTTACCCCATACCAGCTTATTCGGTAATTCATGCTTTGGATAAGCCACCTCTGTTCCATCTTTCTTACACAGCTTCTGTCCAAGCTTAACTGCTCCTGCCGGGCAGTATTCCACACACTTGCCACAGGCAACACATTTATCCTTTTCTACTTTTGCCGTATAAGCACTTCGGCTCATATTCGGTGTATTAAATAACTGCGAAGTACGAAGCGCATTACAGATATTTACATTACAGTTACAGATACCAAAGATCTTATTCTCACCATCGATATTTGTAATTTGATGTACGAAACCATTATCTTCTGCTTTGCGAAAGATTTCCATTGCTTCTTCGTATGTAATATCGTGACCTTTGCCTGTCTCACGGCAGTAATCTGCAAAGTCCCCCACACCGATACACCAATTCATCTCATCATCCGCACATCCTTCATCCAGTACTTTGCGGCTGGCACGGCAAGAACACTGTCCTACACCAATGTGCCCTTCATATTTCTTTAACCAGTAGGAAATATGCTCCAGATCAATGGTTCCATTCTCCATAGAGATTGCTTTTTCAACCGGTATTACATGCATGCCGATACCGGCTCCGCCCGGCGGTACCATATGCGTAATACCGTCCAGCGGAACAAATGTCATGCGCTCAAAGAAGCTTGCCAGTGCCGGATGCTCACGCAGACGCTTATTGCCCTCCGGTCCCTCCTCCATGTTAAATAACTCTGCAGATCCCGGTACAAACATCGGCAGACAATATCTTCTGTCAGATGGGCCGGGAATCGCTCCGTTGTGATCATAATTATTGCCATAGTCATATTCCAGCAGACCGATATAGCTCATCTCATCCAGCAGTTCCTGAAAATGCGCTTTATCCTTTTCTTCTACTTTATTCAGTTTCCACAGCTCTTCAATTTTATAGTGATGGCGTAGCTTCATCTTCAGTGCCACATCTGCCATCTCATCTGTCACGATCTCTGCCAGTCCCCAGTACTCCGCGTCATCAACGGTAACTCCTTTGATCTTATGCGCTGCTACATCTGTAATCTTTCTTCCAAGCTTTAAGATCTTCTCGCTTGGTCTTTTGTCTCCCATATGCGGCGGGATAACCGCTTTACTTAATTCCGGCATTCCAATACCTCCTTATTTTTTCTTACACCCATTTTATGATGCCAGGGTCAAAAGGTCTAAATCCACATGAGCTTGCTCATAAGTG
>OGCN01004820.1_pt1 | contig 11256 bp, 10 predicted proteins | sample 1570181 | NCBI WGS metagenome assembly OGCN01 (sample SAMEA4370584, study PRJEB24528) | human gut metagenome | reverse complement strand
TTCTGTCGCTATGATCAGAGAATCATAAAGATACCTGATGATCGTATACTGATCCGTAATCTGGGCAAGCGGTACTGTCATCTGCTCTGCCACAGTCTCTATACGCTGCATCGTCTGCTGCACATTCTCCCAGGTCATTGTATAGGTTCCTGTAAATGTAAGCTTCGTCATAGCATTTCCTGTCGTATACTGCGTATATTGGTATCCCTCTACATAGAATAATTCGGGATGATCTGCCAGAACATATTGAAATACGGTATTCAATTCATCAATATCCAGGGTAGATACTGCCGTATCTGTCTCCATTCTCTGTAGAGATCTGTATATCTCCAGATACAGCTTCTGTCCTTCCTTATCCAGTGTATGATATGCATAATATATGGACGGCAGTTCTTCTAAAGTCTCTTCACTCTCAGACTTGTCAGTTTCTGTTGTCTGCTCAGACTCTATTGTTTCTGTATGAGCATCCTGAATCTGTTGAATATATCCACCTATATCTTCCAGTCCCTGTTCTATCTCCTGCCCTGAACATCCTGAAAAAAGGGATATAATCATGATTGACAATAAAATGACTACCGCTCTTCGTTTAACCACGTCCAAACTCAGATAATACCAGCCCCTTATTTCTGTCTATTGTCATACCGATACTCCACTGATTTACAAATAAAAGTAATGGATTACCCTTCAGATCCTGAATCTTCTTCATATCTGAAGTTCCGGTCAGCTTATTCATATCGATTTCATCTTTGTTCTCGATCCAGCGGATATATTCATATGGAAGTGGTTCGAGACGTATCTCTACATTATATTCATTCTCCAGTCTGTATTTTAAAACATCGAACTGCAGTACACCTACTACACCTACAATGATCTCTTCCATACCTGTATTAAATTCCTGGAAGATCTGGATCGCGCCTTCCTGTGCGATCTGGTTGATCCCCTTTACGAACTGCTTTCTCTTCATGGTATCGATCTGCCGCACTCTGGCGAAATGTTCAGGTGCGAAAGTGGGGATTCCCTCAAAAGCAAATTTCCTTCCCGGTGCACAGATGGTATCGCCGATGGAAAAAATACCCGGATCAAATACACCGATAATATCTCCGGCATACGCTTCCTCCACGATCTTACGCTCCTGTGCCATCAGCTGCTGCGGCTGGGAAAGTTTCAACTGCTTATTCCCCTGTACATGGAAAACTTCCATGCCCGCCTTGAACTGTCCGGAACAGATACGCATGAATGCGATTCTGTCTCGGTGTGCCTTGTTCATATTCGCCTGGATTTTAAACACAAATGCACTGAAATCCTCAGAGAACGGATCGATCTCACCTTTATCTGAGACTCTCGGCAGCGGAGATGTGGTCATCTGAAGAAAATGCTGCAGGAACGTCTCCACACCAAAGTTTGTCAAAGCAGAACCGAAAAATACCGGTGACAGCTGTCCTTTTGATACCAGATCCATGTCAAACTCTGCACTTGCTCCGTCTAACAGTTCGATTTCCTCTTCCAGCTGTTCTTTATAGTCTTCCCCGATTTCAGTCAGTAATTCCTCTGAATCCAGGGCAAATTCTTTTTCTTCACCTTCTTTGGTTCCCTTCAGGGTATCTGAGAATGTCATGACCTTTTTCGTATTGCGGTCATACACACCCTTGAAATTCTTACCGGAACCGATGGGCCAGTTGATGGGACAGGTTGCAATTCCCAGTTCTTTTTCGATCTCGTCCAGCAGATCAAACGGATCATTCGAATCCCGGTCCATCTTATTGATAAAAGTAAATATCGGAATGTGGCGCATAACACATACTTTAAACAACTTACGTGTCTGTGCCTCCACACCTTTGGAACCATCAATGACCATGACCGCAGAGTCTGCTGCCATTAAAGTACGATAGGTGTCCTCTGAGAAATCCTGATGTCCCGGAGTATCCAAAATATTGATACAGAATCCATCGTACTCAAACTGCAATACAGATGAAGTGACAGAAATACCTCTCTGCTTCTCAATCTCCATCCAGTCAGAAACCGCATGTCGTGCCGTTGCTTTTCCCTTTACGGAACCTGCAAGATTGATCGCACCTCCGTATAACAGAAATTTCTCTGTCAATGTTGTTTTTCCGGCATCCGGATGAGAAATAATCGCGAATGTCCTTCTTTTTTCTATTTCTTTGTGTAAATCAGCCATTAAGCCCTCCAACTTCTATTTTTCCCGTGAGCCACTATTCTGCCTGATCTGTGCCGCCTGATCTGCTCTGTCATGGCCTGTGACTCTGAATCTTTCTACTCAATCTTATCTATTGTAATAAAGGGAAAAACATCTGTCAAGAGAGAACCGTCACACAACGGTTCCGCACACCGTTCCTGAAAACAGAGCGGAAAACAGCCCAAACGATCTGTCTGCCTCTGTACCGGGCTCTTACAGCATACTTTTTCCTGCAATCCCGCCGGACAGTCCAAAGTAATCCAGGACCGTTGCTCCAATATCCGAAAAGCTGTCTCTGGTTCCGAGATTTTTACCCTGTGCCAGATTTTTTCCATACATCACAAACGGCGTATATTCCCTGGAATGATCCGTGGACGGAGTGCCCGGATCACAGCCGTGGTCTGCTGTGATCATCAGAACATCTTCAGGCTCCATGGCAGACAAGATCCGTGGCAGCTGCCGGTCAAAATAAGTCAGTGCCTTTGCATATCCCGCCACATCATTTCTGTGTCCATACAACATATCAAAATCTACCAGATTTACAAAGCAGAGTCCGTTGAATTCACGCTCCATATACTCCAATGTCTTCTCAATACCATCCGCATTGTCCTGTGTCCGGACAAATTCTGTAATACCCTTTCCTGCAAAAATATCGTTGATCTTACCGACACCGATCACATCATATTCCGCTTCTTTCAACACATCCAGCATCGTATCCTGTGGCGGCTCCAGGGAAAAATCATGGCGTCTGGATGTCCGTGTATAGTGACCGGATGTACCAACAAACGGCCGCGCAATGACTCTGCCAACCCCCAGATCCCCTTGCAACATCCTCCGGGCAATCTCGCAATCCCGATACAGCTCTTCCACCGGAACCACATCCTCATGTGCTGCAATCTGAAATACCGAATCCGCAGACGTATAAACGATCAATGCACCACTTTGCATATGCTCGTCACCGTAGTCCTGAATGACCTGCGTGCCGGAATACGGCCGGTTACACAATACCTTACGGCCTACAGCCTTTGAAAATGCCTCCAGAAATTCCTGTGGAAAACCATTTGGAAAGGTGGGCATCGGTTTCTTTGAGATCAGTCCTGCGATCTCCCAGTGTCCGGTAGTCGTATCCTTTCCGGCAGACTGCTCCGTCATACGCGCAACGATGCCTTCCGGCTTCGCACACGGCGTTTTCGCCGTCACCCCGTCAATATTAAATAATCCAAGCTTTGCCATATTCGGCATGGAAAACTCCGAGCTTTTTGCCACGGTTCCAAGGGTATTGCTGCCCTCATCCCCATAATTTGCTGCATCCGGCATCTCACCGATCCCAAAACTGTCCAGAACGATCAAAAATATACGTTTCATCTGCTGTTCCCCCTTGTCTTCGTTTTATTTTTCTTGAAAAAGCATTTGGCTTCCGCAGATTGTAAAGCGGACATCCACAATCCGCATTTCTGCTTACAGTATAACACACTCCCCTTTTTTATGTTCATCAAATAATCTCATTTAACGCTTTTTTACAGAACTATTAGTTACTGGCTCAAGGGCGTGATCACGATATTTTCCGCAGAAATTCCGGTTTTACGCTTCACGATATCCTCCACCTGTGCCCGCTTTGCATCGGTGACATCGCCCATATTGAGTACAACGTCTGCCTCATTGTCCGTAATACTTACCACGACATCGGAAAATCCTTTTGCTTCGAGCAAAATCTCTGCCGCATTTTCTTTTTCCGCAACATCTGTCATCTGGATCATAGAATCAATGGCATCCTGTTTCTGTGCCTCCGCAATGGATGTATTATTGATGATTTCCATCAGTGTCTCCTTATTCTTAGAGCGCACCTGCTCCCGGTTTAATTTCACCTCCGATGCAAACGCCAGACTCTGTGCCTGGGCTGACGTCTGCACCGTTTCTCCCGGATTCTGTATTTCCTCTGCATTTCCCCCATCGGCCTCTGTCTGGGCCTCAGATCCGGCCCCGGAGTTTTCTGTATCCTGCCCGGAGCGTTCCTCTGCCTGCGCATCCGCTGCACTGGCAGCCTGGGTATTGTCCTCCGTATCCGTAAATATTTCTCCAATCTGCTCGCCATCTGAAATATCATTGGTTTCTCCTGCTGTCTGGATTGCGTCATTTTCTGCTACATTTGCCCTTGTGTAACTGATATAACCTGCCACAGCGATCATCAAAGCCAGTGCGGTAATAATAATCTGATTTTTGCGAAATATCTTCTTCAATTGGAATCTCCTTTCGTTTTCATTTTAACTATCTTTATTTTATGTGCATCCAGTCCGAATAATGCCTCCACCGACTCAGAAATATTTTTTCTCACTTCGGAATCATCTCCGCCTTCCGCCACGATCAGAACACCATCAATTTTTGGCAGAATCGCACGGTTCACAAATGGGGTTTCATCTCCGTCAGACCGGGCATAAACCGTCGTTTCACTGTTCTCACAGCTGCCGGATCCGCCATTGACCGTATCCGTTTCCCCTTCCTTCTGCTCTCCCTCCTGCGTATCCTCCCGCATCGTCACATCTTTTTCCACTATGGATTCTCCCTGATCCCGGAACGTGATCATCACCTGCACATCACCAACCCCTCGCATCCTCTGTAATATTGTCTCCAGGCGCTGTTCCAGTGCCGCCCCATATGTTTCATAATCAGAACCGCCCTGTGTCGTTACTGCACTCTGGCTATTCTGCGTATTCATCTCCACATCCGATGCTGTACTGTTTTTCCTGCCGGCAGGCATCGCAATGATCAGAAGCAGAACACCCGCCAGGAACAAAATGAGCCACTGATCCTTTTTCACATGTTTCCACTTTTTCTCCCGCAGAAAACCATTCCAATCCATCAGCTGCCATACACCTCCACCTGCTGCTCTCCGATTCCACAGGCTTCTGCCGTCTGCCTGCGCATCTCCTGCTGTATCGTTTTCCCGGAAACCGCCGTCCACACGGTCACCTGTGCAACGGCACCGGTATCCTGCGTCAACGTCACCTCTACTTTCTGCACCGGCACACCGCAGGAATTTCCCAGTTCTGTTACCATCTGCTCCACCACTTCCTTTACCTGTCGCTCATAATATGTTTTCTGCTGTCGTTCCATATTCGAAAAATCCAGCTGCCTGCTCTGCAGGATATCTTCCCGGACAAATTCCCGCTCCATCCTCTGTTCTACATTTTTCTGTCCCAACACGGAAAATAATGGATTTAAAATTGTCACCACAAACACCATCCCTGCAAAAAAACGCACATATTTCCGATAAGCATTCGCCGGCAATACCTGTAGCAAAAGCGTCAGAAATATCCCAAGAAATATCATTCGTTTTACCCATTCCAGCATCTCTGTCATATGATTGCCGTCACCACCACCGCTATCGTTATCATACATAATAAAATTCCGGTTCCAAGCGCACGAAACAAAAGTAATGCCCCATCCCCCACACAATCAATACAGCCACAGATCCGTTTATCGGAAAATGGCTCCGAAAGTGCCCCTGCCACTTTATAGAAAACAGAAAACACCAGCATTTTCAGTAATGGCCCTAGCGCCAGGCACACAAGCACGATCATTGCAGCCGTTCCTATTCCGTTTCGGATCACCACCGCCGATCCAAAGAAAAAATTTCCCACCGCCTGTGCTGTATTTCCAAGTCCCGGCAACATGCTGATGGTCTGTGTCACCGACATTTTTTTCAGATTATCCACAGAAGGGGCAATCATCCGTTCGATCACATTCATTCCCGTCACTCCTGCCAGTAGCAGACGCATTACCCAGATAAGTCCCCGTTTCAGCAGGACTGTCATTCTGGAAATCAGTTTTTCCTCCGTCATACAGTTCAACATCTGAAGCACCACATAGACATGAATCGCCGGTATTACAATATACAGAAGTACCCGGTCAATCAGATAAATCACGATCAGAGACAGCTGATAAAATCCTACCGCAGTTACCTTCTGACTGCAAAATACCATTGTCATGCAAAATGCGGGCAACAATGCTTCCATAAAATCAATCACCTGCCCCAGTACATCTTCCAGAATTCCATGAATGAGCAGATAGGACCGGAGCAACAACCCCATCAGCAGTAAAAAATATAGATAAAACCCTGTTTTTGAAATCTGGCTGTTCTCAAACACATGGATAAAATTCTGCAAAAACGCACAGGCCGCCGTCAGAAGCAGTATTTGTACAAACAGCTGTTTTCCTTCGGCCACATCCCCAAATGCACGATCAAAAACCTGCCGCACCAGCGTCCGCTTATCCGTATACTCTCCGTCCTGCATCAGCTGCCTGACCAGTTCCCGAAAGGTCAGATCCTGTGTATCTGTATTCTGCTCCAACACCTTCTGAATGTCTGACAAAGGCAGATCCGACAGCAGTTCTTCCTGCTGACTGGCCTCTGTCTGCGCAATATTCTGGGCCGCCCGTACCTGTTTTGGAACACAAAACCACACAACGAACACGCTCAAAAGCAAAAATATCATGCACCATCTGTATCTGTTTTTGTGATTCCATATACGCTGTGCCGTGCTTTCCTTCGCATACAATGCCTGTCCCTCCTGTCTCACGCAAATCCCAGCATCTCTGCAAATCTACATTCTGTTTCGGTCGGTGCAAAACCATTGTCCACCGGCCAATGTGCGCCCCGCCGGAGGCTGCATCCGATTTACTTCCAGGTACTCAGCAGTCCTTCGATTGTTTCCAGCAATGTCAGAAGCACCGGTACACTGACCGCCATGATTGAAAACTTTGCAAACATCTCGATCTGGCTTCCAATTGCTGAAAATCCCGCATCCTTGCAGATTCCGGACGCAAACTCTGCCACATAGGTAATGCCCATCAGTTTCACCAGTATTTTCAGCATAGCGACATCTATTCCGGTATACTGTTCTATTTTCCGGATGGTCTCCATCACAACCTGTAAACGGTTCATGCTAAAGACAAGGATCAGAACCACTGCGGACAGACTCAGATACAGTGCATATTCACTTTTCTGCTGTTTTACCATCAATGCCAGTGCCACCGCGCCGATTCCAATCATTGCGATCTGAATGATTCCCATGATCTTCCACCTCTATTTGTTGTCTGTTTTCGGTTTTTCATAAGGAAAACAGATGTTTTATTTTGTCAAACAAATCGTATATATAAGGCACGATCCAGAACAATACTATGATCAGACCTGCAAGACTGACCAAAAATGCATGCTCCTCCCTTCCGCTGTGTTTCAAAACCTGTCCGATCACAGTCACCAGTATCCCCACCGCTGCTATTTTAAACAATAAATTGACATCCATCGCTATCCTCCCCGTAAATGACTAAACCAGAATCAGAATCACAAAAATCCCGGCTGCCACCCCCAGACAGCGGTACATATGTTTCTTTTCCTCCAGTTCCTTCTGCCTTAATCTCAGCAGACGCTGCAGCCGTTCCCGACATCCCTGCAAATGCTCCTCCTGCTGTCTCTGGTCCAGAAATCCAAGATGTTTTCCTATACGACATACCTCTTCCAGCTCCTCTCCGGTCAGAAACAGTTCCTTTCCTCCTTTCCGGAATGCCTGCTCCCAGATTTCCGAAAATGGCGTTCCTGTACCATCTTTCATCTGTTCTATCATCTGCCGTAACACAAAAGCTATTTCCGGCCTTATTTTTTTCTGAATCTGCTGCAAAGCTTCCTGTATCGGCAGCCGTTCATAGCGGATTTCTGCTGACAGCAGTTCTGTCAGTTCAATCAATGCCTCCAGATACTCCTTATGTAAACTGCCTGTCCGGAGCAGTTCCCGCACAAAGCCGATACACGCCGCCAGCACACACATACTCCCCGCTGCTTTCAACATCCTGTCCCTGTTCTCCTGTTTCTTTTTAATGTCACATTGAATTGCAGTAAGATCTGGCATAAGCATCCCCTTACCTACCGCTTGGTACTCTACGCACTTGAAGCAGGAGGAATGCTTATCCCGCGTTCATCATATACGGTATACCTGCGTTCTCCGTTCTCTTTTGAAATGACTACATAGTTTCTGAATAACTTCACCTGTCCGCACTTGTCCCATCCTGGCTTTTGAAACAGTTCTTCCAGGCTTCCTGCATGTACCGTTGCCAGCAGATGACAACCACAGCGCATGGCATATTCCATTGCTGCAAAATCTTCTCTGCCGCCAATCTCATCCACCGCAAGGATTTCAGGCGCCATACTGCGTATTAACAGCATCATCCCTTCCACTTTCGGGCACCCATCCAGCACATCTGTCCGGATGCCCAGATCATTTTGCGGAATTCCATGAAGGCAACCGGCAATCTCTGACCGTTCATCCACCAGCCCGATTCTTTTTCCCGGATGCGCTTCGTCTCCATTGGAAAACAGCCGGATCAGATCACGAAGCAAGGTGGTTTTTCCATTTCCGGGTGCGGACAGTAACAGTGTATTTTCCGGTTCCTGTTCCCGCCACAACTGCTTATAAAGCAATGCTCCACACGCCTTTCGCTCTCTGGCAATACGAATGTTCAGATACAGGATCGGATAGATTCTGTTTATCCTGCCATTCAGCTGCATGACCTGTCCACACACACCGATCCGATGTCCTCCTTCCACTGTCAGAAATCCCTGCCGGATCTCTTCCTCATAGGCATAGAGCGAATACCGAGACATCAGGGTACTCATCTGCCTTAAATCTTCTTCCGATACGGACAGACATTGCCTGTCCGTCTGCCTGACCAGTGCGCCATTGTTCAGGAAGTATGCCCCCTCAGCGGTAACCAGTTCCAATGGCTGATTTACACGTACCCGGATTTCCTCCAGTTTCTGTGACAATCGTTGAAATACCTCTGCCTGTTCCATGACTTTTCTGATATGCACCGGAAACAATTTCAAAATCTGTTCCACTTTATCACTCCATTCAGCAGCCCGTTTCACTGCCATAGTCTAATATATGCCATTGCTATTTTGTTAGAACTTTTGTCTGCACGCACAAAGCAAAAAACTCCGGGAAAAGTATCCCGCAGTTTAAGATTCCCTGCGATGATATTTTTCCCGGAGTTTGTAAATCGGACATAAGCAGTAAAGCGGACATTCGCAATCCGCTTTTGCTACTTGCTCATGAACGCCCTCGACATTCTAAAAACACGACAAAAGGACACTTCCACAGAAGTGTCCTTTCAATTAACTTTGAACTAGTTGTATTTACGTTTTCTAGCTGCTTCAGATTTCTTTTTACGTTTTACGCTTGGTTTCTCGTAATGCTCTCTTTTACGAATCTCCTGCTGGATACCAGCTTTCGCACAGTTTCTCTTAAATCTGCGTAAAGCGCTATCTAAAGTCTCGTTCTCTTTTACGATTACATTTGACATAGTCTCACACCTAACCTCCCTCCAGTTGCGTATTGTGCATATTCAACTGATTGGGTAATATTCTTACTGCACTGCTTGACAATTATAATCATTTTTTGTAGATATGTCAATAGTTTTTTCAAACTTTTTCCCAACTTTTTGCATATTTTGAATTGTTCCGTACTTCGTACTCCCACAATTCTTATTATTATTTGATCTGTCCCGCCAGTGCTTCTTTCGCTGCTGCGATCGCATCCGGGATTCCTGCCGGGTTCTTACCGCCGGCCTGAGCCATATTCGGACGTCCGCCGCCGCCACCGCCAACTTTTGCTACGATTGCTTTGATCAGGTTACCTGCATGTGCACCCTGCTTCATAGCTCCTTCTGTTGCCATAGCGATCAGACTTACTTTGCCTTCGTTTGCAGATGCCAGTACAACAACACCCTCGCCGAGTTTCTCTTTCAGCTGATCACCCAGGTCACGCAGTCCGTTCATATCTACATCTTCCAGAGCGGTTGCCAGAAGTTTTACTCCGTTGACTTCTTCTACACGATCCATGACATCGCCAAGTGCATCCTGTGCAGCTTTGCTCTTTAAGGATTCGTTCTCGCTGTGGAGTTCTTTTACTTCTGCCTGCAGATGTGTGATTTTTTCTGTCAGACCTGCTGCATTTGTTTTCAATAATGCTGCCGCCTCGTTGATGATCTCCTCTAATTTATCATAGTAAGCATATAATGCATCGGAAGTCAAAGCCTCAATACGTCTTACGCCTGCTGCGATACCGGACTCAGATACGATCTTAAATGCGGAAATCTCGCTGGTATTTGTAACATGAGTACCGCCACAGAGCTCTGTGGAGAAATCACCCATTTTTACCACACGGACGGAATCACCGTATTTTTCACCAAACAGTGCCATTGCACCTGTTTTCTTTGCTTCTTCCAGACTCATGATACTTGTCTCTACCGGAAGTGCCTCTGCGATCTTTTCATTTACGATAGTCTCAACCTGTTTTAACTCTTCCTCTGTCATAGCAGAAAAATGAGAGAAGTCAAAACGCAGACGATCCGGATTTACATCAGAACCTTTCTGCTCTACATGAGAACCAAGTACGTTACGCAATGCTTTCTGCAGTAAATGTGTTGCACTGTGGTTCTTTGCGATCAGAGAACGTCTCTTTGCATCTACTTCCAGTGTAACCGTATCACCGGCTTTGATCATACCTTTTGTCACACGGCCGATATGTCCGACTTTACCGCCGAGCATTTTTACCGTATCTTCTACACGGAACTCACCCTCTGCAGTGCGGATATAACCGGTATCAGCGGTCTGTCCACCCATAGTTGCATAGAATGGAGTCTCATTCACAAAAACAGTACCTGCCTCACCATCTGTCAGTGCTTCTACGATCTCTGTCTCGCTGGTCAGAACAGTTACTTCCGAATCATGACAGAAACGGTCATATCCGACAAATGTAGTTGTAACGGACGGATCGATCGCATCATAAACCGTTGCATCTGCCCCCATATAGTTTGTTACTTTTCGTGCGTTACGTGCTTTGGTACGCTGCTCTTCCATCGCTGCCTCAAAACCTGCCTGATCAATCGTAAATCCTTTTTCTTCCAGAATTTCTTCGGTCAGATCTACCGGAAATCCATATGTGTCGTACAAACGGAATGCATCTTCTCCGGAAAGAACTTTCTTTCCTTCTTTTTCCATCTCTGCC
>OGCN01004818.1_pt1 | contig 11274 bp, 6 predicted proteins | sample 1570181 | NCBI WGS metagenome assembly OGCN01 (sample SAMEA4370584, study PRJEB24528) | human gut metagenome | reverse complement strand
AGACTGGTTTTGAAAGGAATTAGAACAGACAAAAGAAATGAGAAAAATGAGTATTTTACCATTTGTTTTCTCATTCTTTTTTTATGTTCAAAATAGACCAAAAAATTGCAAAATATTCCATAAGAACGCTTACAAAACGAACATTTTCTGCTATAATAGGAGAAAAAGTGAGTAATAAAAACTAAGGAGTAAAAAATGGACAATTTATTAACCGTTCATTTTCATAGTATGCATGGCGACTATTCCAGATACAGTATGTGGAAGTGGCTAGATGGTTATTGGGGCGAAGAGGCCCATTTTTCACGTGAAGATGATTTTGGCCTTGTTGGTCAGGTTACTTCTCCCTCCAATCGTTTTATTGAATCTGTCAATCTTTTGGTAAAAACGGAAGACTGGTCGAGGCAAACACATGATTATCGCGTTCGACGTTTCCTAGGGGATGCTCCAAATGCTATTTGGATAGTTGAAGGTGATCCAACGGTTTATTATTCTAAACAGGCAGCCTTGACTAGCCATAGTTTTGAAGGTCGCGACCAGCATGCCTTTGATGTGGCTCTCCGAAGACAGGAATTTGACCAGAAGTGGGGATTTCAAGGCTGGTTGGGTCATAAGTATGAAAAAGGGGCTACAGAGTTTCGCCTTTGGTCACCTCTAGCTCGTCGTGTACAGCTCTTACTTTTTAAAAAGGGCAGTAAAAAGCCTAAGATCATTAAGATGAGCCGAGGAACCAGTGTCAATAAGGACCGTCATGAGATGAATACTCACGGTGTTTGGAGTACCACTGTCAAAAAGGATTTGGATGGGGTAGCCTACCAGTTTCGTGTGTACCATGAGGAAAGCTTCTATCAGGATACGAGAGACCCCTACAGTATTGCCCTTAGCTTAGATAATAAAAAAAGTTTGGTGGTCAATCCACAGCGACTTGTCCCAAGAGGGTATGAAAAGGTTACCAAGCAAAAAGCGAGCTGGCGTAAGGCAAATGCTTGCTCATCCGTCATCTGTGAAATGCACCTCCGTGACTTCTCGATTTCAGAGACGTCCGGTGTTAAGAAATCCTATAGAGGAACCTATCTAGGTGCTTGTCAGAAAGGGACTAAAAATGCCCATGGAGATGTGACTGGTTTTGATTACCTCAAACGTATGGGTTACAACTATGTCCAACTGCAACCAGTCTTTGATCACCATAAAACCTATGATAAAGATGGTAAGCTTCTCTACAACTGGGGCTATGATCCTGAGAATTACAATGTTCCGGACCGTCAGTTTGCTGCTGATCAAAAGAATCCTGTGGCACCGATTTTAGAGCTTAAGAGAATGATTCAGGCCTACCATGAAGCAGGAATAGGGGTTATCATGGATGTGGTTTATAACCATACTTACTCATCTTACAGCTCTCCTTTCCAACTATCTGTGCCGGCTTATTACTACCGTATGCATGACAATGGGTCTTTCCAAGATGGATCAGGCTGTGGAAATGAAACAGCCAGTGAAAAGGAAATGTACCGTAAGTATATGATTGATTCCTTAACCTATTGGGCAGAAGAATTTGGAGTGGATGGTTTTCGTTTTGACCTTATGGGCTTACATGATGTTGCTACGATGAATGCCATTCGTTCGGCCATGGATGATATTGATCCTAGGATCCTTCTTTATGGTGAAGGATGGGATATGGGAATTGGACTTCCTGTAGACCAAAAGGCCAAGAAGGATAATGCAGCCTTGATGCCTAGAATCGAATTTTTCAATGACAATGCGCGTGATGCCGTTAAAGGGTCAGAAGTCTATGGACACATCAGCTATGGTTATGTGTTCGGAGCTCTTTTAGAAGACAAAATTGCTAAGAGTTTACTTGGTAGCCGTGGCTTTGTAAACTACCTCATGCCGGGTCAGGTTCTCAACTATATTGAAGCTCATGACAATTACAATTTGAATGATCTTATGCATCATTTGCATCCACATGATTCGCCAGAAGATATTGAAAAACGTATCTACTTGGCAAATGCTCTTAATCTAAGTATGCAAGGGATGTGTTTCATGCAGTTGGGACAAGAATTCCAGCGTAGTAAGATGGTTGCAACAGGTGAAGATGGAAATTACACGGAAGCGGATGTTAAGCGTGCCATGAATAGCTACAATGCCCCTGATGCTGTTAATCAGGTGGATTGGAATCAAGTGACTCTTAAGAAAGACTTGGTTGCTAAAGTTGCCAAATTAATTGAGCGTAAGCAAACCGTACAAGAATTTTCATATCGTTCATATGCAGATATTTACGATAATCTCTATGTCGCAAAAGCTGAGTATGATTCAGGTATTGTTGAATTACATATTTCTGGAAAATTACGTAAGACTTTTGTGTTCGATAATATGAAAAAAGATTTGGAGATTTACTGACAAGAATGTCAAAAAATGTTATAATACAGTAAACGCTTACATAAGTGGTTTTGTTTACTTGTAAGCCCTATCGGTCTGAAGGGTTTTCTAGTGTATTTACATATATTTCAATGTTTTAATTTCTTGATAGTTAGATCTATCAAGGCTAGTTTTAGAAAGGAGTGATGGTATGAATCTCGATGAAGCCATGTACACGTTTGGAACAGGTGAGAACTTCCACCTTCAGAATTATCTGGGTGTGCATGAATTAGAGGGAGAAGAAGGATTTATCTTCCGTGTGTGGGCCCCTCATGCTGAGCAGATTCAGGTAATTGGAGATTTCACAGGTTGGTTTGATGAACCTCTGGATATGACCAAAAACCATATCGGTGTTTGGGAGGCAACTTCAGCTCTCCCAGAGGAAGGACAACTCTATAAGTTCTTGGTGAAACGTAAGGGAGGTCAAGTCGTCGAAAAGATGGATCCTTTTGCGACTTACTTAGAGCCTCGTCCTGGAACAGGAGCTGTGATTCGTAAGAAGAAAACTAAGAAGTGGAAGGATGGCCTTTGGATGGGTCGTCGTAAACGCTTTGGTTTCCAAAAACGTCCGGTTAATATCTATGAAGCTCATGCATCATCTTGGAAACTAAAAGAGGATGGTCAACCTTATACTTTCAAAGAATTGAAAGAAGAGTTGATTCCATATTTGGTTGAGATGAACTATACCCACGTGGAATTCATGCCACTCATGGCTCATCCTCTTGGGATGAGTTGGGGTTACCAGCTTATGGGTTACTTTGCTTTTGAGCATACCTATGGCACACCAGAAGAATTTCAAGATTTCGTAGAAGCATGTCACCAGAATAATATCGGTGTCTTGGTAGACTGGGTCCCAGGTCACTTTACACAGAATGACGATGCCTTGGCCTACTTCGATGGTACACCAACTTTCGAATATCAGGATCACGATCGAGCTCATAACTATCGTTGGGGCGCACTTAACTTTGACTTAGGAAAAAATCAAGTTCAGTCTTTCCTTATTTCAAGTGCTCTTTACTGGATTGAAAATTATCATATCGATGGTATCCGAGTGGATGCAGTATCTAACATGCTCTATTTGGACTATGATGAAGGTCCATGGATGCCTAACAAGGACGGTGGAAATCGTAACTTGGAAGGCTACGGCTTCCTTCAAAAACTCAATCGTGAAATTAAAAAACGCTATCCAGATGTTATGATGGTTGCGGAAGAATCAACTGCAGCAACGCCAATCACCCAACCTATTGAAGAAGGTGGTCTAGGTTTTGACTTCAAATGGAATATGGGTTGGATGAACGATATCCTCAAATTCTACGAGGAGGACCCTGTTTACCGTCAATATGATTTCAATCTGATGACTTTCAGTTTCATGTATTGTTTCAATGAAAACTATGTTCTACCATTCTCACATGATGAGGTGGTACATGGTAAGAAGAGTATGATGCATAAGATGTGGGGTGACCGTTACAATCAGTTTGCTGGTCTTCGTAACCTCTATGCTTACCAACTCTGTCACCCAGGTAAGAAATTGCTCTTTATGGGTTCTGAGTTTGGTCAATTCTTGGAGTGGAAGTTTGATTATCAACTCGAATGGGGTAATCTTGAAGATGAGATGAACCAGAAGATGCAGGCCTTTACTAGCCATATGAATGCTTTCTACAAGGACCATAAATCTCTCTGGCAGATTGATGATTCTTACGATGGTATTGAAATTATCGATGCGGATAACCGAGCTGAAAGTGTTCTTTCCTTCATTCGTAAGGATGACAAAGGCGATAAGGGTGACTTCCTCGTCTGTGTCTTCAACCTAGCTCCAGTGGAACGACAAAACTTCACTATAGGATTGCCAGTAGCTGGTATCTACCAAGAAGTGCTTAACACTGAGATGGAAGAGTTCGGTGGTGTCTGGAAAGAAGGAAATCCTGAAACCCGTACCCAAAAGGCGAAGTGGAAGGACTATGAAAATACCCTTAGCTTCACCCTACCTGCTCTTGGAGCAAGTATCTGGCGTGTTAAACGTCGCTTGAAATAAAGGGTAGACTTAAACGTGTACACGATTTGTTTTTCGGGGTGATAGAAAGATAATCACAATTCTAAGATGCTTTTGATTTTCGAACTGCTACCATTGGTGAAAAAACTTACTTTAATTGTCATAATCAGTTTCGACTGATTGTTTCACATCCTTTTGAGGATGGAACTAAAAATCATGAGGGGGACTATTCATGAAAAATGAAATGTTGGCTTTGATCCTTGCTGGTGGGCAAGGAACTCGTCTTGGAAAATTGACCCAAAGTATTGCCAAACCAGCTGTTCAATTTGGTGGACGCTATCGTATTATTGACTTTGGTTTGTCAAATTGTGCCAATTCAGGAATTAACAATGTCGGTGTCATTACACAGTATCAGCCACTTGCTTTGAACAATCATATCGGTAATGGTTCAAGTTGGGGATTGGATGGTGTTAACTCTGGTGTATCAATTCTTCAACCTTACTCAGCTAGTGAAGGTAATCGTTGGTTTGAAGGTACCAGCCACGCTATTTACCAAAACATTGACTATATCGACAGCATCAATCCTGAATACGTTTTAATCTTGTCTGGTGACCATATTTACAAGATGGACTATGACGATATGCTCCAATCTCACAAGGACAACAACGCAAGCCTTACTGTCGCCGTTCTTGATGTGCCACTTAAAGAAGCTAGCCGTTTCGGTATCATGAACACCGATGCTAATAACCGTATTGTTGAGTTTGAAGAAAAACCTGAAAATCCTAAATCTACGAAAGCATCAATGGGTATTTACATCTTTGACTGGAAACGTCTTCGCAATATGTTAGTTTCAGCTGAAAAGACCGCAGTTGATATGTCAGACTTTGGTAAGAACGTTATTCCTGCCTATCTTGAAACAGGTGAAAGCGTCTATGCTTATGAATTTGAAGGCTACTGGAAGGACGTAGGTACTATCGAATCCCTTTGGGAAGCAAATATGGAGTATATTTCTCCTGAAAATGCTTTGGATAGCCGTAACCGTCAATGGAAGATTTATTCACGTAACATGATTGCTCCACCGAACTTCTTTGGTGAACATGCTGAAATTGAAGACTCACTCGTTGTTGATGGCTGTTCGGTTGATGGAACTGTTAAACATTCTGTGCTTTCAACAAATGCGCAAATCCGTGAAGGAGCAGTTGTTGAGGATTCAGTAATCATGAGTGGTGCAGTCATTGGTAAAGGTGCAAAAATTAAACGTGCTATTATCGGTGAAGGGGCACATATTTCTGATGGCGTGGAAATTGACGGTACAGAAGAAGTGCAAGTCGTAGGATACAATGAAGTAGTGGGGGTACCAAAAGATGAAGATTGATAAATATTCTGCAATTCTAGGAAATACCGTAGGATTCCATGACATGGGTGGTTTGACTGAGCACCGTCCTATTGCCAGCCTACCATTTGGCGGAAAATATCGCCTCATCGACTTCCCGTTGTCTAACTTGGCTAATGCTGGTATCCGTAGCGTCTTCGGAATCTTCCAAAACGAAAACATCAGTTCTGTCTTCGACCATATTCGTTCAGGTCGTGAGTGGGGCTTGTCTACTCTTCTCAGTCACTACTACCTTGGTATTTACAATACTCCTGTTGAAAGCTCAACTGTTGATGAGGAATACTATCGTCAAATTTTGACTTACCTTAAACGTTCAGGCTCAGATCAGACTGTAGCTCTTAACAGTGATGTTTTGGTCAACATTGATCTTAACCAAGTTTTCCACCTTCACAATACAACAAAACCAAAAGTTACTGTGGTCTACAAAAAACTTCCTAAAGAACTCATTTCAGATGTAAACAGCATTTTGGAAATTGATGAATCTGACAGAGTGCTTGGCCATGAACTCTTCCAGGGTGGAGATAAAGAAGTTTACAATATGTCAACAGACATCTTTGTTGTGGATACTCCATACTTGATTGAAAAATTGGAAGAAGAAGCAGCTAAAGAAGAACCACGTAAGCTTCGTTATGTGCTTCGCGATTTAGCAGTTGCTGAAAATGCTTTTGCTTACGAATACACTGGTTACCTTTCAAATATTCACTCAGTTAAAGCATACTTTGATGCTAACTTGGATATGTTGGAATCAGAAAAATTCTATAAACTTTTTGCACCAAACCAAAAAGTTTATACAAAAGTTAAAAATGAAGAGCCAACATACTATGCAACTTCTTCTGATGTTAAAGTGTCTCAGTTTGCATCAGGTTCTATTGTACGTGGTAAAGTGGAACACTCAGTGGTTTCACGTAATGTAGATTTGGCCGAAGGCTCAAACGTGAGCTACTCAGTTCTCTTCCCACGTGTTACAGTTGGTAAAGGCGCTACAGTTGAATATGCGATTGTGGATAAAGGGGTTGAAATCGCTGATGGTGTTACTATTCGCGGTACAGAAAACAACCCAGTTGTCATCAGAAAAGGTAGCGTTGTAACAGAGGATATTGTACGATGAAAATTTTATTTGTAGCGGCTGAAGGTGCACCTTTCGCTAAGACTGGCGGTTTGGGTGACGTTATCGGTGCTCTTCCTAAATCTCTAGTCAAAAATGGTCACGAAGTTGCCGTAATTCTCCCTTATTATGATGTGGTTTCGGCTAAGTTTGGCGATCAGGTTGAAGACCTTGGCTTCTTCTATACAAATGTTGGTTGGCGTCGTCAATATGTCGGCATCAAGAAAATTGTCCGTGATGGTGTGACTTTCTTCTTCATTGATAATGAGCAGTATTTCAACCGTGGTACGGTATACGGTGAGTGGGATGATGGTGAGCGTTTTGGTTTCTTCCAAATGGCTGCCCTTGAGTTGATGGAAAAAGTGGACTTTATTCCAGATGTTCTCCATGTTCATGACTACCACACAGGCATGATTCCATTCCTACTTAAGGAAAAATACCATTGGATCCAAGCTTACCAAGGTATTAAGACAGTCTTCACTATCCATAATATTGAATTCCAAGGTCAATTTGACAGTGGTATGCTTTGGGAAATCTTTGGTGTTGGTTACGAGCGTTATGCTGATGGTACCCTTCGTTGGAATGATTGCCTCAACTGGATGAAAGCAGCTGTTCTTTACGCAGACCGTGTCACAACAGTTTCACCATCATATGCTGGTGAAATCCAAACACCTGAATTTGGTAAAGGCCTTGATCAAATCATGCGCATGGAATCTGGTAAGTTATCTGGTATTGTTAATGGTATCGATACGGACCTCCTTGATCCAGAAACAGATACTCACATTCCTTATCATTTCTCAGTGGATGATTTGTCAGGTAAAGCCAAAGACAAGGCAGCGCTTCAAGAGCGTGTTGGTCTTCCAGTTCGAGAAGACGTTCCATTGATTGGTATTGTGTCACGTTTGACAGACCAAAAAGGTTTCGATTTGGTGGTAAATGAACTTCACAACATCTTGCAACATGATGTTCAGATTGTTCTTTTGGGTACTGGTTATAGTGACTATGAGAATTCTTTCTCTTGGTTCGCTCATGCTTATCCAGAAAAAATGTCTGCCAACATTACTTTCAACCTAGAGTTGGCTCAACAAATTTATGCTGGTTGTGACATTTTCCTTATGCCTTCAGCCTTTGAACCATGTGGCCTCTCTCAAATGATGTCTATGCGCTATGGTACCTTGCCAGTGGTTAGCGAGGTTGGTGGTCTTCGTGATACTGTTGAACCATACAACCCTGTGACAGGCTCAGGTACAGGATTCTCATTTGGTAACTTCTCAGGTTACTGGATGGTTCAAACCCTTGAAAAAGCTCTCGATGTTTACGAAAATAATGCTGATGCTTGGAAACAACTCCAGCACAATGCTATGACTCGTGACTTCTCATGGGATACAGCAAGTTTGGCATATGTTGATTTGTACAAACAATTAGTATAATTGCAAAGATAACTTTTCTCGCAAGGGAAAAGTTATCTTCGTGTAAAGCGTTTGAAAACGCTTCTAAAATTATTTAGTCCCTAAGTTTTGCTTGGCAGAGATTATAGAGAAAGCGTCTAAAAGTCTGAATAGAAGAATAACTCTAATCGTGTTATAATATAATTGACTGTTTTGACAGTTTTGTAAATAAAGATTTTGAAATGTCTGTTTCGAATCTTGTCTGGCAAGGTTTGGAAGTTTGAGTAAAATTTCCAATTTCCTCTTATCTGAATATATAACTGTAAGAAGTGTATTGAAGATAAGGAAGTAGTAAGAAAGGATTTCTATGCAACTCGAAAATTTAACAAAAGAACAATTCATCCGTGACTTTAAGGATACTCTCCATCAAGAGCAGTTGATTAAAGTTGCTAAGGCCACACCAACGGAGATTTTTACTGCCTTGGCTGGTTTGATCCGTAAATATTACACAAATACATGGATTGAACGCAACCATGCGCTTTCAGACAATCAAGAAAAGATTGCCTTTTACTTCTCAATTGAATTCCTTCCTGGTCGTATGTTGGAAACAAACCTCCTTAACCTTGGTATTCTTGACCTTGTGAAAGAAGGATTTGCTGAGCTTAACATTGACTTCCGTGAAGTTGTAGAAGCTGAGCATGATATGGCACTTGGTAATGGTGGTCTTGGTCGTTTGGCTGCTGCCTTCATGGATTCGCTTGCGACTACTGGTTATCCAGGTTTTGGTAATGGTCTTCGTTACCGTTACGGACTTTTCAAACAACGTATTGTTGATGGTTACCAGGTGGAATTACCAGATGGTTGGTTTGGTTCTACAGGTAATGTTTGGGAAACACGTAAAGACCACGATATTGTCTATGTGAAACTCTTTGGTGATGTGGTTCTTGAAAGCAATGAAGATGGTCGCTTTGTCCCAACTTATAAGAATGCTCAAGTCCTTCGTGCCGTACCTTATGATGTGCCGCAAATTGGTTATAAAAATGGTGTGATTAACAATCTTCGCCTTTGGGATGTTGAAATTCCTGAAGAATATGAGTTGGATTACCCAACATTGGAAGCACGCCGTCGTGTGAAAGATATTACAGCCATTCTTTATCCAGATGATTCAACAATTGAAGGTAAAGAATTGCGTTTGGTTCAAGAGTACTTCATGACAAGTGCCGGTCTCCAAACAATCATTAAATCTTACCTCAAGATGGGCTTGCCATTGAAAGATATCCACGAAAAAGTATCTGTTCACATCAATGATACCCACCCTGCGGTTGCACCAGCTGAATTTATGCGTCTTCTCCTTGATGAATATGGTCTTTCATGGGAAGATGCTTGGAATGCGACTGTTAAGACTATGAGCTACACTAACCACACTATTCTTCAAGAAGCCCTTGAAAAATGGGATCAACAGCTCTTCAAACGTGTCCTTCCACGTGTTTACCAAATCATCTTGGAAATCGACAACCGTTACATCGCTGAAATGGCTGGACGTGGTATTGCTGCGGATGTTATCGAACGTACTCGTATCGTTAAGGATGGTCAAGTTCATATGGCTAACTTGGCTATCATCGGTGGTCACTCAGTTAACGGGGTTGCCAAACTCCACACAGAACTCCTTAAAGAAGATACCCTTCACGATTTCTATACTATTTATCCTGAAAAATTCAATAACAAGACAAATGGTATCGTTCAACGTCGTTGGACACAAATTGCAGCTCCAGAACTTTCAGCAGCAATTGATGACGTGATTGGTGACGGTTGGCGTAACGACATCCATGAGCTTGAAAATCTTACAACTTACTTGGATGACAAGGAAGTCTTGAACCAGTTCTATCAAGTTAAGAAGACTGCGAAACAACGTTTGGCAGACTATATCAAGGAAACAACAGGTGTAGAAGTGTCTACAGATGCTATCTTTGATGTTCAAGTAAAACGTCTTCACGCTTACAAACGTCAATTGCTTAACCTTCTTCACATCATCAAACTTTATTGGGATCTGAAAGATAATCCAGATAAAGACATGGTACCTCGTGTATTCATCTTTGGTGCCAAAGCTGCCCCTGGTTATCACTTCGCTAAATCTGTTATCAAACTTATCAACGAAGTTGCCAATCTTGTTAACAATGATGAAAGCCTCCAAGGAAAACTTAAAGTGGTCTTCCTTGAAAACTACCGTGTCAGCCTTGCGGAACTTATCATCCCAGCAGCAGATGTCTCTGAGCAAATCTCATTGGCTTCTAAAGAAGCATCTGGTACATCAAACATGAAATTCATGATGACTGGTGCTATTACCTTGGCAACACTTGACGGTGCCAACATTGAAATCAAGGACGAAGTAAGCGATGAGAATGTTGTTATCTTCGGTATGGACAAGGACGAAGTTTATGAACACTATGCACGTCACGATTACTACTCTCGTGCAGTTTATGAAAATAACCCAGTCATTCGCCGTGTCGTTGATACCTTTGTTAACGGTACGATTCCAAATGCTCAATCTGAAGGTACTGAAATTTATGAAGCCCTCATCACCCACAACGATGAGTACTTCCTCTTGGAGGATTTCGCTGCTTATGTAGAAGCTCAAGAGAAAATCGATGCACTTTATCGTGATCATGACAAGTGGGCACGTATGAGCTTGGCTAATATTGCTAAATCTCATAAATTCACTTCGGATGATACGATTACAGAGTATGCTAAAGAAATTTGGGAATTGAAAAAATAGGCGATAGCTTATGAATCACAAAAAAGATAGCGACTAGAAATGGTCGTTGTCTTTTTATTTTTTTAGAAGAGGGGTGTCATAGACAGCAAAAAAGCATTTATAAATGGCAGGAGAAGTTTATCTGTAGATCTATCATATCCCTTGAAACTTGAACTTGCTTATCAAGGTGTTATAATAACCTATAGGTATAAGCATCAAAAAGGGGGAAAATACATG
>OGCN01004812.1_pt1 | contig 11287 bp, 13 predicted proteins | sample 1570181 | NCBI WGS metagenome assembly OGCN01 (sample SAMEA4370584, study PRJEB24528) | human gut metagenome | reverse complement strand
ATCTGTAGACAAAAAATACGCCCGGATCAAGGCAATGAAGATTGTAGTAGAGGAACTGGAGAAAGCGTTGGATGGTCATGAGTAAAGTTGTAAAAAGATGTAAAAGCAGGAGGACAGACTGCTATGGAAATGTATCAGAAAAATCCATTTAACCTGTCATTTGGGCGAAAGCCGAATGAGTATATTGACCGTTATGCGGAAGTGTCCCACATTTATAATATGTTTACAGAACTCCCGGTGACAGATCAGATTTATGTGATTATGGGTGTCAGGGGTGCAGGCAAAACGGTGGCAATGACAGATATTGCAGAGCGAATCAAGGCACTGCAGGACTGGATTGTCATAAAAATCAGTCCGATAGACGATATCCTGGATGCACTGTTTAAGATTTTGGTTAACGATGAACGGGTACATCAGATTTGCGTAGAAGCGAAGGTGGACTTTTCACTGTTTGGGTTCAGTGCATCAGCCAGCAATAAGAATCCGGGACAAAATCTGATCCATGCGATTGACGAGATTCTGGAAAAGCTGGAAAAGCGTGGTCTCAAAGTTCTGATTGCAATTGATGAGGTAACAGATACGGCAGAGATGCGGGCGTTTGTCAGTGCGTTTCAGTTATTTATCACAAATAACCGTCCGGTATTTTTTCTTGCGACAGCATTGTTTGAAGAGATTGAGTCTTTGCGGAATGTACGAAATCTTACCTTCCTATACCGTGCGCCGAAGGCCGTGTTATCTCAGCTGAACACAGGCGCCATTGCGAACACTTATGCAAGGGTGTTTGGATGCACGAAAACGCAGGCACTGAAAATGGCAGGAATGACAAAGGGGTATCCGCTAGCATTTCAGATTCTGGGATACGTTACCTGGGAACACCGGGATCTGCCGCTTTTATCAGAGGAAATTGTTGCAGAGTTTGACCAGAGGATTGCAGAAACGGCATATGCGAAGCTGTGGTCAGAACTTTCGGAAAATGATAAAAAAGTCATGATCGCGATTGCGAAAGCGAAAAACAGCAGCGTGAAAGCAATCCGGGAAGCAGCGGATATGGACCCTAATAAGATGAATCAGTACCGGCGGCGATTGAAAGACCGCGGCCTGATTGATGTGCAGCAATACGGTGCAATTTCATTTGCGCTGCCGCGGTTTAAAGAATTTCTGGAGACCGAAGAATTCGAGGTATTTTATGAGTAGTGACATTGGAGTCTGGCAATGAGTAAACTGGACGAAGACTTGATTTATGAAATTTTATCTGTGGTGGAGGAAATCCCGGAGGGATGTGTGGCTTCCTATGGGCAGATCGCAAAGCTCATCGGCCGGGATAAGAATTCCCGGCTGGTGGGAAAGGTGTTAAGCCGGGCGGAATTGTACGGGGAGTATCCCTGCCACCGGGTAGTCAATCATGCGGGGCGTACCGCACCGGGCTGGTGGGAGCAGCGGCTTCTTCTGGAGGACGAGGGCGTGCAGTTTAAGGAAAACGGCTGCGTGGACATGAAAAAATATCAGTGGAAACTATAAGAAAAGGAACAGCGACATTATGAATATACTTGTAATTGATGCGCAGGGCGGCGGTATTGGAAAACAGATCGTCAGCGCTTTGAAGAAACGTTATCCGGAGCAGTATATCACTGCAGTGGGAACCAACAGCCTGGCAACTTCTGCCATGCTAAAGGCTGGGGCAGATGTGGCAGCGACTGGTGAAAATCCGGTGATTGTGTGCAGCCGCAGAGCCGATGTAATCATTGGACCGGTGGGAATCGTCATTGCGGACGCGCTCCTAGGGGAAATTACGGCAGCTATGGCAGCCGCTGTGGGCCAGAGTCCGGCAAAGCGCATTCTGGTTCCGGTGAACCACTGTGATAACTTCATTGTGGGCGTGACAGATCTGAGTATGGCGAAGCTGATTGAGGGCGTGGTGACGGAAGTAGGAAAGCTGGTTGACTGATCAGGCAGAGTACTTGCCATGAAAAAAAGAATATGCTATAATTTTTCTCATAAAGTGGGCAGCACGAAGCTGTCGTGCAGAAGCTGAAGCTTCTGACTGGTAAATTCAGTAAGAAATGATTTGTGATATGGATACCTGATTTTACAGGTGGCGTTTCGGAATTTTTGTTTAGAATGATGTATGCACATGAAGGCATACGGCCCTTTCAAGAGGGGCCGCATGCCTTTTTTCTGTCCATGGGGTTATAGGCCGCCTGGGACAATTACTTTGAGAAAGAGAGGATTTAATTTATGAACTTACAGGAATTTTTCAAAGAAAACCCGAAGGTAGCGCTGGCTTTTTCCGGCGGTGTGGATTCTTCTTATTTACTTTACGCAGCAATGAAATATGGTGCGGATGTGAAGGCTTACTATGTGAAGGCGCTGTTCCAGCCCCAGTTTGAGATGGATGATGCCATGCGTCTGGCAGAGCAGTTAAAAGCGCCGGTCGCGCGGATGTTCTGTCTGATCCGGTTGTTGTTTCCAATCCGTCCAACCGCTGCTATTACTGCAAGAAGGTTATTTTCAATATGATCATGAAGGCTGCTGCGGAGGATGGCTACACCGTACTGCTGGATGGAACGAATGCTTCTGATGACGCAGGCGACCGTCCAGGCATGAAAGCACTGCAGGAGCTGCAGGTAAAATCTCCGCTGAGAGAGTGTGGCCTGGTGAAATCCGAGATCCGCAGACTGTCCAAAGAGGGCGGTCTCTTTACCTGGGATAAGACGTCCTACGCATGCCTGGCAACCCGTATTCCGACCGGCTGCGAGATCACGGCAGAGAAGCTTCAGAAGACTGAAGCAGCAGAAAATTTCCTGTTCTCCCTTGGATTCAGAGATTTCCGTGTCCGCATGATGCCGAACGGAGCGGCGAAACTGCAGGTGGTAGCAAGCCAGCTTCCGCTTTTAAAGAAGAGCTATCCGGCTGTGCTCCTGGACCTGGAGGTACGCGGATGAACAGCGAGATCAGAAAAACACTGGAAGCAGTGAAAAATGGCGAGCTTTCCGTGGATGACGCGCTGCTTGCGATTAAGAAAGAACCATTTGAAGATATTGGTTACGCAAAGGTGGATCTGCACCGTGGCATCCGTCAGGGCGCGGCTGAGGTCATCTATGGTGCCGGAAAGACACCGGAGCAGATGGTTGGCATCATTGGAGCCATGCTGGAAAACGCGGTGCAGACCATTCTGATCACCCGGCTTTCTGCGGAAAAAGCAGAAGAAATCCAGAAAACGTATCCGCAGATGGATTACCGTAAGGACGCGAAGATTGGTACCATTGGTCAGTTCCCGGCGGCAGACGGACTGGGAAAAATCGTGGTGGCAACCGCAGGAACTTCTGACATTCCGGTGGCAGAGGAAGCTGCCCTGACGGCGGAAGCCCACGGCAACGAGGTGGTGCGCCTGTATGATGTGGGCGTGGCGGGACTTCACCGTCTGCTGGCCCATATGGATGAGATTATGAGCGCATCGGTCATCATTGCCATTGCGGGAATGGAGGGCGCGCTGGCCAGTGTCATTGGAGGTCTGGCTGACTGTCCGGTCATTGCGGTGCCGACGAGCATCGGATACGGCGCTTCTTTTGGCGGCGTGTCCGCACTGCTGTCCATGCTGAATTCCTGCGCCAGCGGAGTTTCCGTGGTGAATATTGATAATGGATTTGGTGCCGGATATCTGGCGAGTATGATCAACCATATGGCGGGCGCAAAGAGCGTGGAATGAGAATATGAGAAAGGAATAACTGCACAGGTTTGATGAGCAGTTACGAAAAGGAAATTATAATATGAAGACATTATATCTGGAATGTGGAATGGGCGCTGCAGGCGATATGCTGACAGCGGCTTTACTGGAACTTGTGCCGGACCCGGATGCGGTTATGGCAGAACTGAATGGACTGGGAATTCCCGGTGTGGAGTTCAGCAAAGAAGCCATGAGCAAATGCGGCATCGGCGGGACCCATATGACTGTAAAGGTGCATGGCGAGGAGGAGTCTGAGGAGATGTTCCACCATCATCATGAGGGGGAGGAGCATACGCATGATCATGAGCACAGCCATGAGGCCCATGACCATGATTATCACGACCATGAACACAGTCATGAGGAGCATGATCATCATCACGACCATGAACACAGTCATGAGGAGCATGATCATGATCACGACCATGAGCACAGTCATGAGGAGCACGATCATCATCATGATCACGACCACAACTGCGAGGCCCATGACCATCAGGTTGTTACCAGTTCCGATGACACCCATCATCACGACCATACCCATGACGGTCACACCCATCACCATCACCACAGCAGCCTTCATGACATCGAGCACATTGTCTGTGACCATTTAAACATTCCGGATCAGGTAAAACAGGATGTGATGGCAGTTTATGGCCTGATTGCGGAGGCGGAGAGCCACGCTCACGGCGTTCCGGTTACGGAGATCCATTTCCATGAGGTGGGAACCATGGATGCCATTGCGGATATCACGGCAGTCTGCCTGCTGATGCACCACATCGCACCGGATCAGGTCATTGTATCTCCGGTTCATGTGGGAAGCGGTCATGTACACTGCGCTCACGGCATTCTTCCGGTTCCGGCTCCGGCCACCGCTTACATTTTAAATGGTGTGCCAATGTATGGCGGCGCCGTGAAAGGCGAACTTTGCACCCCGACCGGAGCAGCCCTGTTAAAGCACTTTGCCACCCGCTTTGGAGATATGCCGGTGATGCGGACCGAAGCCATCGGATACGGCATGGGTAAGAAAGATTTTGAGCAGGCAAACTGCATCCGCGCAATGCTGGGCGAGACTGAGGATGCCGGAGACAGCGTGCTGCAGTTAGAGTGCAATGTGGATGATATGACAGCGGAGGAGCTGGGCTTTGCCATGGAGACGATTCTGGCAGCCGGTGCCCTGGAGGTTTACACGGTTCCGGTGGGCATGAAGAAGTCCAGACCGGGTACTCTTTTAAGCGTGCTTTGCCATGCGGATGCAAAGGAAAAACTGGTGCGTGTGATCTTCCAGAACACCACAACCATCGGCGTGCGGGAGCACGCTTGCAGCCGCTATACCTTAAAGCGCAGCTTTGAGACCGTGCAGACTCCGTACGGAGAGGTGAAGAAAAAGATTTCTTCAGGTTACGGTGTGACCAGGGAAAAATATGAGTACGAGGATTTAGCGCGGATTGCCAGAGAGCAGGGCATGTCCCTGGCCCAGGTGCGGAAGCACATTTAAGTGATGCGGGCAGCAGCACAGAAACAATAAGCGGCAGAAAAACGCCGCAGGAACGGGAGAACTTGAGAAGTGCAGGAACAGAATAATCAGGATACGATATTGGATGCCCTTACCTCATACTGGACGGACCGGGCAGAAAGCTACAGCGCGCAGAATATTGCGGAAATGAGTGACTGGCGCAGGGAGGCATGGAGAAATCTGATTCTCTCCCATGCGCCGCAGAAAGAAGTGCTGCGTGTGCTGGATATTGGCACCGGCCCAGGATTTTTTGCCATCAATCTGGCCCTGGCCGGGCATGAGGTGACTGCGGTCGATGTGACGGAGGAGATGCTGCAGTACGCGAAAAGCAATGCGGAGAGTTATGGAGCAAAAGTGGACTTTGTCCTTCATCGGGGCGAGTTCCTTCCATTTAAAAATGACAGCTTTGATCTGATTGTGAGCCGCAATGTCATCTGGAATCTGGAATATCCGGAGCAGGCCCTGGCGGAATGGGCGAGAGTCCTTGCGCCGGGCGGACGCATGGTATATTTTGATGCTAACTGGTATCTGTATCTTTACGATGAGGAACTTTGTGCCCGGAAGAAAGCCGCGGAGACAGCCTTCCGGGCCAAATATCCAGTTCATAATTACGCGGGCAATATGTCAAAGGCACGGGTGCGGGAACTGGAGCAGACTGCTTACGCGCTTCCGCTTTCAAAAGAAAAACGCCCGGAGTGGGACCAAAAAGTACTGGAAAAACTGGGCATGCAGGTGGCAGAAATCATCGGGGACATTGGCCCCGGCGTGCAGGATCCGCTGGATTGGGAGCGGGACAGCCTGAATCATACCTTTATGATCTGCGCAGAGAAGCCGGTAACGGCTGATCAGGGCTGAAAGAGGTAACGGAAATTGAAGAAATATATAGGAAAGCGGCTACTGCAGCTGATTCCGGTGCTGTTTGGCATTACGTTTTTATCTTTCGCTATGATGCGCGCGGCAGGCAGTGATGCCGTGATGGAACTCTATGGAGATAAGGGCGCAGTTGCTCAGGAAATTATCGATGCCAGAAGGGCGGAACTGGGGCTGGACCAGCCGTTTTTCACTCAGTATCTGGTCTGGCTTCATGGTATGCTGACCGGTGATATGGGAATCAGTTATGTTTCAGGAAAAAATGTGTTTGATACCTTTGTTTCGAAACTGCCTGCGACCCTGCTGTTAACAGCGTTGTCTATGGGCGCAACGGTTGTGATCTCTATCCCCCTGGGGGTTCTGGCAGCAGTGCGTCATGACAGAATTACAGATTATTTTTTGCGTTTTTTCAGCTTTGCGGGCAATTCCATGCCCAATTTTTTTGTAGCGTTGCTCCTGATGCAGATATTTTCCATTCATTGGAAGCTGCTTCCGGTCATTTCTGGCGGAAACACCCTGCAAAGCGCGCTGCTTCCGACGCTGACACTGGCGATTGCCATGTCTGCCAAGTATATGCGGCAGGTGCGGGCAGCGGTTTTGGAGGAACTGAACAAAGATTATGTCACGGGAGCCAGAGCAAGGGGAATCCGGCCCGGTGTGATTCTCTGGAAGAGTGTGTTAAAATCGTCCATGCTGACAATTATTACCCTGATGGCTCTGTCCATCGGCAGCCTGTTAGGCGGAACTGCGATCATTGAAAGCATTTTCATGTGGGACGGTGTTGGGAAACTGGCAGTCGATTCGATTACCATGAGGGATTATCCGATGATTCAGGCCTATGTTGTCTGGATGGCGGTGATTTATGTTCTGGTAAACCTGATCAGCGATCTTCTCTATCATGCGCTGGATCCCAGAATTCGTCTGGGGGTGAGTGAAGAATGAACAACGTGACAGTCCGGATTCAGAAAAAATACCGGGACAGCGTCCGGATGCGTCTGATCATTTTTGGAACGCTGGCGGGAATTCTGGTGCTTGCTTCTGCATTTTCTCAGTATCTTACACCATATGATCCCTATTTACAGGATTTAAACAATGCCAAGGCGGCACCCAGTGCCCTTCATCTTCTGGGCACGGACCGCTATGGGAGAGATATGCTTTCCAGGGTAATAGCAGGCAGCAAAGCCAGTGTGTTTTCCACACTGCTGCTGGTGGCGGTGATTACCGTTGTGGGCACAGCCGTGGGCATTCTCTGCGGTTGGCGCGGCGGTTTCACGGACACTTTTTTCATGAGGATCTCAGATATCTTTCTTGCCTTTCCAGGCCTGGTGTTTGCGCTGGCTGTGGCGGGCAGCTTTGGCGGCGGACTGCATAATGCGGTCATTGCCCTGGCGGCTATTTCCTGGCCTAAGTACGCGCGGATTGCCCGCAGCCAGACCCTTGCCCGGAAAGAAACAACATGGATGCGCGCAGTAAAGCTTTCAGGCAGCGGGACAAGTAAGATCATTTTGAAACACCTTCTGCCAAATATCATGGGCCCGATTCTGGTTACTTCCATGCTGGATATCGGAACCATGATGATGGAGCTGGCAGCGCTGAGTTTTCTGGGGCTGGGGGCAAAGCCTCCGGTTCCGGAATGGGGAAGCATGATGAGTGATACACGAAGCCTTATGACGATATCTCCCTGGATCACGTTTTCACCGGGAATCGCGATTTTTCTTTCCGTCATGGTTTTCAATCTTCTGGGTGATACGATCCGGGACTGGGCAGATCCAAAAAGCCGGGGAGGAAATTAAAGGTGGAACATTTATTAAAATACGATCAGGTAGACATATCCTACCGGGGAGAGCTGGCGGTAAAGCAGGTAAGCTTTGCGGTGGATCCGGGAGAAATCCTCGGAATTGTAGGAGAAAGCGGCAGCGGAAAATCTACACTGATTAAGGCGGCCATGGGGCTGCTGAGTCAGGAAGGGCTGGTCACCCGGGGCGATATCTGGTATCAGGGGAAAAATATCACAGATTTGCCGGGGAAGGACCGCCGGAGACTGAACGGGCCGGAGCTTGGCTACATTTTCCAGAACGCGGGCAGCTCTTTTTGTCCAATCCGCACGGTAGGGGCCCAGTTATATGAGACAATGAGGGAACACAGCCGGATTTCGAAGAAAGAATTTCAGGACAGGGCGCTGGAAATGCTGGAAAAGCTTGGTTTTTCGGATGGTATAAGAATCTTAAAAAGCTATCCCTTTGAGCTTTCCGGCGGTATGCAGCAAAGGGTAGGAATTGCCGCGGCGATGCTTTTGACGCCCCGGCTTCTTTTTGTGGATGAACCGACCTCGGCTCTGGATGTTTCGGTACAGAAACAGGTGGTAGAGGAGATGCTGATGGTTCGGAGAAGCTTTGGCACAGCCATCGTTCTGGTATCCCACAATCTTGGCGTCATCGAAGCCATGGCAGACCGGGTTCTGGTGATGAAAAATGGGGAAACGGTAGAGTATGGCGAAACCAGAAAGATTCTGATGGATCCGCAGACCGCTTACACAAAGGAACTGCTGGCAGCCGTTCCGCGGTTAAGGAGGAAATAAGGATGGAGCCAGTTCTGAGGGTAGACAAATTATCGAAAGTTTTCTCGCGGGGCGGACAGCAGCCGGTTGCAGCGGTAAAGAACGTCAGTTTTGAACTGATGCAGGGGGAATGCCTTGGCGTGATCGGGGAGAGCGGCAGCGGGAAAACGACGCTGGTAAACATGATTACCAGACTGTTGGATGTGACGGCAGGCCAGATTGTTCTGGATGGCCGGAATATCACAAACCTGCAGGGAAAGGAACTTCGCAGTGTTTATAGAAAGATGCAGATGGTTTTTCAGACTCCGGCAGATTCCTTTGACCCGAGAAAAACACTGGGAGACGGAATCGGGGAAAGCCTGAGAAATGCCGGAATGCCCAGGCGGGAAACCAGAGCAGAAGTGGAACGGCTATTGGAGCAGTGCGGACTGTCAAAGGAATTTGCTGACCGCTATCCGCATCAGGTCAGCGGCGGGCAGTGCCAGCGGGCTGCTATTGCCCGGGCGCTGGCTATTCAGCCCGGACTTCTAATCTGTGATGAGGCGACATCGGCTCTGGATGTGACAGTCCAGAAGGAAATCATCGATCTGCTGAATCAGCTACGTCTCGCCCGGGGAAACAATCTGTCCATTCTGTTTATCTGTCATGATCTGTCACTGGTACAGCAGTTTTGTGACCGTGTGCTGGTCATGTATCAGGGAGAGATTGTGGAACAGGGAAAGCCGGATGATGTAATCCAGAATCCGGAACATGCGTATACCAGGCGGCTGATTGATAGTGTTCTGGAACTTGGGTAATCCGGAGACGGAAAAGGCGCAGATAGAAAACATATAACGGAGAAGAATATTTATGAGAAAAACAATTGTCGTATTTTTGTGTTTGGGAGTTGCCATAGGGATGCTGGCAGGATGTGGAAACGGAGCCGGGAGCGCAGCGGGTACAGAGCGTGCGGCAGATACAGGGCAGGCAGCAGCCGGTACGAATACGGAACCGGACGGCAGTCTGGATTCACGAAAGACTATGGTGATCGGAGATACCACATTCAACTCTGAAAACTGGGAAGAGACGGTAAATCCGCACGAAACCTACAATGGCTGGGCCTGCATCCGCTATGGTGTGGGTGAGACTCTGGTTCACTATACCGATACCATGGAGCTGGAGCCATGGCTGGCAAAATCCTGGGAGAACGATGGAAACTGCACTTGGACCATCACTCTTCAGGATGATGTCACCTTTTCCAGCGGCCGGAAGATGGACGGCGAGGCGGTAAAGCAGTGCCTGGATCATCTGCTGGAGAATCACGACCGGGCGCCGGGTGATACAAAAATCGTGGATGTCCAGGCAGAGGGACAGGTTCTGACCCTTACTACCAGTGAGCCGAATCCGGCGCTGATGAACTACCTTGGAGATCCCTATGGCTGCATCATTGACGTGGATGCCAGTGATTTTGAGAACGGCATTGTTGCCGGTACCGGTCCTTATGTAGTGAAAGAGCTGGTTACCGATGATCATCTGACTTTAACCAAAAATGAAAATTACTGGAATGGCACGCCGAAGATTGACGAGCTGACCATCCGCACTCTGTCAAACGGAGATACCTTATCTGCGGCTTTGCAGTCCGGAGATATTGACGCGGCTTACGGAATGGCCTATGAGGCATATCCGAATTTTGAAAATGATAATTATCAGTTTTCTTCCATTCAGACATCCCGGGCGTTCTTTGGCTGCATGAACATGACCAGCCCGGTCATCCAGGATGACGCGGTGCGCAAAGCCATTGCCATGAGCATCAACAAAGAAGGCTTTGTGGCAACTCTGCTGGATGGTCATGGAGTGGTGGCAAACGGAGCATTCCCGGATGGATTTGCCGGTTTTGGCGGAGAGCATGTGAAGACAGAAAGCTATGACCCGGAAGGCGCGAAGGCAGTTCTGGAAGAAGCAGGCTGGGTGGATACAGATGGCGACGGCATCCGGGAGAAGGATGGCACGAAGCTGGTCATCCGCTGGCTGACTTATCCGAGCCGTCAGGAGCTGCCGCTGTTAGCTGAGGCTGTTCAGGCGAACTTAAAGGATGTGGGAATGGATGTGGATATCAACTGCACCGCAAATCGCCGGGAATTCCTGGCTGATATGTCCAGCTTTGATATTTATGCTTCGGCTCTGGTGACAGCACCGTCCGGTGATCCACAGTATTTCTTTACCACGAGCTGCCAGCCGGGCATGAGCTACAATTTTGGCGCCTACGATAATCCGGAGGTAACGGCTCTGATTGAGCAGCTTTCCACCGAGTTCGATGCAGACAAACGCGCGGAGCTGGCCATTGAACTTCAGCAGAAAATTCTGGATGATCATGCGTATATTTTCTGCTCCTTCCTTCAGATGAACATGATCTCCAAATCCAATGTAAGCAATTACACGGCTCATGCCTGTGATTATTATCAGGTAACAGCGGATCTGGATATCCAGTAAGAACAATAATTAAGAAGAACAGGTATTTTGTTATGTTAACACAGGAACAGATCAACGAAGACTGGACTATCCGGTCTGACAATTACAACAATTATGTAGAGGAGGAGTTTTCTACGGACCGTCCGCGTAAGTGGCTGGAGTTGATTGAGTCCCAGGC
>OGCN01004805.1_pt1 | contig 11304 bp, 12 predicted proteins | sample 1570181 | NCBI WGS metagenome assembly OGCN01 (sample SAMEA4370584, study PRJEB24528) | human gut metagenome | reverse complement strand
GACGCACTACTCTCGACAGAGAGTATAGAAGTGCGCCCTTTAGTTCCTAAAGGGAATTTTATATTCTTATGCTATTGTATGCCAATGCTTGACTTTCTATTTTAGCAAAAGAAGCAGGAAAAACTCCCTGCTTCTTTTATCTAATTTAGTTGTTTATAAACTCTTGAATTATTGAGACTAAATTACCATTCACTCTATACAATAAACCATTCTTTGAAACGCATGACAAATTTTTTACATAAAGTTCTTTTGTATTCCTATCAGAAAGGAAAAAGATTATTTTATACTCATATCCAGTTGAAAAACCGCTAATTCCAGATACATGTGTTTCAAGCGAATTCAACTTTTGTATAAGTTGGTCTCTCTGAGAGTTATCCAACTCAACAATCTCACCTGTAGAGCCATTTTGAATCTCAATTTTTATTGCGTTCGATTCAAAGGGAGATTTTAAAATCCAAAAAGCAAATAGAACAACTATGAATATAAGCAGAACAAGTAAACTTATCAAGACCAATTTCCTGTTTTTTTTCATGTCTGATTCCTCTTGCATTTTGAATTAAGGGATTACTCTACAAATTTCGAATAAGGTATGTCCTAAAGAGCCAATATAAGTAGTATCTACATAGCGAGCAGAAGTACCCCAATTATCATTAACTCTAAGATAAAGCTTATCACTACTTCCTGACTTTTTATAGATATTATAACCATAATAAGTTACTGTATGATTTCCATACGATCCACTGGTAAAGCTAATTGCCCCTGGTCTATTTCCATCAACCTCTCCTTTAAGAGTATTGTTAATGGACTCTACACCATTGAAAAAGAAATCGTTATTTGCTGTTCCAGAGTATCCATAATATTTCCAAATATCTTTTGCCAAATTATCAATTTGTGTTGGATTAGTGCCACTTGGTGTATAATAACCATTATCTGTTGCTATGGTTTTAATTCTACCGAACAGAGTGTTTAAATCTGATGGAATCTTTGAATAACCCTGTGATCTATGATAATTAAAAATAGCAGTTAAAGTTGTTAAACTACAATGGTTTTCGGCTTCAAAGTTTGCCATATCCAAAAGTTTAAAACCAGAAATCGATTTACTTGTCTTCAAAGACCATCCAGTTCCATAATTATCATTTACATGCTGGTAAGGATTTGTAATTTGTCCATAGTTATTATCGGAAGTAAATAGCGACGGAGTATTACGAATTTTCTCCAAAAATGGCATATTTTCATTCGTATTATCAACCGAAAAAACGGAATTATCAGAATGATAAGCCGCAGTACCCCCGTTAATAGGTTGCAAATCTACAAATAAAGGTTTTCCTGAATACGAAAACTCTTTAATCAGAACATCTGCAACTGTTGTTCCTAAAACGATATAACCATTATTTTTTCCATTAGCGGACAAGTTAACGATGTAACTACTTCCATAAAAGCCAGAATCAGTAGTTACGCTATCTATGACAGTACTTTCACTCCATCCGTTATTACCATTTTCATAAATATCATTTGCAATAAACCAACGAGCTAATTCAACAGCTTCATTTTCGGATATAGAAGAAGTAGTGGAATCAGCAGCTAATGCAGTTGTAGATAAGGAAAATGTCATTGCCAATACGAGAATGAGAGATAATATTTTTTTCATTATAAAGACCTCCTTCTATTAATTGATTAAAAAATAAACAGCAAATCTCTATATCCATCGGAATCACCACTTTCGTAATTTAGAGCGCACATTCTTTGTACATATTGATTATATCATATTTACTTTAATAAATTCAAGTTGGCAAAATAGACAAATTATACTGTTTTGTAGGTGTTACAATGATGTGTGACAGATAGAAAAAAAGGAAGCGAATAGGAGTGACCTGTGTTAAGGTTAAGTTGCTGAGACCAAACCGAAAGGCAGGTGTCACCCTATTCGCCATGAATAAGATAACACAAACGATGCGCTTCAGGCAAGCGGTGATCGAATATTCCAACAAGCACGGGGTCACAAAAGCAGCGATCCGCTACCATCTGAACCGGCAGTATATCTACCGCTGGCGGAAGCGGTACGACGGTACGCTCCAGTCACTGGCAGACCGATCGCACCGCCCTCACAGCCATCCCAATCAGCATACAGCGGAAGAGATCAAGCTGATCCTGAATATGAGACGCCGCAATCCAAACGCAGGGATCGTGGTATTCTGGGTCAAGCTGAGCAAGCGGGGCTATACCAGATCCATCTCCGGTCTATACCGCTTCCTGCGGAAACGAGGGGCTATGGCCGTCAAACTGCCAAACCCCAAGTATACGCCGAAACCCTACGAACAGATGCAGTATCCCGGCCAGCGGGTGCAGATCGATGTGAAATTCGTGCCGCAGTCCTGCATTGTCGGCCAACCAGAACCTACCCAGTGGTATCAATATACCTTTCTGGATGAATTCAGCCGCTTCCGTTATATAGAAGCCTTCCAGGAACACAGCACCTATTCCTCCGCTGTTTTCCTGCGACATGTGGTCAAAAAGTTCCCCTTTGCCATCGAGTGCGTCCAAACGGACAACGGCACTGAATTCACCAACCGACTGCTCCCAAGGGGGAGTGATAAACCTACACTCTTTGAAAAAGAGCTTCAGCGCCTTGGCATCCGACACAAGCTCATCCGGCCTTACACCCCAAGACACAATGGAAAAGTGGAGCGCAGTCACCGCAAGGATAATGAAGAGTTCTACGCTTCCCATCGCTTTTACAACTTTGAGGATTTTAAGGCCCAGCTCGCTGTCAGGGAACGTGTCTATAACAATTTCCCCATCCGTCCCCTCGCCTGGCGCTCCCCAAAACAGGTCTTATGCGCTTTTTCCTTCGTGTAACACATCATTGACAAACCTACAGCAAAATAGACAAATTATACTGTTTCGGTTTAGCAACACAAAACACATATCAATCATAATATTTGGGATGAGATAATCTTCTTGTTTAGTATAGGGTAGTTTCATGTGGTCTTAGCTCCTTTCTGTGGCTCTCTCTGCGGTAAACTGCTCACCGGGATAAATACGCCCTTTGCGATATCCTCGGTGCGGATAGCGTCTTTTCTGGCTTCGATTTCAGCCTTTTTCTTGGCTTTGGTGCGTTCCTCATATTCTTTCTGCTTGCCGTTAGCTTTACGCTTCAAATAGTTCTGATGAAGCCTGTCCTTGCGCTCCTCTTTCTTACGGATTTCCTCTAATTCCTCTGATGTCAGCTCCACTTCTCCAAATGCCGGAGGAACAAAACGCCCAACAAAATTGAAATAAATCTCAACCTCCTGTGTTGTGTCTCGGCTGCCTTTGCGGTCACGCTCATGGACAAGGATTTTCTCAACAAATTCATTGAGCATGGTAACGGTCAACGTGTCAAAATTCTCGTATTTATCAATCAGAGCGATAAATCGGTCAGCGTCCTTTTCATGCTTTTCATAGCCCTTAACCGCCTTTTCCAGAGTAGAAATTTCAGCGGTCAGCTCACTTTGCTCCTTTGCATATTGAGCGTCCAGCATTTCATATCGGCTGTCCGGCAGTCTCCCCAAAGCATTGTCCTCATAAATCTTACAGAGCAGCACTTCCAGCTCAGAAACTCTCTGCTTGGCGGTGGCAAGGCGTGTCCGTTGTTTTCTGACTTCTGTGGTCTGCTGGCTGGACTGTGCTTTCTGTACCACCCGGACAAACTCGGCTCGGTCATGCTTGGCATATTCGGCAATGGCTTTGAGCATATCAGAGATAAGGGAGAGTACCACATCCTCATTGATACGGTGCTGTGTGGTGCAGAGCTTTCCGACTGGGACTTTGCTGTATTGGGAACAAGTATATTGAGAAATACGCTTGCCGTTGTTAGTACGGTGGACATACATCTTGCCACCGCAGTCGGCACAATAAAGCAAGCCAGTGAGGGGAGCAGCTTCGCCCCAGCCGTTAGGGTAGCGTCTGACATTTCCTCGGATTTTCTGCACAAGGTCAAAAGTTGGCTGGTCGATGATTGGCTCATGGGTATTTTCAAAAATCGTCCATTCGTCCTCCGGCACATAATGGCTTTTCTTGTCCTTAAAATGCTTGCGTGTTTTGAAATTGACTGTATGCCCCAGATACTCACGCTTTTTGAGGATTTCTACAACGGAAGAAGCTCCCCAGCCGTACACATCTTTGAAAGTCTTGTTTTTGTTCACACCCTCTCCAAACTGTGCAAGGTAAGCAGATGGTATCAAGATTTTTTCCTCTGACAGCTTCTTTGCAATCTGATACGGTCCAAAACCGTCAATCGTCATGGCAAAGATACGCTTTACCACCTCGGCTGCTTCTGGATCAACTAACCACTGAGTTCTGTTTTCATTCCAGAGGTAGCCGTAAATGACTGTACCTGTGAGGTGCTTGCCGGACTTGCCTTTGGACTGGAAAGTGGAACGGATTTTGCGGCTGGTATCTCTGGCATAATACTCATTCATAATATTGCGGAACGGGGTAAAATCATCGTCCCCTCTGGCACTGTCCACACCGTCATTGATGGCAATTAAGCGGACACCACGCTGACGCAGTATCTCCATAATCTGACCGACTTTCAGATAGTCACGCCCCAGTCGGCTCATGTCCTTGATACAAAGGTATTCCACATTTCCAGCTTCCACTTCTTTCATCATTGCCAGAAATCCGGGACGGTCAAAGCAAGTACCACTGATACCGTCATCAGTAAAATGGACTGTGTTAGAAAAGCCCTGATGGTCAGCATATTCTTCAAGCAGCTTCTTCTGGTTCGATATGCTGTTGCTCTCGCCTTGCTGGTCATCGTCTCGGCTCAATCGCTCATAAAGAGCAGTGATTTTTTCGTTTCTTCTCATGGCTTACGCTCCTTTCTTCGATTTTAGGTTGTGTGTTCTAAGAGACTTCCCAACCGCTTGATTAAGAAGTCTTTTAGAGCATACAACACCCGCAGCCAGCTTGTATTTCTTATACTGCCGTACTGCAAAGTGGTTCGGGTTCTCTGCTTCCAGCTCCTCAAACAGCAAATCTACGGCATTTTTGAAATTCTCATCGTCCTCTCTGGCTTCGCTTGCATCAATCAGATCAATCAGCATGGCGAAATTCTGCTCCTCCTCCGGAGCTTCATACCAGATATAAGCGATCAGTGCCGTATAATAGAGCTTTTCAGCCTTGATCCAGAAGTCCTCACCGGATTGCTGTCCCTCTCCTTTGGTGTTGACTATGATCGTGTTTACAAGTTTCAGAATATCCTTTTCGCTCCGTAAATAGGCGAAAGGATTATAGTGCATGGATTTTGCAAAGTTTATGGTATTTAAGACTTTTATTTTATATTTGCCCCTTTTCAGCATCTTTCCGCACTCGACTAATACCGTTCCTTTCGGATCAGTGACGACATAGCTTGAGTGCATCTGCATCAGGTTCGGCTTCACAAAAAATCTCGTCTTGCCGGAACCGGAACCGCCGATGACAAGAATATTTTTATTCCTCGCATACTTCGGCTGCTTTGGTCTGCCTGACATCATCAGCCTCTCCGTCTGGGTTAAAAGGACATTGTTTTCAAACACAGAGTCCATGTATGGCTCTATGTCTTTGGCATTTCCCCACCTTGCGGAACCATACTCCTTGCCATGCCGGAATTTCTTGGCGTTCTTGGCTTTGTAGTACACCACAAGCCGGAGGGCTATGCCGCAGCCTGCTCCAATCAGTAAATCTCTTGGGTGGAAGCTGGGCAGGGGATTGGAAAAAAGCGTATCAAAGCCGTTCATGGCTGCAATCATCTTGGCGGAAGCATCTGCTCCCTCCGATACTCTCCACAGCCACGCCACCTTGTCACAGAAATAGCCTGCAAGGATATACGGGACATTCAAAAGCAGCAGCTTCTTGGCGTCCGCACCTTTCGCCTTTGCTTTCAGATTTTCCGGGACAGCCTTTAGGTCTTTGGTTATGCCTGCAATGATGCTGCTCATAGGCTCTGTCCCCTGTCCTTATTTTTCTCCCGGCTCCTCTCCCTGTTCTTATCCTGTGACACTGCTTCCCTGAAATGCTTTAATTTCTCCCTTACGGAAGTCCTGCCTTTCTTTTTCTCATTACCATAAACAAATTCCTTGAATGCCTGCGACAGTGCATCGGCATCCCTGCCCTTGAAAAATACCAGATACTTGGGCGGTTCGCACGTCCTGTCTTTCTTGACAGCAAAATCAACATTATATTTACGAGCTACCCGCTCAAAGGATTTGATGTTGCTGTCCGTCACTTCGATAGACGATACTCCCACGCCCTCTCCCACCAGCTTTTTCACAGAAGTTTTACCATGCGATTTCTGTGATTTCTGCTTCTGATGATTCAGATAAATCCGCATTGCAGCTTTCAGTACGCTGGCACTTAGTTTTGAGGTCTTAATCACAAGGGCGATTGTCTTTTGCGTTACTTCCTCCTGCATAAGTACCTCCTGATCCATTGTTATCTGACTGTAAGCTCCGCTAAGGTGGAACATACAGCCGATGCAGTAAATATTTCATAAGCTCTCCTTTCCGCTTTTGGACATCGTGTCCAAAAGTCTGTAAACGCAAAAAGGGCAGCTATAAACCTTTATGGTCTATAACTGCCCTGACGCTGTGTACCATATTTAATTTATCTGTACCGGATTACCGGACACTGCTTTGTCTTTTTACCTGTTTTCCTGCGTTCCAAAGCAAACACCATATCCCCGGTACGTTCAAAATATCCAATATCTTTCTTCCAGCTCATACCGCATTTGCAATGCTGCAAACCGATAAACTGCTGTTTCATTTTCCTGCCGCACTCCGGGCATATCTTATTGTTGCTTCCCCTCTTTTTCTTTGGTAAATCAGGCTTTTTCTCCTTTGCGGGCTTTTCCTCCGGTATTCCGTTTTCCCTGATACGGATTTCATAACGAGGCATCTTTAAAAGATATGCTTGGTAAACCTCATCAAAGGGAACCCATACCGCCTGTGATTCCAGCTTTTTATAAATACGTTCCGTAATTTCCCTTGCTGCTTCCTCTGTGGGCATTTCCCCGTTTTCTTTATAATAAGAGCAGGTTTCCCGAAACATTTGGTCAGCAATTTTCATTTTCTGCTTCTGCTTTAAATCCTTATAGGTTTTATTTGGCTGCTTCTGCCGCTTATATGCAAGCGAATGATGATTTTGTTTCATATAATCCCTCTTTAAAATAAATTCCGCTTCAATTATTATAACAGAAGTCTTTTTATCATAAAATATTTTGTCTGTATTTATTATTCCAATAACATAACCGTACACATATCTGCCCGGATATGATTCTTCTCCATTGAAACATTATCGAAAAGCAATGCCTGAAACAGCACATCCCGCACATTATCAAGCAAAACGATCTTCTGCTCCTGCTCCGTCAGGTGTTCAAATTCCACGCCATCCCACACAATAGTTTTTCTTGCGGCTTCACAATAAGCAAACAGACCGAGGATATATTTATTTGACATAATAAAACCATAGGTTTCCTGCCCTTCATAGATCATTCTGTATCTGTCCGTTTCTTTCTCCGGCAGGCTGAAAATACACTGTACCGTTTCCAGACACACCCTGCCGTCATATTCCGGCTTCAGTTTTCTTTTATATCTCTGCACTTTTGTGTAAACTTCTTCCCGTTCCACGACGGAACGGGTGCGCTTAAACTGCGGCTTTTTGCAGAGCATATCCAAATCCATATATACATTGTTGATTATGCTTTTCCCTGCATACTGCCCGAAGGTTCTGATCCGCAGCAGATATGTAAGAACTTCATTTAACTTTTCCTCTGATATGATAAACTGAAAAGGCTTACTGCCAAATTCCATCCGTTCAAAAGCCAGCGGACAGCTCCCCTTTGCAACCTCCCTCTCCATTACCCTGTTGATATCTCTCATTGATTCCATTGTTATCTTCCTTTCCACCTTTAGACATCGTGTCCAAAAGTCATTGAACATAAAAAGGCAGCTACAAGCTGTCTGCTCATAACTGCCCTTACGCTGTGTTGCTTATAATGTAATTCCTGCCTTTATTGCAAAGTCGGCTTTTCTGTCTGTAAGTTCCTTCTGTTTTTCCTCCGGCAGACTTTTTAATACGCCGCCATAACCTTTCTCCATCAGCGGCGTTCCCTTTGCCATTAAATAGAGCTTTGTATCAAGCCATTCCTGCCACAGATTTTCAAACATACTCTGACTATCCGTGAAGGTTATCACATCATCAAAGCCCTGCGGCTCCTTGTAATACTGCAATTTTACAAAGCCGTATCTTCCTGCATCCATGACAAGGATATTCTCAAGCCCATACAGCTCTGCAAACGCCTCCGCAACCCTTCTGCACTTTTCCTGTTCTTCTTTCGTGATATATACTTTCTTCTCCATACCGCACCGCCTAATCTATTTTTTAAACCATTATCCACCTCTGGACACTCTGTCCAAAAGCTGCCTGTGAATATATTTATTATCTCCGCAAAAATCTTTCCAATTCTTTCAGACAATCCCTTTTTCCTCCCAGCCGCCGCCATACATATCATGCTGTACCTCCTGCTGATAATAATGGTTCATAGTTGAGGGAGCATTATAAAGTGCTGTAACCATGTATGCCTTAATGTTGGTTATCTTTGTGACAGTATCGTGCATACAGCCGATCACATACTCCAGATGCCCGCTGTTGAGCTTCAGGAATTTCGATTTTACAAGCTCATATGGGTAATCCTCTCCCGCTATTCTGACCGTTTTACGCTTTACGCATACCACTTCACAGATGACCTCAAAAAGCTCCTCATACAAATCCCTGTCCTGCCTTTTATCATACTTCATGTGATGCTCATACTCAATATTCTGCTTAATCAGCTCTATGTATGCGTTCACGTCCTCCATCACATCAATCTTATCGTTTCTCTGCTCCGGGTCTCCTGATTGATTGATAGGATTGTTATAGCTCATGTCAGTATTATTATAGTCAGTATAATTAGGGGCTGGTTTTCCGACCTCTTGAAGTTCGTTTTCCCGACCTCCTGAAGTCTGATTATCCGAATCCTTGAAGTCGGTTTTTCCGACCTCTTGAAGTCGGCTTCTCAAACTTCTTGAAGTCGGTTTTTCCGACTTCTGCAAGTCGGCTTCTCCGTCCTCAGTAAAAGCACCTTTATCGCCTCCCTGTTTATCCGGCTGCTCATCATTTTCCTCTGGAATAACAAAGTTCTTCACATAAATAATATCCGGCTTGCCAAGTCCCCTGCGTATCCGTTCCACCAGACCGATCCCTTTATTGGTATCTAATTCGGCAAGGACTTTTATCGCCTTATCCTTGCCGCATCCCAAATCCTCCATGATACTGTCCACCGTATAAATGATATACGCCCTGTTTTCATCATCAAGCCAGCCATTTTTCATGGAAAGTGCCATACGGTCAAGCATCAGTCCATAGAGGAGCTTAGCATCGCTGCTAAGCCCCTTAAACCTCTCGTCCTTAATCAGCAGACGTGGAACACGGTAAAACGAAAACTGCTCCGCTTCGATTCCGTAGTAATAATCGAATTTGATTGTACCGCCCATTTTCCGTGCCTCCTTTACTGCTTGCTCACGCCATTTGCGGCGTTCCATTCCTCCAATAGCTGATAGATGATATTTTCTATTTCCTCACTGGAATACTCCTCCGTAAAATATCGGCTGATCCTCTCGCCTTTGATTGTGACCTTTCTTTCCTTCGGCTTTTCCTCCGTCAAAATGAGCCTTACCATTGCAAGGGTCAGCTCCCCGTTTTTTCCATACTCCTTCAGTTTTGCCGACTGGTGGGTGGAAATTGCTGCACCTGTTTCCTCCAGAATGACCTGTACCCATTCCTGCGCCTGTTCCGTGAGAAACGATATGTCAACGCCCTGCACCAGACCGATTTTCTTCTTATCGACCATATCCAGCAATTCATCAGACAGACGGGCAAGCCATATATACCTTTGCACCGTCTTTCCACTCTCTCCGGCAGCTTCCCCCACTTCGTCAAGGCTGCTTCCGCTTCCCTTTTTGCCCTGATGTTTCATGGCTTCATACTTCATTGCATAAGCCCTTGCTTTTTCGCTGGGTAAAATATCCTCACGCTGAATGTTGGTATCCACCATGATAACCGTTGCTTCATCATCGCTGTAATCCCGCACGAACATCGGCATGGTGGAAAGCCCTGCCAGCTCGCACCCGTGCTTCCTGCGGTGCCCGGCAATGATCTCATAGCCGCCCCCTGCCCTCGGTCTTGCAATACCGGGCATTAACACACCATAGTTTCTAATGCTCTCCACGGTTTCCTGCATCTTTTCATCGTCAAGCACCTTGAACGGGTGTCCCTTAAACTCATGCAGCTCGGAAAGCGGTATCTCCCGCACCTGCTCTGTGCCTGCCGGAGCTTGGGAAGCTCCGAACAGATCATCAAAACTATTTATTTTGACCTTTGATGCACTTCCTGCCTTACTCATCACGAAGCACCTCCTCCGTCAAAGACTGATAGGCACTCGCCACTTTCCCCTTCGGGTCATGCCGATAGATGCTGACACCTTCTGCTGAAATTTCCGCAGCCCTTACGGAAATCGGGATACTGTTCTGAAATATCCTAACCTTGCTTCCATAATTCTCAATCAGTAATGCACTGATGTCCTTTGCATAGTTGGTGCGGTTATCCACCATCGTCAGCAGAATCCCCTCTATCTCCAGTTTTGGATTGATCTGCCGCTTTACCCTGCCTATGGTCTTGATAAGCTGCTCCAAACCTTTTACGGGCAGATATGCCGCCTGCACGGGAATTAAGATACTGTCGGCACAGGCAAAGGCATTTATGGTTATCATGCCAAGCGAGGGCATACAGTCAATCAGAATGTAATCGTAGTCCTCCCTTACCTGCTCTATGTAGGAACGCAGCACCAGCTCCCTGCTCATGGCATTCACAAGCGATACCTCCAGACCGGACAGCTCAATATTTCCCGGCATGAGGGAAATGCCCTCCTCATGCTCCAAAATGCCGTATCCCTTTTCCATTTCCTCATCATTGATAATATTTGCCATGACCGTGGCAAGCGTGACCTCCAGCTTGTCCGGTTCCGTAAAGCCTAAACTTGCAGTCAGGCTCCCCTGTGCGTCCGCATCGATCAGCAGGACTTTCTTTCCCTGCTTTGCCAGCCCGATTCCTAAGTTGCTTGTGGTGGTGGTCTTACCCACACCACCTTTTTGGTTTGCAATTGATATAACTTTACACATGATACATTCTCCTTTTTCTATGCTGTTTTCTATGATTTCTCTGCTACATTGCTCTTTCTTACTTCCACAT
>OGCN01004796.1_pt1 | contig 11322 bp, 7 predicted proteins | sample 1570181 | NCBI WGS metagenome assembly OGCN01 (sample SAMEA4370584, study PRJEB24528) | human gut metagenome | reverse complement strand
GGAAAGAGCAGAATTATATTTCAAATGCAAAGATGCTTTTAATGGAAAGAAATCATCTGAGTGAGGAGGATGCATACCGTTATATTCAGAAATGCAGTATGGATTCCGGAACCAATATGGTGGAGACAGCCCAGATGGTTCTGATGCTTTTATATGATTCTGTATAAAAGAAAAATATAAAAGAAAAATACACCAGAAAAAGCAGAATTTGACAGAAAAAAGTGGCAGAGCGGGTTCGTAAGACCCGCTTATCAAAATACAGGCGCAAAGAAAAAAGGCTGAATGCTGAATATTTTTTGCACCGGAATTGGAGGATGAGGGAATGGAATTTATGGATGGAATCTGTAAGACTAGAGAATGTGCCTGGGACGTGCTTCTTTCTGAGAGCATGAAAGACCAGGAAGCGACAGTGGAAGGAGCAATACACAGCATCCGTAATATGGGTGATGTGGCATTTGTGATACTTCGAAAAAAAGAGGGACTTTTTCAGACCGTATATGAGAACGATAAGACAAATGTTTCCATTCATGATCTGAAAGAGGCAATGTGTGTCCGCCTCACAGGAACTCTTCATGAGGAAGAAAGAGCTCCTCACGGAAGAGAGCTTCGCATCAGCCATGTGGAGATCCTTTCCTCACCGGCAGAACCCCTTCCTCTGGCAATCGACAAATGGAAACTGAACACTTCCCTGGAGGCAAAACTGAACTATCGTCCTATCGCCCTGCGTAACGTGCAGGAGCGTGCAAAATTCAAGATTCAGGAAGCTCTGGTGCGTGCATTCCGTGATTATCTCTACGAAAAAGGATTTACCGAGATCCACACACCGAAGATCGGAGCCAGAGGCGCAGAGGGTGGTGCAAACCTGTTCAAGTTGAGCTACTTCCACAAACCGGCCGTCCTGGCACAGAGCCCGCAGTTTTACAAACAGATGATGGTAGGTGTTTTTGACCGCGTATTTGAGACCGGCCCTGTATTCCGTGCAGAGAAACACAACACCAAACGTCATCTGAACGAATATACAAGCCTTGATTTTGAGATGGGCTATATCAACGGATTTGAGGATATCATGGAGATGGAAACCGGATTTCTCCAGTATGCAGTCGAGCTTCTGAAGAAAGATTACGCCCATGAGCTTTCCATTCTGAAAGTGGAACTTCCGAAAGTAGACAAGATCCCGGCCGTACGTTTTGACAAAGCAAAAGAGCTGGTAGCTGAGAAATATAAACGTAAGATCCGTAACCCATACGATCTGGAGCCGGAAGAAGAGGCACTGATCGGAAGATATTTCAAAGAAGAGTACGATGCGGATTTCGTTTTTGTCACACATTATCCGTCCAAGAAGCGTCCGTTCTACGCAATGGATGATCCGGCAGATGAGAAATTTACATTAAGTTTTGACCTTCTGTTCAAAGGACTTGAGGTCACCACAGGCGGACAGCGTATCCATGATTATCAGATGCTGAAAGAAAAGATCGCAGCCCGTGGCATGGACGAGGAAGGTATGGAACAGTACCTGGATACGTTCAAACATGGAATGCCGCTTCACGGAGGACTTGGAATCGGACTGGAACGTCTTACCATGCAGATCCTGGGAGAGGAAAACGTTCGTGAGACCTGCCTGTTCCCACGTGATATGAACAGACTTGAGCCGTAATAAGGAGAAAAAAGATGGCAAAGATAATCGATGATGAAACAATGGAAAATGTCTGCATCCTGGCGAAGCTTTCCCTGACAGAGGATGAGAAGGAAAAAGCAAAAGAGGATATGCAGAAGATGCTGGACTATGTAGATAAGTTAGACGAGCTTGACACTTCTTCCGTAGAGCCCATGTCCCATATTTTTGAGGACGAAAACGTATTCCGTGAAGACGTTGTGACAAACGGCGACAACCATGAGGCAATGCTAGCCAATGCGCCGAAGCAGAAAGAAGATCAGTATCAGGTTCCGAAAACAATTGGATAAGACAGGAGACAGGACATGGATTTGGGAAAATTAACCGCATTACAGCTTGCGGAAAAGATCAAACAGCATCAGATAAGCGTCCTGGACGGTGTGAAATACGTATTTGATCAGATCGAGGCAAAAGAGGACAAAGTCCACGCTTATCTTGATACCTATAAAAAAGAAGCCTATGCAAGAGCAAAAGAAGTACAGAAAGGCATTGAGGACGGAACTTATACCGGACCTCTTGCCGGTGTACCTATTGCAATTAAGGATAATATCTGCATTAAGGGAAAAACAACTACCTGTGCATCAAAGATCCTTGAGAATTTTGTGCCGCAGTACAATGCCGAGGTTATTGACCGTCTGGAACAGGCAGGTCTTGTGATCATCGGAAAGACAAACATGGATGAGTTCGCCATGGGAAGTACCACAGAGACATCCGCTTACGGTGTCACCAGAAACCCGTGGGATCTGGAGCATGTTCCGGGCGGATCTTCCGGCGGTTCCTGTGCGGCAGTGGCAGCAGGGGAAACTTACCTGGCACTTGGTTCTGATACCGGCGGTTCTATCCGTCAGCCAAGTTCCTACTGTGGTGTTACCGGAATCAAGCCAACCTACGGTACCGTATCTCGTTACGGACTGGTTGCCTATGCATCCTCTCTGGACCAGATTGGACCGGTTGGAAAAGACGTTGCGGACTGTGCGGCACTTCTTGAGATCATTGCCGGTCACGATACAAAGGACAGCACTTCCATGAAGAGAGAGGATCTTGATTTCTCCTCTTCCATGACAGATAAGATCGTGGGAATGAAATTTGGTGTGCCCAAGGAGTATCTTTCCGAAGGTCTGAACCCTGAGGTAAAAGAGGCATTTATGAATACACTGAAAAGCCTTACCGAGATGGGTGCAGTGGTGGAATTTTTCTCCATGAAGACAACAGAATATATGATCCCTGCCTACTATATCATCGCCAGCGCAGAGGCCAGCTCCAACCTGGAACGTTTTGATGGCGTGAAGTACGGTTTCCGTGCAAAAGAGTACGAGGGGCTTCATGACATGTACAAAAAGACAAGAACCGAAGGCTTTGGCGAAGAGGTAAAACGTCGTATCATGCTGGGCTCCTTTGTGTTAAGCTCCGGCTATTACGATGCGTATTATCTGAAAGCACTCCGCACAAAAGCCCTCATCAAAAAAGAATTCGACCAGGCCTTTTCCAAATATGATGTCCTTCTTGCTCCGGCGTCTCCGTTTACTGCACCGAAGCTGGGAGAGAGCCTGAAAGACCCGCTTGCCATGTATCTTGGCGATATTTATACGGTAGCAGTAAACCTGTGCGGACTTCCCGGAATCACAGTTCCGTGTGGAAAAGACGCAGCAGGACTTCCGATCGGAATCCAGATGATTGGTGACTGCTTCAAAGAAAACAATCTGTTCCGCGCGGCACACGCATATGAGAAAAAACGCGGTGATTTCGGAACAGCAATGGAAGGGAGAGAAAAGGCATGAAACAGTATGAGACAGTCATAGGACTTGAGGTGCACGTGGAGCTTGCCACAAAAACAAAGATCTTCTGCGGATGCTCCACAGAATTCGGAGGTGCACCAAATACACATACCTGCCCGGTCTGCACCGGTATGCCGGGATCTCTTCCGGTCCTCAATAAAAAAGTGGTAGAGTTTGCAATCAAGGCAGGTCTTGCGGCAAACTGTCATATCCATCAGTACTGTAAGTTTGACCGTAAGAACTATTTTTACCCGGATAATCCTCAGAACTACCAGATCTCTCAGCTGTATCTGCCAATCTGCTATGACGGAGCCGTTGAGATCGAGACTTCCGCAGGCAAAAAGACTGTACGTATCCATGAGATGCATATGGAGGAGGATGCCGGTAAGCTGATCCATGATGAGTGGGAAGACTGCTCCTTGGTTGACTACAACCGAAGCGGGGTACCGCTGATCGAGATCGTATCCGAGCCGGATATGAGAAGCTCCGAGGAGGTTATCGCATATCTGGAAAAGCTCCGCTGCACCATGCAGTATCTTGGAGTTTCTGACTGCAAACTTCAGGAAGGTTCCATGCGTGCCGACGTCAACCTTTCTGTCCGTGAGGTGGGAAGCGAGACCTTCGGAACAAGAACCGAGATGAAGAACCTGAACTCTTTTAAAGCCATTGCAAGAGCAATCGAGGGTGAGAGAGAGCGTCAGATCGAGCTTCTGGAAGAAGGCAGAGCCGTTGTCCAGGAGACAAGAAGATGGGATGACAACAAAGAGTCTTCTCACGCTATGCGTTCCAAAGAGGATGCCAAGGATTACCGTTATTTCCCGGACCCGGATCTTCCGCCGATCCATATCTCCGATGCATGGATCGAGGAGCTGCGTGCTTCCATTCCGGAGCTGCGTGAAGCCAAGATGGAACGTTATCAGAAAGAGTACGAGCTTCCGGCTTACGATGCGGGAATCCTTACGGAATCCAGACATCTGGCAGGACTTTTTGAGGAGACAGCCGTTCTTCTGGGAAATCCGAAAAAAGCAGCCAACTGGTTTATGGTGGAAGTTCTACGCCTGACAAAGGACAAAGGTCTTGATCCGGAAAAAGTAAACTTTACACCGAAGCATCTGGCAGATCTTCTTTCCATGGTGGAGAAAAAAGAGGTCAGCGCACAGAATGCCAAAAAAGTGTTTGAAAAAATATTTGACGAGGATATTGATCCGGTTGTATATATAGAAGAGAATGGTCTTAAGATCGTAGAAGATACAGGTCTTCTCACCGAAACTGTGAAAAAGATCGTAGATGCCAATCCTGGACCGCTGGCTGAACTTCTGGGCGGCAAGGACAAGGTTATGGGATTTTTCGTAGGACAGCTGATGAGAGAGCTGAAAGGCAAGGCAAATCCTGACAGCGTCAGAAAAGCACTGGCAGAGGAAATTGAGAGAAGGAGATAAAAGCATTATGGTTACAGTAAATAAGAATTATTTAAAACTTCCGGGAAGCTATCTGTTTTCCAATATCGCGAAGAAGGTAAAAGCATACAAGGAGGCCAATCCGGAATTTAAGGATTCTGTGATCAGTCTTGGAATCGGTGATGTGACACAGCCACTTGCACCGGCGATCATTGATGCTCTTCATAAATCCGTAGATGAAATGGCTCATGCGGAAACTTTCCACGGATATGCACCGGATCTTGGATATGAGTTCTTAAGAAGTGCCATTGCAAAGAATGATTATCAGTCCAGAGGATGCGACATCAGCGCAGATGAGATCTTTGTTTCCGACGGAGCTAAGAGTGATTCCGGAAACATCCAGGAGATATTCGGACTGGATAACAAGGTTGCAGTTTGTGACCCGGTTTATCCTGTATACGTAGATACCAACGTTATGGCCGGACGTACAGGTCTTTATAACAAAGAGCGTGAGAACTTTGACGGTGTGATCTACATGCCATGTAAAGAGGATAACGGTTTCCTTCCGGAGATCCCGGCAGATGAAGTACCGGATCTTATTTATCTCTGCTTCCCGAACAACCCGACCGGTGGTGCCATCACAAAGGCTGCTCTTCAGGAGTGGGTTGATTACGCAAACAAAAACGGCTGCGTGATCATCTATGATGCAGCATATGAGGCATATATTTCCAAGGAAGATGTTCCGCACAGCATTTATGAGTGTGAGGGTGCGAGAACCTGTGCTATCGAGCTTCGAAGCTTTTCCAAGAATGCAGGTTTCACAGGCGTTCGTCTTGGTTTTACTGTAGTTCCGAAGGAACTGGTACGTGACGGCGTAGAGATTCACAGCCTCTGGGCAAGACGTCACGGAACCAAGTTCAATGGTGCTCCGTATATCGTGCAGAGAGCAGGCGAGGCTGTTTACTCTCCGGAGGGAAAAGCACAGCTGAAAGAACAGATCGCTTACTACATGCGTAATGCAAAGACAATCCTCGACGGACTTTCCGCAGCAGGATTTTCCGTATCCGGTGGAAAAAATGCGCCATACATCTGGCTGAAAACACCGGATCAGATGACTTCCTGGGAGTTCTTCGACTATCTCCTTGAGAAAGCACACATCGTAGGAACACCAGGTTCAGGCTTTGGTGCACATGGTGAGGGATACTTCCGTCTGACTGCATTCGGAAGCTATGAGAATACACTGGAAGCGATTGAGAGAATTAAAAATCTGTAATACAGGTGTAAATTGCGAGGCAGGTCTTTGTAAAAGGTCTGCTTCGTTTTCGTTTATAAGAAATTTTTTGAGCAAATTCAGGAAATTGGCAATGAGGATTGCGAAAATTTATCATATCGTTTATAATTGTACAGGAAGTGAAACGCAGAACACAAAGAGGCTGTGTTTATGAAATTCACAAATTTACGCAATCACGAAAGGGGATTTTATCATGGGTATCAGAAGAGTAGAAAATATGTGCGGCGGTAAAGGCCATGTGATCATCAAAGACATTCTTGAGGGAGACGAGCTGAAAGGAAAATGCGGACTTTACGCACAGGTTACTATCGAGAAGGGATGTTCCCTTGGATACCATGAGCATCATGGAGAGACAGAAACCTACTATATCTTAAGCGGTGAAGGCGAGTATGATGATAACGGTGTGAAACGTCCGGTAAAGGCCGGTGATATCACCATTACACCAGACGGAAAAGGTCATGGCCTTGCAAATACAGGAGAGACAGATCTTGTATTTATGGCACTGATCATTTTTGACTGATCATAAAACAAAAACAGAATAACAGGACAGAAAGGGCCGTACTGCATGATTATGCGGATGGCTCTTTTTGAATGAAAAGTTTAAATTGTATAAATAAAAAATATTTTTTGATTTTTTTAGAAAAAAGTGTTGACATAGGAAGGATGCTTTGCTATACTATTACTTGTCGCGAGGGAGAAGATAAAGAATTCCACAGAAATGCGATATGCGGAAGTGTCGGAACTGGCAGACGAGCAAGACTAAGGATCTTGTGAGCATTGCGCTCGTGTGGGTTCAAGTCCCATCTTCCGCATTTTTTATTTTGTGAGGACTGTGAGAGATCATGGTTCTTTTTTTGTAAATAAAAGCAAGTGTAAAAAAGCTGAATCACAAAACCGGAAGATAAAGGAACCGGTTTGTGATTCAGCTTTTTTGTTAATGGATATTGTTTATTTTACTTTGACAGAAGAAGTTTTGCTCCAGGTGGAGTAGTAATTCTTTTTGCTGACCGTTTTGTATGTGCGGATACGGATGTAGTATTTTTTGCCACCGGACAATTTCTTCAGCACGGTAGATTTGGAACTGCTTTTGGCGGTAATTGTTTTGGCGCTTTTGAAGCTGCTTGAAGTGCTGTACTGAATCTGATAAGCGGTAACAGATTTTACCGGTTTCCAGGATATATTTGCCTGGCCTTTTGCAGTGGACTTCAGAGAAACACTGCTGACAGTCAGTGGACGTACTGTGATCAGGATCTTTGCAGATGCAGCTTTATAATTTACGCCCTGTGCAGCCTGAATGGTAACAGTGGCCTGTCCGGGGCTTACCGGAATGATACTGGTACCGGAAATTTTTACGATCTTGCTGTTGGAAGACTTGCAGGTGATCTTCCCGTCCGTCTTCTTGCTCTTGATGACCGCGGTTTTGCTGCTGCTCTGAGTCAGGGTAAGTGCTGTGGCTTTTGCTGTGAGTACGGCTTTTGCGCGGGCAATCTGGAAACTGGCAGTTTTTGTTCCTGTGTAACTGCCTTTTCCAGTGATCACGACGGAAGCAGTACCGGCATTTATGTTATTACGGTAGGAAACTGTGTAATCTGTGCCGGGAACCAGTTCTTTTCCGGAAGAAGTTACTGTGATCTTCGGCTTTTTTTCTGTACCGCTGTAGGTAAAGGATGAACTGGAAAGCTGAATCTCACATTTACTGAGATCTCTGGCAGTGATCTGGAAAGATTTTGTTACAGTACTGGAATAATTACCTTTTCCTGTGATGGTGACGGAAGCAGTACCGATGTTGGTGTTGTTATCATAAGAAACGGTGTAGTCAGTTCCTTTTTTTAACTGCTTTTTATTGACAGTTACTGTGACGTCCGGTTTCTTTTCGGTTCCATCGTAAGTAAATGAGGAAGCGGAAAGAGCAAGTTCGGCTTTCTCCAGGCTGGCGGCACTGATAGTGAAATTTTTCGTAACAGAACCGGAATAGTTACCTTTTCCTGTGACGGTAACCGTGGCAGAACCTGCGTTGGTATTGTTTACGAAGGAAACCGTATAATCGCTGTTGGCAGTCAGCTGTCTGTTTCCGGTTTTTACAGTAACGGATGGCTTTTTCTCAGTGCCGTCATAGGTGAAGGAATCGGCAGAAAGATCTACGCTGGATCTGCTCAGGTCAGCAGGCTGGATCTGGAAAGCTTTTTCAACAGAACCGGAGAATCTACCTTTTCCTGTGATGGTAACTGTAGCGGAACCTGCGTTGGTGTTGGCATGATAATACAAGGTGTAATCCTGCCCCTGTGTTAAAGTATTGCCGTTACATGTTACAGTGACGGCCGGTTTTTTCTCAGTGCCGTCAAAAACCAGCGATTCATTGGAAACGGTAATATCGCAGTTGCTGATCCGGCCATAGGTGATAGAAAAGGATGTTGTAAAATATCCGTAATAATTTCCGATGCCGCTGATACCGGCACGTGCATTTCCCAGAGTTGTATTATTTTGATATTCTACAGTGAAATCCCTGCCTTCAACCAAATCAACACCATTTTTAGAGATGGTTACTTTCGGTTCCTGAGGCTTACCGTCGTAGATACAGGAAGAAGGAGTAAGGGTACAGGTGGTGCCGTTTGAGTAGATAGGGGCTTTGTCAATGGTGTATTCCTTTGTTACACTGCCGGCGTATTTTCCGATTCCTGTGAAGGTCATGGTAAAAGTACCGGCGTTAACAGTATCTCCGCTGGTTGTAATGGTATAGTCAACGTCTTTTTGGAGAGTAAGGCCGGAACGGTATATGGTTATAGTCGGTGTTTTGTCTGTTCCGTTATAAGATCCGATATAGCCGCGGGAAATGGTGAATACATCCTCGCTTAACAGGTCTACATATAATTCAGAGGTAAATACAGCATCCGGATTATATTTGGACTGAACGGTAAGTGTGATCTTGCCTGACTTTTTGGGGGTGAGGACTGCAGTTTGATTGGAAGTCTGGTTTACAGAAATAACACTTTCATCTGAGCTGGAAATAATGCAGTCATACAGAAAGTCAGAATCACTGCCGAAATCATTAGGAAACCAGCTGGAAGCGGTGATCCTATAACTAAGTTCCTTAGTCAGAAATTCGCTCTTTTTCATAGCGGAGAAACTGGAATTGGAAGGAGCAATGCTTGCAGTGACCTGTGAGGGAACAACAGCTTTGGAAGAAGTACCGCAGACACGGCAGGTCTTGTCAACCTGATAGTTCTCAATGGTTGTGCCGTAAACATATTTATGTCCGTTTTCCACTCGCGTTGCATGGTTGGAAGAGAGATCCGACAGATTGATCTCATAAAAAGTATTATGGCTGTCTTTCCATGTGTACCAGATCAGTTTTCCGTTTATAACAGAAGGTGCACAGTCGGAAAGATTTCCGGCCATTTTGTATGTAGAGCCAGCCTGCTGGCCGGTTCCGTCAATGGCAGTATAATAAACATAACCCTGACTGGACCAGAGAAGCACGAAGCTGTTGCTGCCGGTTTTTACAAGATGCGGTGTAGCGGCGCTGTCAGAAGTGCCTGCATAGTCGGAAAAATACCGCACAACAGGTGTTCCTCCGGATTTTGAAACAGAGGAGACAAATACATTTCTGGAATGATTGTCAGCATCATAATTGCCTGCGACCAGATAGGAACTGTCGGAATATTCAAAACCGCCAAGGGATGCGCCGGTATAGTTGTTGCCGGATGATCCGGGGAAAGTCATAAGGTCAAATTCCTTGCAGGCATAGGAACTGGAACTCCAGGAATATTGCGGGACAAAAGATCCGCTGCTGATATCCGTGGGATACTGAAGAACCGTAATAGCACGGGGATAAGCATCACCGTGATCACAGCCCAGAAGAGTTCCGTTATCGATCTGGATGAACTGGTTAAAGGAATGGCTGACATATCCGAACTCAGAATTCTGGATTCCTGTAAGCTGATCCACAACAGACATGGTGGAGGTATCTACAGAAAAAGTTACGTTAGCCTGATGCCCTCCGTACATTTCATGGCAAGTGCGGATAAAAAGATAATTTCCGTAAGAAGCCATACGTGCGGAACCTGCGTCAAAGGGATAGGTGGTATTTGCACCGAAAAGGCTGCAGGAACCTTGGGATTTCCAGTCTTTGGAGTATTTGCTCACCCGGTAAACTTCTTTCGTATTATCTTTTTCGGTGTTGTTTGCGCCGGTAAGGATATAATAGTTGTCGTTGGTTTCGTAGAAAGCGCCGAATACAGGCAGTGGAAGATCGAGAGTCATCGTTTTCTTAAAGTTGTATCCGGAATCATAGTATTCAATCAGAAGCTTACCGTCAAGGGCACCACTTTGAACCCGCATGAGAGATCCGTCTGGGCTTGTTGTAAGATAGGATTCGACAGGAGAAGACCAGACACTGTAGTTCTGGTTTTCAAGGTTGCTTCCTTTATAAATGGTGCAGGTTGTATTTAATGAGTTCGATACCGGAATATCTGCTTCGATGACGGAACTGCTTTTTGCCATCTGGGCTTCTACGGAACCGTCCAGAATACCGGCTTGTACCCCACCTTCTTCTCCGGATGAAAAATCGTCTGTTCCATCGGAATCGGAAAAAGTCTCTTCTTCATTTCCGGCATTAAATTCCTCTTCCAAAGAAGAAGCATCGGAAGCGTCTGATGTGCTGCCGCTATTAGAATCTTTCGGTGATTGCAAAAGATCCTCAGAGGATTCCTCCTGTGTATCGATGCCGGTGGAATCGGCAGGATCAGAGTTTTCTTCGGAAGAGAGATCTTCGGAGATCTCAGAAGAAGGTTCTGCTTCCACGTTGTCATCCGCAGAAAAAGCGTCTGAATAAAAATCAGCTGCATTTACCGGAGCAGAAGTGCCCAGTATACATGCAGAAAGAAAAATGGATAGTAGTTGTGCTTTTTTGTTTTTCATAGGTACCTCCTTTTTATATGGTTTTACATATAAACCTGGCAATATTTTACTACAAAAAAAGAAAAAATGGTCAATTATTGTTGAAAAAAGAAGAAAAAGAGACAGAATCATAAGTTGAGAAAAAAATAAAAAAAAGTGTTGACATATAGGAACCACTTTGTTATACTATCACTTGTCGCGAGGGAGAAAATAAAAAATCCCAAGGAAATGCGGTCATGCGGAAGTGTCGGAACTGGCAGACGAGCAAGACTAAGGATCTTGTGAGCATTG
>OGCN01004790.1_pt1 | contig 11334 bp, 8 predicted proteins | sample 1570181 | NCBI WGS metagenome assembly OGCN01 (sample SAMEA4370584, study PRJEB24528) | human gut metagenome | reverse complement strand
TAGGAAGAATAACCGCTACGACCATAACGTTCCAGACCGGTGATGTTGCCGTTCTTGTCATAACCGGTCACATTTTCAGAATACCGGCCGGAATTGCTGTTGAGTTGCTCACCCTCTCCATAAGTAGCATTCAGCAGGCGATCCAGACCGTCGTAAGTGAACTTGTAACCTCTCACAGTGCTTTCATTACCCGCCTTCCACGTCATGCTGCTGATGCTACCGTTATACTTCGCTGTACCGACACCTGTATTGTAATACATATTCTGTGTAAAGCGAGCACCAGTGATCTCCGTCAGCCAACCGCGCAGATTATAAGTGTAAGTCAGCTTATTCGTGGTAGAGCCATGCAAAGATTTAGTCATTAAACGACCAAAATCATCATACAGAGCATCATACAAAGTAATTGTAGTTCCCCCAAACGTATGTTGCACCTTACTTATTCTATTCGCATGGTCATAGGTATAAGTATATGCCTCCGTCCATGTACTCTTTCCGTTTGCTGTATGCGTGTGCGTCACAGTAGCAGGTTTGTCAGTAAATGTATAAGTGGTAACTGTCACGTCATATCCACCCAGCAGGTTACTTTGTACGGTTTTCGTCTCACGTCCCTTTATATCGTAGTAATGTGCAACATAAATCTTCATATCGGTTCCAAATACTGTAATACTGCTTCCTGTCAGGAATCCCTTACCATGACCTGAAGTATCTTTGGTGAAAGAGGCTGTTGGGAAGCCGCTTCCTCCTGCAAAGCTGTAATCGTCGTAGTAATTCTGTATATATACCATTGAAGCGGAAGTCGGGATTTCACCATTAGGGCCTGGATGATCGGAAGTAGAAGAACGGTCGTCTGTACATTCTCCCTGACGGATCAAACGTCCCAATAGGTCGTATTCATAAAATGTCAGTTTCTTCCGGGAACGCTGTCTGGCGTCCTGCGAATAAATCAAACGATCAGCGTTATCGTAAATATATGCGATGTATTGGGCACCTGGAAACTTTTTATAGATGCAGCGGTTGCGACCATCGTATTTGTACTGAAAAGCATACAAATCAAGATTCGCTGAGTTCTGATACATAGGTTGTAACACAAAACACAGATTTCCCTTTTCATCATATACATAATAGGTGTCATGCGGTTCGCTACCTTGCATCTGCCGGGTCAATACCAAATGTCCCAGCTTATCGGTGAAACTATAGCTCACATTCATATCCTCATCCATAGTCTTTACTACTGAAAGTTGCCCGGCAGCATAGCTACTACTGCCACCGCTCAATGTATAAGAATCATTTACGGTATAATAACGGCAATTCAGCGGCAAAGTGGCAGTATTTGTCAAATACTCCGTCTTTACCGGTCGACCGGCATTGTACCATACAGCTCCGGGACCGTACTGTTGTAGTATGCGGTTCAAAGGCGAAGCTTCATAAAAAGGTTGGCTGTAAGGGCGACTGTCATTGCTATACTTCCCCGGGGCACTGCTCTTAAAAGCGGCAGGAGCCAAATAGACAGAAGAATTGATGGGTATTGGTAACCAGCTATTCCCCTCACGCCCTGTGGCATCATATTCTTGCAAGGTAGCGAGGTTTTTATTTGCAGGACTACCATTTTTCACAGCTTTCTTTACTGTTTGGAAAGGTCGGCCAAGTCCGTCATAATAAGCAATATCATCCAAATAAGAACTCCCCGTATCATTCAGCATCTTGCGCGTGCGGATGTAGTTCTCTGTGCTGACCTGCGCATTCATGACGCAGGCAGCTATTAATAACAATAAAAATATACTGAATCGTTTCATAATCATACTTTTTTCAAGTTCTTTCAAATCAAAAAAGATGTAGTGTTCACGGCTTGTAATGGTAGCCATATTCTCCGGTCGTCTTTCCATTATAGTCTTTCATTTTCACCAGACGGTTAAGGGAATCGTATTCATAACCGACAGTATTACCATTGGGAAACATCGTCTGAGAAACTCCGGCCGAAGATTTGTATTCGTATATCCGGACATGAGCATCCGGAAGCTTAGTGCGCAGGCTGCGTAGCAAATTCATATTAGGAATCGGCATACTCGACAAAATCTCAGGAGTAACAGAGCCAAGAGCCGCTTTCACGGTATCATAAGAAACATTGTCTATCTCTGCCACAGGATATTGCCCTTTATAGCTCCATAAATAAGTACTTTCCCGGTTATTAACAGATAAGTTGAGTACATGCCCGTATTTATCGTAATGATGATACACGATGTTATCTGCCGGATAGACTGTTTTATTACGCCCCGCTGACGAAAAAGTCACAGTAGAAGCGGCAAGTGGAGTTGTTATTTCCGAGTAATGCTGCACCGACGGAAGATACAATCCTTCAGATACTTGCAGATATTCCGTTAAAATACTTTCCATCAGCCGACCATTCTTAAACTTCTTCTCTTCGACTATAGGAGAAATGCAATGTTTCTGAGTCATTGTAGTGTAGATTCCCCAAGGGCAATCGTTAGGATAAGTATAAGTTATTTTCAGTGTACCGCCATCCGAAAGTCCTATCTGCTTTTCCTTCAATTGCTGTGTCTGCAAATTATAGTTATAAGTCTCGCGGATTTCTACTCCGTCCTTCCATATACGCTTCTCCTTCAACCGGATATTGTGAAAATTCAGGGGATGAACTACCATGGCAAGGCGATTGACACTACCCACATAGGTGTTCTCGAAACCATCTTGCCAGAACTCCATTTTTGCATAGAAAAGAGAGTTGTTACATTTTAGATAATACGATGGACCTTCACCTGTGTCACTCATTGCCATACATTGCCATCCCGACTGGTAGAACAGTTCCGGAAAAAGATTTATCCGGTCGTAAAAGTTCATTCCAAAATAATAATGATAAACAGGATCTTCATAAGTGAACTGCGTCTTTTGTACAAGTGTCTTGGCAGCATTATAGACCGCCGTTTCAAGCAAACTGCCATTCAGAGGACTATAAACCGGGATAGAATGTTCTTCCATCCGTGGTTCCTCATTATGATACTTGTACCAAGTATAGCCTTCTTGCCCGCCTTTGTGTTTTATCTCCTTGACATAGGTATAACCAACATTTGTTGATGACTGATAGGGTGAAGAAAAAAAGTTGCTACCCGACAATTCTAATTTATCTGACCGGCAAGCAATGGATTCTACTCCTTGAAAATTACATCCTGTACTGACGTACTTGCCAAGTTTATCATAGGTCCCCGGATAATAATTTATAAATTGAAGTTTGTTCAGCAGTAAACCGCTGCAAGTATTAGTTTCCGGATTGACATATTCATAGGATATCTGCTGCAAGCAGGTACTTTTAGATGGTGAGTCGTAGAAGTTGACTTCTTTGATGCGGACCCCAGCACCTTCCGATTCACGTTTTTCCTCCATCCCATTGTCGTATTTGACAAGCATATAAATTTTGGCATTCGTCCCGTTTCCTGTAGTCTGGTCGCCCAACTCATCTGGTAAATCCACCACAAAATACCCCGTACCTTTCTTCACGGTTAGTTTATAGGTTTTCGTCACAGTATAAGAAAGCGACTGATGATTTATCTCCTCTTTGATGTGTAGCGCTTCACATTCTTCCTTCAATGAAAGATCTTTCTGCGCCGGTTTACCATTTTCTATGTAATAAAGGTATGCACGATGCCCGACAACAGATTCCCAAGTGTTTTTGCCTCTAAAAAGACTAACGGTTATCGTCACTACTTTATCTTCCGTAAAAGAGTAACAATAATTCTTGGGAGAAGGATAAAAGTCACCATGCTCAGAAGAGAAAGAATTGTCATCATAAATCGTCAGACTTTCCGTAGGCAGATCTGTCCGAGTCTGCGATAAAGTAGGCACAAAATAGTCCACAAAGTGATGAGGTTCATACACTATCTCCGAATAGCCACCAGTAGGATATTGCACACCAGTAAGGATAGAAGCCTTACTATTTTCAAAATCGTAGGCACGCATGGCTTTGGATAGAGACTCCCAATTATCTTGTGGCAAATCTTGTATCTTCTGGTATTGAAGTGGGTCGTGCCACATCAGATAATAGACATCCGGAATAAATGAGGTATTGCTCAACTGGCCATTATAATATCCCCAATAGTCCACTGCATAAGAATCTTTTCGAGGCAATGTTTTGGCATTGTAGAAGAAACGGTATTTTTCTGTTTCCTGTCCGCCTGCTATAGCAAATACGGCATTCAACTTCAGTCGTTTCAGCATGTGTGCTTTCTGTCGATAAACGGAGAAGTTAGATACATGTTTACTCCAATAATTACCAGAGTCTTCACTGACAAAATAATCATAAGAAAAACGATAATCCCAACAACAGGTATCCGACAGTTGAACAGCTGCCAGCGACTTCACATAAATCCTATCCAACTTCTTCACTTCGGGCAAGTCATCACGCAGACTGGATACAAAATGAACCTCATAGTTGTCGGTTTTGATCTTAGTCAATCTAACCTCCCAGCCTGTACAATCTATAAAACTCCGGGAACTATGACTTCGCTCCACGCGATTGTCACCACACGCCTGGTTATCGTCTACCCTTACGCTTGAAGAAAGAATAACTGATTTTAGATTTTCTCCATAGTTGAATCCACGGTTAGCTGCCGTAGCGTCATAACTATAATCCACCTTCTGTCCGTTGGGATAAACTGTCTGCGAAAGAGCATAAAACTCGGACTGAGCTCCCATATAAACAGGAACGCTAGTATTCATCACACTCATAAGCGTGAAGTTATGCACCACTCCATTAGGGAAAGTCAACTTGAATCCTTTCAATCTACTGCCTAAGGCATCTACAACTTGACCTTTAGAAAACGACCGTTCTGTCATCATTTCTATCTTCACATCCTCTCGGCGATCCAACAGATAAATGCTGTCATTCCGGCTGTCTATAACAAAACGCCCCTTTCCATCGGGACATGAGTAACAGAATACATCAGGATTAAATCTACCCTCGTAATGGGCTTTACGCATAGAAGGCTCTGTCAAGAACCAGTCCATAGCCAGGCGCATATCAGAACTCCACGGGCCTTTGATATGAGTCGTATTACTCAGTTTTCCGGTTTGCTCATAGGCTGCCATTACATTTTTATAGTAAGGTTCCGGATTGTAACAATCTATTTCTCCGATAACCTTGCGGGTGATGCATCCACCGACATCCAGCATCCATCCCAATCCTACCCAGCTTGCTTCCTCATTCACTTTAATACCCGATGTGGCATATGACAAGCTGATAGGAAGGTCCACAGAACCGTCTTTCAACGTATACACCGGAATATTAACTTGTGCAGTTCCCGAATAGAGATCTACCGGGCTATCCATGTATTTATTGAAAGTAGCTGCATTGGGAGTAGCAATAGAATAGTTATTGGGGTTACGGTTCAACGAATAGTCATCAGACTTTTGTGCGATCTGTGCTTGCAGGCTTGTCGGAATTACACAAGCCATACATATCATTGCAATAGAGCGTTGTAACACTCTTTTTATAGTACAAAAGCATTGTAGTTTTTTCATTATTCATTAGTCTTTATTATTTATAATATCTATATTCTTTATCTAAATTCTACGGGGAAGGAAGTAAACTGTTTGTTTACCTCCTTCCTTAAATTGTTTTACAACCCTGCTGCTTTTACTCCAAGTATTCCGGCAACGGCCGTGGTTATGGTGACAATTACTTTCAGAATAGTCTTCCAAGTATCTTTACTTATTTTCATAATATTCAATATTTTAGTCGTTTATAAATCTTTGCTTACTTCGAAACACGGACATTCTTTCACCCATTCCTCCGGTTCCACCACCCCGTCACCGTTCCGGTCCGGGCTGAGATCACGATGCCCGCAGATACGGACATTGTTCCGAAAGCGTTTCAGAAGTTGATGCACAAGTAACCGGAGTGCCGAGCACTGCTCAGGCGTGCGGGTATCGGCAGGACACCCTTGGACATCCAGTCCGCCTTCGTAGCAGATACCTATCGAGTGAGCATTGTGTCCCTTGGCATGCGCACCTACGAGTTCCAAAGCACGGGTGTTGACAACTGTTCCGTCCCGGCGAATGTAATAGTGATAGCCGATACCGCGGAAGCCGCGACGGCGATGAATGGTTTCCAAATCTTCTGTGGTAAGGGCACAGTCTGCCCGGGTAGCGCTACAATGCACTACAATCATGTTGATACTTCTCATAAGTTGAATGAAATTAGTTTAGTGAATAATAAGTCCGGCGGGCAATAAGCTGCCCTGTGAGTAATAAAGTCGTTTAGTCGTTAAAAATGAATAGTTTAGTCAGTTTCCAGTACGGAGCCACACAGCGCCTGTTTAAATCTGATACCCGGGAAGCCCTCTGCGCCTCCGCACCTCTGCGTTCAACGTCCTTATCCTAACGGATTCTCGTCCAGACCGCCGCCTCCGGAACCGCTACCGGAACCATCACCGCTGCCGGAGCCTCCTGCCTGACTTGTTTCGTAAGGAATACATTTCACGCCGGTCACCATGGAGCGGGTCGCCGTCGTACGGTCAAGATTCTTCGTGTAGCAGGGCAGAAAACGCACGGTCATTGTGGCTTGTGCAGCCGATACCTTGTCGGCGCTTTCCACACCTTTGCCGTTGGTCTTCATAGCCATGCGGAACGTGCCGAAGCCATCCAGAGTCACACTCTCGGAAGATTGAAGGTGGGTGGTCAATACACGCACCAGGTTGTCGATAACGTTTTTCGTGTCACCCTTGCTCAGAGAAGAGTATTCCGATATTTCACGGGCGATCTGGTCGGTGGAGACGTGTCCTTTCAGGACCACGCGAGGATAAAATACTTTAACTCCTGCCTTGTTTGCCAATATAGATTGGACTGTTTTATACAATACTGCCATAATCAGAGAATAGTTTTATTTTCATTAATAGAATAATTTAGTTTCGTGTCTTAAGCTTAATCACACTGCAAATATAAACCTTATATCATAACCGGAGAAATAAAAATCTTCGTTTTTATCATAAAATGCAAGTGTATCATTTACTCCTCGTGAACACCTGTTTTATTGCATAAGCTCAGCAAAAACCTTCCCGGCTGACGTATCTTCCCGCAGCTTTCGCGTATCGTCGAGAAGCCTTTCCACATGGGATGGCCGATGGAGCCGAAGTTGCTTTTGAGGATGATGGCGCGTTGTTCCGGAGGGGAGATCCGTAACTGGCGGAGATTGAAGAGCAACCCGTCAAGATTGCGGTTCACCCCATCCGGGGGCGGTTGCATCCGGCAAATATCCTCATCTGTCCACTCCTTGCGGGGATGGCGCAAAGGGGCTACCGAGGAAGCAGGAGGCACTGACGGCGGGACTGCCGAGGAGGCGTGAGCTACCGATGACACAGGAACCGCAGGTGAAACAGGAACCGCAAAAGCAGCAGGGGCTGCAAAAGTAGCAAAGGCTGCAAGTGAAGCGGGAGTCGCAGGTGAAGAAAGAAAATTCTCCTCCTCTCCGTCCCCCTCCGCGGACTCCCGGTCCGCGTCCTGAGTTCTCCCCGAGGGGGAACTATTGAGGAGGGAGTATTCTATGCTCCGCTGTGCTATGCTTTGCTGTGCTATGCTATTCTGTGCTATGCTATGTGTACCGGATGCAACATTTTCGGGGATTAATGTTACATTTTGGGAAGTACCCAATGCGCTTTCGGGAAGCGTAGTGGAGACTTCGGGAAGTGCAGCGGAAACTTCCGTTTCGCTCCCTGAAGTTTCGGGAAATAGCCCGGCAGCCTCTTCCTGTTTCCCGGCGTCATCATCTTCCTGTTCGTCAGTGATGAGATTGAAGCGGTTGTCTATCGCGGAACTTTTGCGGCGTTTGGTACTGAAGAGATACTGCCTCTGTATCCCGGCACTGGTCAGCACACCGCACTCTCTGAAGAGCGTGACGTCAAAAATGCCGTATTCAGCGGCAAGTGTAAGAATACGCTTTACGTCCTCCGCGGTCTGGTGATAGAGGTTGGCGGAGATATCTTCGTAAAAGAACGCATCGGTGAGAACATAGTAGCCTTCACCACCATAGATGCAGGAGAATGCGCTCACCAAGGTGGCAAGCGCGCCGTCGCCTTCGCGTTTCATTATGCGGCGAACCAGGCGATTCTGTAGGAAATCTATATCAAGGGGAAAATAATCGAGACCCCGTTTTTTTATTCTGGACATGTTGTTTGGTTATTAATGTTTTTTGGTTCACCACAGATTACACAGATTGGCACAGATTAAGATTTTATATTTTGACTCTTACTAAATTAGGCCTGTGTGAACCCGTGCAATCCGCGGTAAAATTATGGGTTATTGCACAATTAAGATTACTCGCCGACTGTTTCCCACAGCCTTCTGCGCTTCCTTGCCACGCTTTCGTTCACCACCTGGCGGGCATGAAGAATCAGTTCCATGCGGAGTGTGCGGTCTTTGATATCGGTTATCAAGGGATACGTGCGTATGTCATTCACGGAGCGTGAATCCAGGTAGCGTTTCTTGCAGGCTGCGCTGCGACAGGCCTTACAGCAGTAGTCTGGAATCAGTGTCTTCCGATTGACATAAAAAGCCTCTATGGGGAGTTCCCTCAGACAGGAGTGGCAAGTGCGAACGAAAGAAGTAAGTGTTTGTTTCATAATGATATAAATATATATAAATTAAATAATCGAATTTTGTCTTTTGCATCTATATATCTGTCGTGCTGCATCTATATACCGGATGTGCTGCATCTATATATCGGACATGCAGGAGCTATATATCCTGCGCATTGCATCTATAGATCCGTTACGGAAGGAGTTCTTATCCGGAGGCTGAAATGTTTGTTTTCCATAATTCCATGCGATTTATTTGTTATTCTAAAACAAAGGAATTACCTTTGTCGCAACAAAGATAAACAGATTTCCATATAAAAAACTAATAGTTTTAGATATTAATTCTCATAAAGTAGGTAACTACATATAAATGAGCGACAAATACGTTTCTAAATATTTACATTACAAAAATCATGGAGAAAGAACAGGATTTATTATTCAATGTAGCCGACATCGTGAAGCGCGCCAAGCGGGTACTGAATTTCAAAACGGATGCAGAATTGGCAGCTTATCTGGGTGTGTCGCGTCCCACACTAAGTAACTGGATTGCACGAAACGGAATTGATTTCCCGCTGCTGCTGGAAAAGCTGAAAGAAATAGATTACAACTGGCTGCTGGTAGGAAAAGGACAGCCTGTACATCAGGCCAAATTTTGCAACGACGAAATCGTTTCGGGTGAAGTGGAAATGATTCATAACCCCAAAACGGCTGATCCGGTAGACGACCGTAGTGTACCACTATACGATATTACCGCTGCCGCCAACTCCAGTGTCGGGACTTATCCCGACACTCAAAGTGTACCACTATACGATATTACCGCTGCCGCCAACCTGAAAACATTGCTTGCCAACAAACAGCAACACGTGGTGGGAAAGATACAGATTCCGAACATACCTGTCTGCGACGGAGCACTCTACATCAGTGGAGACAGCATGTATCCCATCTTGAAATCGGGAGATGTTGTGGGCTTTAAGGAAATCAGCAATTTCAGCAACGTCATTTATGGAGAAATGTACTTGGTGTCATTTTGCATCGACGGCGACGAATACCTGTCGGTGAAGTATATAAACCGTTCCGAGGTGGAAGGTTGCATCAAGCTGGTGAGCTACAATCCACACCATGAACCAATGGATATTCCACTCACATCCATACAGGCGATGGCGATTGTCAAGTTCTCCATCAGAAAGAACATGATGATGTAGAACGGCAGGTAAGCTGGCTAAACTATAAGACAAAAGAAAAGGTGACCAAGCAGTGTTTCCACCACTTCATCACCTTTTCCATCATTTATCACCTAAACCTATATATTATTTGTCTGTGCATCCTTTTGTACTGAAAGCAACCAGCATCCAAACCATCTTTTCCTGTTCTTTCAGATAGCCTGTCATCAGGTCGGCAGTAACGTCGTCGCCTGCTTCATTAGCCAGTTCAATGATCTTTCTCTCCTCACCAATGAGGTATCCGTAAGTTTCAAGAATATTGCTGACCGCATCGCTGCCGCAAGCCACGTCAGATACTTCTTTGATCTTTGCAACTTTCAGGTATTCGCTGAACTTGTTTTCGGGTACACCACCCAGCATCAGGATACGTTCTGCAATTTCGTCCACCTTCTCGGCTGCGTCGTCATACATACTTTCAAACTTCTCGTGCAATACGAAGAAACCATGTCCCTTGATGTTCCAGTGGAAACCGCGCAGATTCGTGTAATATACCTGGAAATCTGCCAAAAGTTGATGCAATGCAGATACTACGTTAGCTACTCCCGATTCATTTAACTTGATATAATTTAAAGTCTTCATAATTCTATGGTTTTAATAATTTATACTGTTTTTCTTTTTTCTGTTGCAAAGAAAGTGCAAATCGAAGGCAGAAGCAAGCTTGCTTGATTATGCTGAGATGCAGTCTTTCTTCGTTTTTTGTACAAAGATAAGGCGGAAACCCATGCTTGTCAAACAGATAATTTCTATCTTTGCATAGACAGAATCTATATAACCCGTTCAAACCCCTTATTTATCATGACTTTACAACAACTGGAATACATTCTTGCCGTTAGTCAGTTCCGCCATTTCGCCAAAGCCGCGGAACATTGCCGTGTAACTCAACCCACCCTGAGTGCCATGATACAGAAACTGGAAGACGAGTTAGACACCAAGATATTCGACCGCAGCCAACAGCCCATCTGTCCTACTCCAGTCGGACAACTTGTAATAGAGCAAGCCCGTATCGTATTGGAACAGGCAGGCCATATAAAGGATATTATTGAAGAAGAGAAGCACTCCTTGTCGGGTGTCTTTAAGTTAGGTATACTCCCCACCATCGCCCCTTACCTGTTGCCCCGCTTCTTTCCGCAACTGATGAAGAAATATCCTAAATTGGATATCCGCGTAACAGAGATGAAGACGAAGGACATCAAACAGGCTCTTATAAAAGGAGAGATAGATGCCGGCCTCATCGCCACCCTGCCTGAAAAGGATGACTTCCGCCAGATACCTTTATTCTACGAACAATTCTATGCTTATATCGCGCGCGAAAGCAAACTGTTCGATAATAAGATTATCCGTACCTCCGATCTCAGCGACGAACAGCTTTGGATGCTTGACGAGGGACATTGCTTCCGCGACCAGTTAGTCCGCTTCTGTCAGATGAAGGCGGCACAAGCCAGCCAGATCGCTTATCATCTAGGTAGCATGGAGACATTCATGCGTATGGTAGAAAGCGGTAAAGGCGTTACCTTCATTCCTGAACTTGCAGTCGATCA
>OGCN01004781.1_pt1 | contig 11356 bp, 11 predicted proteins | sample 1570181 | NCBI WGS metagenome assembly OGCN01 (sample SAMEA4370584, study PRJEB24528) | human gut metagenome | reverse complement strand
GCTTTCGCTGACCAGAATCACGCACCAAGTCTCACGTGCGTTCGACTTGAATGGTTTGAAAGAAAAAAGAGGGAAAATCCAAGGAATGTAGAAGCCAAAATGGCTCATTTTTGTGAATAATGCCATGAATATCTGGTAAAAATAATTTCATAGAATACATAAATCTGCGAAATTATCACACAAAAAAAGATCAGTAACGCCTGAAAACGTTACTGACCACCCTGTTTGATCTGATATATAACTTTTTATCCTGCACACTGAATCAACGGCTTGAATTTCTGCATCTGTATTTTCTTGTACTCCATAGAAGAATGGAAATAATATTCCATTGTGATCTTGATATCCGCATGTCCCAAAATTTCACTGAGAGTTCGAATATCCCATCCCAAAGTAATGCATCGGGTTGCGAAAGTATGCCGCAGGCAATGAAAATTTAAATATGGCACTTGTATCTTCTCCAGAGTATTTTTATAAAAATATTGTAGCGTTCGTGGATCTAATGGCGTAATTCCAGATTTTGAAAAGAGATACGGATGTGATTCAGAAAAAAGCAAATGCTCTTTTAAAAAAACAATTATGAAATTTGGAAGTGGAATCAATCGGTATGCATTTTTGCTTTTGGGCTCTGATATCACTAATTCCGTCTTTTTATGATTTGCTTTTTGTTGGGAAATAACAACGGATCTTTGCACCGTTCGGACGATTTTTAAATAGCCATCGGCGAGATTCAGATCATCATATCTCAGGGCACACAACTCACCAATACGGATTCCAGAATACAAGGCCAGTAAGATTGCGCAGGCATACAGAGACGGATGATCAAATAAATACTGTTCCAGTAAAGATTGATTTTCCTTGGAAAAAACGCGAACCAGATGACGGTCGCGTGATAATTTTGGAGACAATTTCAGATGTAGTTGTAAATAACCATGTTCATATCCATAGCCGAGCGTACGATTCAAAATCATACACACACAGCGAAGCGATGTGGTAGACAGTTTTTTTTCATTAGATGGATCCTGGTTTAATGATTCGTAAAAAGCCCGGATGATTTCCTGTGAAATTAAGGCACAGTCGATGCTTTTAAAATACGGTTTGAGATGTAAACGTGTAATCTGTTCATATTTGCAATATGTTGAATGCTTTACCTGTTCCTTTGTCTGCTCTAACCATTCCTCTAGCAATGTCGAAAAGAGTTTTTCTGATTTTTTCATAAATGATTTCTCCTTTTTCCTAAACTATAGCATGAAATGATGCATGTATATGAGAGAATATATACAATAAGAAAATATAATTGCTCATATGTAAGAAAAAGGTAAAACAAAATATTACAATAAGCATTACAGAGATTGTCGACTTTTTGAGCATTATGCCGAGATATGTTTTATTTCTTGCATTTTCTAGTTATTGGGCATATACTTTATTTCGTAGATTTATGTATTCTGCGAAAAAAGGAGGGATCATTATCTGGTATGTAGTGTATTGCCCGCATCAGAACATGCAAAATCTGATGGAGCTTTGTAAAAAAACATTATCTGAACAGGCAGCGGCTTGTGTCTTTACTTTTACATACGACCGAATGAAACGTTATCAGGGTGAATGGCATCTGGAACGTTCTCTTTCCTTTCCGGATTATTTCTTCATAGAAAGCAGCAATGGTGAACAACTTGAGAAAGAAATGAATCGAAATGAGCTGGCATCCAAAATACTGGCAACCGGCGGTATTGTCACGCCTGTAGATACGCAGGAAGAAGAATTACTGCGCCGATTGTCTGATGACTCTCATCATATAGGAATGTCCACCGGGTATATCGCAGAGGGAAAAACATATGTGACACAGGGACCATTGGTTGGTTATGAGTCACGGATCAGAAAAATAGATCGACACAAACGACTGGCGCGGATCAGTCTGCCTTATGCAAAAGGGGAGATGGAACTTTGTATGGGGTTGGAGATTACGAGTAAGTCGTAAAGAAGATATATATGTATGATTTTTGATAGATGCAGCTATGTGAATAGACTGCATTCTTTCTATGAAAATTATTTTTATTAAAATGGTACGAGGGTGAAAAATGCGAATTGATAAAAAGAAAATTAAAAAAGTTGCTGGCGTGATTGCAGTATCAGTTGGAATTGCTTTTGTTGGGTTAAATATATTGGCAAGTAAAAAGAAAAAGAAATATATATATGATGATGAACCAGAGCAGAAGAATCCCTTGGAAGGAAAGAAAGTAATTTTTATAGAAGATGAAAATGATATAGAAAATGCAGATGGTGTGAAAGGTCATTTGGAAGCAGTTGGTGACTCAGAGTATAAACCTAATTTTTATGACAAGTATGTTAAACGCGGAATGGATATCGTACTGTCTTTTGGCGGCTTGGTATTGTTATCTCCAATTTATGCTGGAATTGCATTGGCAATCAAGATTGATGATCCAGGTCCTGTCCTTTTTACACAGAAGCGTATGGGACAGAACAAACAGTATTTCAAATTACATAAATTCAGAAGCATGAAAATGTCCACACCGCATGATGTGCCGACACATATGCTGGATAATCCAGATCAGTATATTACAAAAGTTGGAAAATTTCTTCGAGCACACAGCTTAGATGAGTTGCCGCAGATCTGGGACATTTTTGTTGGAAATATGAGTGTTATCGGACCACGACCTGGTCTTTGGAATCAGGATATTTTGACTGCAGAGCGTGATAAATATGGTGTCAATGATGTAAAACCAGGATTGACCGGGTGGGCACAGATTAATGGACGGGATGAACTTGAGATTCCAGATAAAGCAAAATTAGATGGTGATTATGTTCAGAATATGGGACTTAAAATGGATGCAAAATGTTTCCTTGGTTCTGTACATGTGTTTGGAAAAGATGAGTCTGTGGTAGAAGGTGGAACCGGGGAGATGAAGAAAAACAGTGGAAAATACACAGAGGGGAAAGCAGCACAGGAATTAATAGGGCATATTTAGGTAGCAAAGAGGAAAAAAAGATGGTACGAGTATTACAGGTTTATCCACAGATGAATAATGCTGGAACAGAAAGAGTTATATTTAACTTATATGAAAATATTGATACTGAAAAGGTTCAATTTGATTTCCTTGTAGAACGTCCAGGTGAATTAGATGAGAAAATCCGGAGGATGGGTGGAAAGATATATTATTTGCAGGCGGATAAAAAGCAGGATTATTATCAGGCATTAGTTGTCCTATTATTTAACTTCGTTGACGAAAAACATCTTTGTCGAAAAGGACGTATTACCATTGATATTTTCAACAAAGAGCATGTCATAAGTTTCCTTGAATGGTTAGAGACTAGCAGAAATGCCAGTGTTTCAACCAGAAATCAAAGACTGGCAGCATTAAAATCATTCTGTAAATATGCTTCTGCAAACGCCATTGAATATCTGGATATATTCCAACAAATCCTGGATATCAAGCCGAAAAAAAGTGTCTCAAAAACAGTGGAGTATCTAAGCGTTGATGGCTGGAGCTTTTTCTTCAACACGGCCAAAAATTAAGCGCTTACTACAGATCAGCCGATTATACTGATCGCAGATCCTGATCTCTGATGCGGTTGCCTTCAGGATTGCAGGCTTGCCACAGTAAGAGTACAATACGGAGTAGTAGTAGTCTTGCATAGTTATGCCTCCTTTCGCAATCATTTGATGACTACGAAAGAACTATAACACGTTGAAAGCTTATTGATCAGCTGAAGCGGAAAGGTGTTCAGTTACATCCGGAAAGGCTGATCAGTTCTTAGCGGAATGCGTGGTCAGATGAGCCGGAATTTGCACTGACTTCCGACGGCTGGCTGCGAAAAAAGCACTTGCTTCCTCAAGAAATTCATTTTCTTCCTTTAAACGGCGTATTTCCTTATCCTGCTCTTTCACACGTTTTCTGAGCACAATAAGCTCATCATTAAGTGATAAAGCATTTTTAGGAGTATGGGATGCTTCTGAAGCGCTAAGGCGTCCTTCTTTAAATGCTTTTACCCAGCAGTAAATAGTGCCATCTGGTATGCCCAGTTCTTTAGCTGCTTTGGCTCCGCCTATTTCCTGAGCAAGCTTAACTGCCTGCGCTTTGTATTCGTTGTCATAGGTTCTTTGATTTCGTGCCATAATGTTTTCTCCTGTTCTCGTATTGATTATGATTATATCAAAATTCTTGAGAATGTGGTGTCAACTTTTATGATACAACATCAGTGGTCAAAAGTGGTGGCTTGTGATATACTTGCGTTATGGGAATATGGAAATCAAGAAACAGACACAAGTATTTGTTACAGTATCATATTATTTTCGTATGCAAATATAGAAAGAAATTACTGATGTCAAAACAGATATCAGATGATATAAAGCAACTTTCTTATGAAATATGTCAAAACCATAAAGTCATTATCAGATATATGGAGACAGACAAAGACCATATTCATTATATGATAGAAACAGAACCAACAATGTCTATCAGTAAAATAGTAAATCTGATGAAAAGTTATACAACATATCATATTTGGAAAAGATATCCGAATTATCTACGAAAACATTTCTGGAAGGAACGTACTTTTTGGAAGGACGGATATTTTGCCTGCAGTGTAGGAAATGTTTCAGAAGAAATACTAAGAAAATATATAGAAAATCAAGGATAGGAAGGTGGCGGCAGTGGGTGTTAAAAGCGTATAAATACAGGATATATCCTAATAGCGAACAAAGAATTCAGATTGCAAAAACATTTGGCTGTTGCCGTTTTGTTTACAATCAGACATTGGCATATCGGAAAGAAATATACGAGAAAGAGAAAAAGTCAGTTAGTAAAACGGATTGTAATAATTACTGTAACAGAGAATTAAAGAAAGACCATGAATGGTTAAGAGAAGTAGATAAATTTGCTCTGACTAACGCAATTTATAACATGGACGCCGCATATCAAAAGTTCTTTAAGGAGCATACAGGATATCCGAAATTCAAGAGTAAACATGATAACCATAAATCATATACAACAAATTATACGAATGGAAATATAACAGTAAATTATGAGAATGGCAATATAAAACTGCCTAAATTAAAATGGGTAAAAGCAAAGTTACATAGAAATTTTAGTGGGCAGATTAAGTCAGCGACTGTTTCGCAGGCTCCCAGTGAAAAATATTATGTGTCCATACTTGTAGAAACGGAACGTAAAGAATTAGTACATACAACTGATAGTATAGGAATAGATTTAGGAATTAAAGATTTATGCATTACTTCCGATGGGAAGGTATATGAGAATCTAAAAATTATAAAAACATACGAGAAACAGCTTGTAAAGCTGCAAAGGCAACTGTCACATAAAGGAAAGAGAAGTAAGAACTATTATAAAACAAAGAAAAAGATAGCATTATGCCATGAGAAAATAAGGAATATAAGAAAAGATTATCTACATAAAGTTTCACATGAGATTATCAGCGAAAACCAAGTGATAGTTTCAGAGAATTTACAGATAAAAAACATGGTAAAAAATCATCATCTGGCAAAAGCCATAAGTGATGTATCATGGTATGAGCTGACAAGACAGTTAGAGTATAAGGCAAAATGGAATGGCAGGAAATACATCAAAATAGATACGTTTTATGCCAGTAGTCAAATATGTTCTGTTTGTGGGTATCAGAATACAGAAACAAAAGATTTGTCAGTGAGGACATGGACATGTCCGAAATGCGGAACAAAACATGACAGGGACATCAATGCTGCAAAAAATATACTGGCAGAAGGACTAAGACAAATAGCATAAGAAAAATAATAAATAGGGCAGGGACTGTCCGAATTAACGCCTGTGGAGATAGTAGGGAGCAAAACATCCAGTGGATGTTTGTTCCGCTCCGACCGGAGTGGAACGTAGAAACGAGGTTTATGAAGCAGGAAGCCCATTGGCTTTAGACAATGGGTAGTTCACCAGAACATGCATATCTTATGCTGCCCAAGATCATATACCAAGTCGTATGCATGTTTAATATGAAATAAAAGGTGATACAACAATGTATGTAATCGCAATTGTAGGCGCTGGTGGTAAGACAAGCCGGATCAAAAATCTTACAAAAGAATATGTGCAGCAGGGCAAAAAAGTTTTGGTCACAACGACGACTCATATGGGTCTGGAACAGGGCATGGTTTTATCCGATAATCTGGAAGATATCCGACAACAGTTGGAAAAACAAAACGTTTGTATTTGTGGAAGTCCGGTGAAAGAAGGAAAAATAGCATCGTTACCGAAAGATATTTACGAGCAGGCTTGCCAGCTTGCAGATATTGTTTTGGTAGAGGCAGATGGATCAAAGCATATGCCGATCAAATTTCCGGCAGCGCATGAACCGGTGATCCCGGAAAACGTAAATGAGATTCAGGTGGTCATGGGACTGCATGCCATTGGACATCCCTTTTGCGAGGTGAGCCATCGACTGGAACTGGTAAAACAGTGTCTGGGCGTTTCAGATACGGATCTTGTGACAAAAGCACACCTTGAAAAATTGTATCTGGAAGGCTATCAGAAGCCATTACAGGAAAAATACCCAAATGCAAAAATCGGATTTTTCCCGGCAGACCACAGTCATTTCTTTGATTTGGAACCGTTGAAATTTTACTAAATGACGTTTCTGACGTGAGAGGATTGCGAATATCCATTTGACGTCAAAAGTATCAACATTCTAATAGCGCTAATATCTCATAAAAATCTGTTCAACCAGATCGCTATGAGTATAAGATAAAAATTATAAGTAACATGGAGGATAGATGATATGACAATTCAGGAAAAACTTGCAATTTTGCGAGAAAAAATGAAAGAAAACAACATGGATATCTACATGATTCCAACTGCAGATTTTCACCAGTCAGAATATGTTGGTGAATATTTCAAAGCACGTTCTTATATGAGCGGCTTTACAGGATCTGCTGGAACATTGGTAGTGACCTTGACAGAGGCAGGTCTGTGGACCGACGGTCGTTATTTTATTCAGGCAGAGCAGCAGCTTGCAGGCAGCACCATCACACTGTACCGTATGTCTGAGGAAGGCGTACCTACAGTAAAAGAATTTGTAGAGGATAAACTTCCGCAGGGCGGCGTCATCGGTTTTGATGGAAGAGTCCTTTCCAGTGCGGACGGAGCAGCATATGCAAAAATCGCTGAGAAAAAACAGAGCAGCCTGTTCGTTGCAAAAGATCTGGTAAACGAGATCTGGACAGACAGACCACAGCTTCCGACAGAGAAAGTATGGATCTTAACAGATGAATACAGCGGAGAGACTACCGCTTCCAAATTAGGAAGAATCCGTGAAGTAATGAAAGAGAAAGGTGCACAGGCGCATCTGATCAGCTCTCTGTATGACATTGCATGGATCTTAAACCTGCGTGGAAACGACATTTCCCACGTTCCGGTATTTTTATCTTTCCTGTTGATCGAGGAAGATGCATGCAAATTGTTTATTCATGCGGAGACACTGACTGATGAAGTTCGTGCTTATCTGGCAGACAACGACATTACGGTTTGTGCTTATGATGAGATTTATGATGCAGCAGAAAAAATTGCAGCAGACAAAGTAATGCTGATGGACGAGCACACCATCAACTACCGCATCCGCATGGCACTTCCGGAAGGCTTAAAAGTTGTAGATGATCTGAACCCATCTGAGCGCATGAAAGCCATCAAAAATGAGACAGAGTTAAAAAATACAAGAATCGCACATTTAAAAGACGGTGTGGCTGTGACAAAATTCATGTACTGGTTAAAGACACATGTCGGAAAAGAATATATCACAGAGTATACCGCAGGAAAATATCTGGACAGCTTACGAGCTGAACAGGAACACTTCCTGGATCTGAGTTTTGACAACATCAGTGCTTACGGCGCAAATGCAGCCATGATGCACTATTCCGCAAAAGAAGAAACAGCAGCGGAATTAAAACCAGAAGGATTTTTACTGGTGGATTCCGGCGGACATTATTATGAGGGAACCACAGACATTACAAGAACCTTTGTCCTTGGAGCTCTGACTGACAAACAGAAACTGCATTTTACAACTGTTTGCAGATCCAACCTGAATTTGGCAGATGCTAAATTCCTGTACGGATGCAGCGGATTAAACCTAGATATTTTAAGCCGTGGACCGTTATGGCAGATGGGTATTGATTACAAATGCGGAACCGGTCATGGTGTCGGACATATCCTGAACGTACATGAGGGACCAAACGGATTCCGCTGGAGAGTTGTTGCAGAGCGTAATGACAGCGGCAGACTGGAAGAGGGTATGATAACTACTGACGAGCCGGGTGTATATCTGGAAGGCGAGTACGGTATCCGTACCGAGAACGAGCTGATCTGTGTGAAAGCAGAGAAAAACGAGTATGGTCAGTTTATGAAGTTTGAAAATATTACTTATGCACCGATCGATTTGGACGGAATTATTCCGGAGGAAATGACCGGACGTGAGAAAAAACTGCTGAATGCATACCACAGAAGGGTATGGGAGAAAATATCTCCGTATCTGAATGACGATGAGCGCGAGTGGCTCAAAGAGTACACAAGGGAGATTTAGCATGAGTGAAAAAATCGTACTGATTGATGGACACAGTATTTTAAACCGTGCCTTTTTCGGAGTTCCACCATTGACGAACTCCGAAGGGCTGCATACCAATGCGGTGTATGGATTTTTAAATATTATGTTCAAGATTCTGGATGAGGAAAAACCGGATTATCTGATGGTGGCATTTGACCGTAGCGAGCCGACCTTCCGCCATCAGATGTTTGATGCCTACAAGGGAACGAGAAAACCGATGGCGCAGGAACTGCGGGAGCAGGTGCCTGTCATGAAAGAAGTTTTGCAGGCTATGGGAATCACGATTGTGGAAAAACCGGGTTATGAAGCGGATGATCTGCTTGGAACCATTGCCGGGATGGCAGAAGCACAGGGCATGGATGTCAGCATTATTTCCGGTGACCGTGATTTGCTTCAGCTGGCGACAGATAAGGTAAAAATTCGGATTCCGAAAACAAAACGAACCGGTACGGAGATTGAAGATTATTATGCGGCAGATGTGGTGGAGCGTTATCAGGTGACTCCGAAAGAATTTATTGATGTCAAGGCACTGATGGGTGACAGCTCTGATAATATTCCGGGTGTTCCGGGTATCGGAGAGAAGACCGCCACCAATCTGATTGTTGCTTATAAAAGCATTGAAAACGCCTATGCGCATCTGGAAGAGATCACACCGAAACGTGCGAAAACTAATCTGGAAGAGCACTACGATATGGCGCAGATGAGCAAGACACTGGCTACCATCGAAGTGCATGCACCGATCGAATTTGACATGGAAGCGGCAAAACTGACGGATCTGTACACACCGGAAGCGTATGTATATATGAAGCGTCTGGAGTTCAAAAACATGCTGACCCGTTTTTCAGACGATATGTCACAGAACGATCTGGAAAAATATTTCCATGTGTATCATGAACTGGACGAGATCCAGAACTTTTTTGACGGATTTTCTGCGAAAGAGGCAGCAGTATCTTTCTTTGAAGATGCGGGAACAGTGTATGGTCTGGCAGTGGCAGAAAGCAATCAGAACGTTGCCTATCTGACCTGCGGTGGATTTGTGACAGAAGGCTATCTGGAAGAACAGGCACAGAAACTTTGTGACGGGCTGGATACTTTGGTGACACCGGATTTGAAAGGGTTGTTAAAACATGTCCGCGTGACAGAGACAAAAAACTGCATCGATACCACAATTGCGGCATATTTGCTGAATCCGTTAAAAAACGAATATACTTACGATGACCTTGCAAAGGATATTTTGGGACAGATGGTACCGTCTCAGGTCGATCTGCTTGGAAAATTGAAGATTAAAAAAGCGGCAGATGAGAAGCCGGAAGCATTGGAATTACTGGCTTGCTATCAGGCGTATACCTGTATCGCGGCAAAAGACCAGTTATTGGAACAGTTAGAAGAACACGGCATGAAAAAGCTGTACGATGAGATCGAGATGCCGCTGGTATTTGTGCTGGCAGATATGGAAAAGGAAGGTGTCCGCGCAGAAAAGGCAGAGCTGGAAAGCTACGGCGCACAGCTTACCGGAAGGATCGCGGAACTGGAGACTTCCATTTATGAAAAAGCAGGAGAGACTTTTAACATTAATTCTCCGAAACAGCTTGGTGTCATTCTGTTTGAAAAATTGCAGATGCCGAACGGTAAGAAAACGAAAACTGGATATTCCACCGCTGCGGATGTATTGGAGCGTCTGGCACCGGATTATCCGATCGTATCAGAGATTCTGGAGTACCGTCAGCTTACCAAATTGAAATCCACGTATGCGGATGGACTGGCATTGTGTATCGCTCCGGATGGAAGGATTCACAGTACTTTTAACCAGACTATTACAGCAACTGGACGTATCAGCAGTACGGAGCCGAACTTGCAGAATATTCCAATTCGTATGGAACTTGGCAGACTGATCCGAAAAGTATTTGTGCCGAAGGATGGTTATGTATTTATCGATGCGGATTATTCCCAGATTGAGTTACGTGTGTTGGCGCATATGTCCGGAGATCAGAACCTGATCGCGGCTTATCAGCATGCGGAGGATATTCACAGGATCACCGCTTCTCAGGTATTCCATACGCCGTTAGAAGAAGTAACAGATCTTCAGAGAAGAAATGCAAAAGCGGTAAACTTCGGTATTGTGTATGGTATCAGTTCTTTTGGACTGAGCCAGGATCTGAGTATCACACGAAAAGAAGCGGAAGGCTATATCGCAAGTTATTTTGAGACCTATCCGGGTATCAAGACATTCCTTGACCGTCTGGTGACCGATGCGAAGGAAAAAGGCTATGCGGAGACGATGTTTGGCAGACGCAGACCGGTTCCGGAGCTGTCCTCCAGCAACTTCATGCAGCGTTCCTTCGGTGAACGTATTGCCATGAACTCTCCGATTCAGGGAACCGCAGCGGATATTATCAAGATTGCCATGATTCGGGTAAAACAGCGTCTGGATCGGGAACAGTTAAAATCTAAGCTGATCCTGCAGGTGCACGATGAACTTCTGATCGAGGCAGCAGCGGACGAAGAGGAATATGTAAAAACGCTTCTGGCTGAGGAAATGCGTCATGCGGCAGATTTGGCGGTAACGCTGGAAGTCGATGTGCAGTCCGGTAAAAACTGGTTCGAAGCACACTAAATTAGAAATGTGAAAAAATGATCCTGTTGAAAATAATGGGGAGAATCGCAGAAACAGGAAGAATATTACGGGTATTTTTCAATGGATGCGAGAATCAATATTTTATCTCAGTCGAGAAGACTCCCACTTCTGCAAGTGGTGAGTAATAACAAG
>OGCN01004773.1_pt1 | contig 11369 bp, 29 predicted proteins | sample 1570181 | NCBI WGS metagenome assembly OGCN01 (sample SAMEA4370584, study PRJEB24528) | human gut metagenome | reverse complement strand
GAGCTATCATTTCTTCATTTTCCTTTTGCCTGTTGCCCATGGGAGGAACATAGGCCGGATTCGGCTTCGCGGTTTTATCCTCCTGAAGACCGAGAGATACCCGGATGCAGCGGTCGATTTCACACATTTCCTTTTCCGTGCAGCGCCCAATATAGTTCCCGAGGCGGCTGATGTCCACGGTGGTCACCTGCTCGCAGAGGACCGTGCTCTCATACGGTGTGCTCAACACAGTCGTATGGGTCGGCAGGTTCGGCTTATACCGAGTGGTGCAGTACACGACCTCCACGGTCTCGCTATGAAGGTTGTTCTGGTCGTTCGATACGATGATGCCAGGCCGCCCAGCCCACTGCTCCCGGCCCGTAACGAACGTGGTCAAACCGACATAGAAGATGTCACCCCTCTCGATCCGCAGATCGCTCATTCTATCCGCTCCCCTCTCCAGATTGCGCTTCGCTCTTCAAGTTCCTCTTCACCGCTCGGCCAATTAGGGTCAAGGCCCCGGCGCCGGCGGCTTCTTTGCCACCCCTGGTAAACCTTCATGTCTCTCTCATCAATGCTGTACCCACATCCTCCAGATGTCCGGTCATATATGATGAGGGGCCGGGGATAGCCCTTCCGGCGTGCCCGCAGCACCTCATACTGCCCTATCGGCGTTTCCAGTATCCAACCGCTCTGCGTCAGGTATGCTTTCAGATCCCTGAGCATCCCATGGCGCACGGTGATTCTGTTCTTCATGCTTATCCCTCACCTTCGTCGAAGTAATCCTTGATGAAGTCGCCATATCCAAGATTCTCCAGATCTTTTCGGGTGAAGATGCCCGTCAAATCGCTGATAATCTCAACGTCATCATAGAAATTCTGCTGGGCCAACTCAATGTATGCAGAAATGAGACTACTTACTTTTTTAGCGCATTTCTTCATCATCCTGGCCGCCCTTCAGGTCTAACGCATCGGTCACGCATTGCGCCCTTTACCATCGGCATATCAGTCGTCCTCCAAATACTTTCGGGCGAGGTCATCCTTGCCCCGGTCGGTGAAATAGCCAAACAGGAACTCCTTCTGCGCCTTCGTGAGCCTCACGCCCTCCTCCGGGGTTATGAAGGCCACGCCCATGCCCGGGTTATGCAGAAGCACCCACCCCTTGCTTGCCAAGAAGTCCCCAGCGCCGTCAAATGGAACAGTCTTGCTCCAGGAACGGAAATCCTCAGCCCAATCTGGGCGGCTCTCTGTGATGTACCGGTGTGCCCATCCTTGATGTTCCGCAAATTCTACTGGATGAAATGTGCCATTCGGTTCCAACCATCCATAATTGTCTCGGTGCTCCCTTTCGATTTCTGCCTGGTCTAAGAAGCTCCTGAGCAGCGGGTTCATATCAGCTTCTGTCACGCGCCTTTCTTCAAGGAGCCATTCACAGTCTTCGTCAATGATCCGGTCCATCAGGTTCTCCATTCGGGTCTCCAGGTCCCGTCTCTCCGCCTTCTCGACCTCCAGCCTCTTCATCAGGTTTTCGGCCGCCACGATTGCATACTCCCCGTCATCCGCTACCATACAGTAGCTCCCGTCGGCGGTGTCCCCGGTGAATTTCGCCCTTCCAAGCACTACATCCCGGGCGAGCGTGACAAGCTCTTCCCGGCTCTTATCTGTTCCGCACATACAGGCCAAAAGGAATTCTTCGATCTTCTCCCAGGGCTTGTGCTCGTCCCAAAACCATTCCCTTGCGGTCTTGGTCACAAATGCTCCAGTTACTGTGAAGGATAATCGCTTGTCGCCCATTAAATCACCTCACTCATAATACCCGCACACCGAATCCTTGCAGTTGGCCGGCCGGTCGTGCTCCTCGCACCAGCCATCACCCTCTGTATCCTCGTCAACAAAACGCTGACAACTGCCACAAATCATGCACTCCGGTGAATCCAGGGCGCCCAGGGCCATCCAGATCGCCTCAATCTGCTCATCGGTCATGCTGTCACGGAAACCGTATGTATCTTTTTCCAGGATCTCATGGATGATTTTTACTGCATCAGACCTTTTCATTCTGCTCACCCTCCCTAATTGCGTATCTGAAAGCCCCTCTCTGAATCTGTTGTGCTACCCACCAAAATCTCCAAGATCCAAACCATCCGCAGTGGTATATCTTTCCGTAGAAGTAGATGTGCTCCTGGCGGGCCACCTCATCGAGGGATACGATTTGGCCTCCCGGCTTAAACTTCTGCTTCCCCATCGTAATGGTCCTCCAGCACCCACTCCATCTGGTATTTTTTGATTTCCTGCTCTGTAAGGCCGATTTCCTTGCGTAAAGCACGGCGCAGCGTCGGCTTCGGCAGTTCATTGGTGAGATAGGTGAAGCAGGAGTTCAGCAGCTCGTGCTCCCGGTCTGTCGCTCCAAGGTCAGCGGTCAGATCCTCAATCAGTCGAGCCGCCGAGTGATACCCGTCCCGGTACAGAATCTCGACGACCTTCTGCGGCGGGAGCGAGGCTCCGGTTCCCCACCCGGTCAGGTATCCGTCCATCCGCAGCAGCATATTCTTGGAGTCCTCCAACTTCTGGGCCAAGGGGGAATATGGATTAAGCGGTGCCCGCCGCTCGCTCAGGATGCAGGCCGCAAACTTCAGATCCGTGGTCTCACTCAGCTCCTTTATCGTCCACCGTTTCATTTTCTTCTTCCTCCTTCATCTGCTTTCTCAGCTCATCCATGTTGATGCCGATGCAATGCGTTCGGTTGTGGATAGTGTCAGCAAGGCTCTTCCTATGGTCGTCCAAGACCATGTAAATCGAATTTGCTGCGGTCCTCATGGCGGCTACTACAAACGGCAAGTCTGTGTAGTCATACCCATGTGCCACGTCCAGGAATTTTGTCACCATCTCTCCAATGCACTCAGCCGCAACTCGGTCAACCGCTTGACGATTCCCAGAAAGCAACGCAAGAGTTATTCTCAGCGAAAACGGTATTTTCGGTTTATTCTCCATCTTCATCGTCCTCCTTCGGATACCAATGGTAGTGGCAGTCCGGGTTCTCACACCGGCCATTCCACATCGTCTCCCCGCACAGCGGGCAGGTCTCTGCGTAGTACGGGCCGCCTCCTAAGTAGCCCATTCAGTCACCCTCCTGGTAGTCATAGTCAATACAGCCGTCGATGTCGTTGATACGAGACTTCCGCTCATGTATCAGAGCAAACCGGCACTCCCCGCTGTGGTTAAACTGGCAGGAGGACGATTCGCACTCAAAGCAGAGCTGTTTCAGGTATAGAAGTTTCGCAGGCTCCGGGGTGCGATCAAAGACATCACCGTACAGCAGGTAGGCAACGCCCTTGCTGTGCCTCTCATCAAACCAGTGCCAGATCTCCTCCCGGTGGATGCCAGGTCCCCAGCCCATGAATTTCTCTTCGATACACTCGGTTTCCGGGTTCATCGGAATGTCTCCAAACTGCTCCCACAACTCTTCCAGCACTTCATCTCGGTCCAGCAAGGTCTCAATGTCGTAGAGTCCGTCCATGATCGTGCAGTAGTCACTGTATGGGATGGTGCTGTGGAGCTCATTCAGGACCTTAATCGCTTCATGCTTTACATCATTCACAGCTTACACCTCCTCCGCATAATCATCGAACTTCGGATTTTCGTAGGCAGAAATGGTCTCATTTCTGTTTTCGACGCCGATGAGTTTGTCATCTCCACCGTTTCCGAGGTAGATATGTATTCCCCCGAACTTGCGCCTGGCCCTTTGGAATATTTCTTTCTCGGTAAGTTCCGCATCATCTCTCACCCGAATAACGACAGATACAGTTACCTGGGCGTGGCCGAATACTCGAATCTCCCTCACCCGTACATCACCTCTCCGAACAGGGCGTACTGGATGATGGCATCAGCGCACCCGGCGTCGATGTTACAGCAATCAACTTCGCCATCTTCGACAGCGCCGTACTGGTCTCCATCGTTCTCAAGCCACAGCTTGAACCCCTTCAGGAACTTTTCCAGGTCCAGCCGATACTTGTCTCCGCTCTCAATATCATAGAGCTTCAACATCCCGCCTCGGCTGATCTGCTCACTGGCATATTCACCCAAGTAGTCGCCGACGACCTCTGCCTTGAAGCACCAGTAGTCGATCCCGCCTTCCAGGGCCGCTACCATGATGTCGTCGATGTCCTGCTTGGTCAGCTTTACGTTGATCTCCGCTTTCACGGTGAAAACCTTCTCGTCCATAGTGCTGCACCTCCTCAGTACGAATACTCAACGTCGTCCTTGACCGGCCATTCTCTGTCTGAACCTGGCCGGCTCGGAATGTAGGTCTCCCCGTCCAGACTGAATTTCCCGATGTTGAATAGGTCCTGAATCAAGCCTTTCCCAACCGGGCCGCCCTTCTCGATTTCCGTAATCTCTCTTTCAGATAACATTACGGTAACACCCAGGCGCATCCATACCGCCTTCTTCACTGTGTTGACCTCCTATCTATCTTCTATGGTGGTGTTTTGATCTACAATCTTATCTTACAATGCCTATCGCCGTGGTCAATAGAGAAATACACGTTTTCGTTTATTTTTCTAAATGAGTGGGCTGCCTATGCTTTTTGACGAATTTCAAATGGGTGGTAGGTTGCTGCGGGCCGCTGGAAACGCTCCTATCTGGTCCGGCCCCAGTCATCAGGAATACCGGACTTCCCCAAATAGAGCAAACTGAACGATGCAGTCCGCATCAATCATGGTGACATCCTCTGGGGCCAGATGCCCGTCCTCTACCCGGACATGGAAGCCCTCCTCCAGATAGAGCCGAACTCCCTTTTCAAATTTCTCCGGCGTAAGGCTGTACGTTTCGCCGCCGACCCGGTCGTGAATCAGAACCCTCCCGCCAAGACCGACCTGCTCGCACACTCTTTCCCCGAGTTTTCTGCCGCTGGCCCAAATCTTATCTGCCCAGAGCGAAATCCCGCCGGCGTTGAAGGCACTGAACAGGATGGAATCCATATCTTCCTTTCGGATGTTGACCTCAATCCTGGCTACCAATTTCATCACGCTCTCTTTCTCTTCTGATTGAAGCGGCAACTATCAGTCTCCCGGTCATAGTCACAGGGCAGCGCATCATCTGCGTGTTGGCACTCATCACAGAGCATGAGCCGCTTACCGCAGACCGGGCAAAACGCCTTGTAACCCCTGTCCTCGACGTTCCAGGTCATCTCGATCTCGCTTTCGCAATGTGGACACCATTCGGTGGCCGTGTACTCTTTGTTCATTCCTCATCCTCCTCATCCACAACCTCATCTACCGCTGACGACGGGTGCTGCCAGTCGCAGTACCAGAACAGGCGCTCGGCCAATTCAAGGTTCCCGCCGCATTCCTCGATGAAGTCGTTGCCGGTGTAGCAGTTCCCGACCACCTCTTCGATAGTTTCATCATCGGTGATACAGGTGCTGCGCGGGATCATATTCAGATACACGTCCGGGATATATATGATTTCATCTCCGGTCTCGAACTGATCCGCCTTAAAAATATCGCAATCCTGACCGGGGCTAAAGTCGAAGGCATCATCCATGAAGTAGCCGGCCTTCAAATGGTCCCGCAGTTCCGCTTTTGCCATGCCGCATCACCTCTCAATTTCAGGCCATACACGGGGACCCGGTTCTTCACGGCTCCGATCTCCCACCAGGACCCGTCTCCGTAATAGTTCTCAGCGTAGACCGTCCGGCGGTCCGTGGTGACCAGGGCGCTGATCTGGCGCCCGGTGTAATCCCGGTATCTGAAGTTCTTCATGGCCGCCAGAATATCTACATCGTCGAGATCCGCACCCACGGCAGGCTCGACCTCCAGCGTCCCCAGGTAGAACCGCTCATTTTCCTGCCAGCCGCTTTCATCCAGGAACACGTCGAGCAGATATACCTCGAACTTCTGCTTCTTATCTTCGTTCATTGGCTCACCTCCCTATCTCCGATAAGCCACTCCATACACTCCATCCTGCCAGGAAACTCCTCCGTCCAAGCGTCGCCGGTCTCATTGTCGATTCCGACGACTTCAATTCCGGTGTTGATGATGTCCTCTGCCTCCTTCTGGCTAATACACTGATACCAGCTTCGGTCCTCATGGACTACACCACACTTTTTGCAGCTCCAGAACGGAGTGCCCAGCACGTTAATCCGAATATCTCGGACGGTGAGTTCTCTGCAATCAGGGCAGATAACGGCTTCCAGGATCATCCCGCCGCCTCCTTCCGGTATTCCTCCTCCGCCTTTCGCAGAGCATCGGCCAGCTCGGACACCATCTCCTTGATGGCATCCGCATCATCAATGAGGGTTCGGATACTATCCGGCACTCCCCTTTTCCCTCTGCTTTCCACCCACATCTCAGCGTGCTCGTCGGGGGAGAAATCGTATGCGTATTCCCGAACCTGCTCTACCACACGGGCTTCATCGTTTCCCGTGATGGTGAAGATGAAGTCCTCCCCCGCCGGGCTGTACTTTTCAAACTCGATGCAGTCTTCGTAGATATGTACGGACCAGTCCAGCAATTCAGCGGCATCAGTGAGAGCATCCATTAACTTCGGCATGAACTTCACCTCCCTCTGGCTTGTAGAATTCCGCGGCCATGTTATCGGCGCACATCCGGTCAATGCCCACCCGCTCAAATCGGCGGTAGGCCCGCTCCTTTTCCACCCGGTCCCCGGCGGTCAGCAGGTCCATTATCAAATCGAACAGCATTTCCTAAACACTCCTTTCTGATACCAAATGGTAATCCAACTATATCTTTACTTTACGGCGCCGACCGCCTAAGTCAATAGACCGGGCAAAAGTTTTCAAGAATATTCGGAAACGTTTATTTTCTGTTCAAGCGTAGTCGGAGGCGAACTGAGCGAGTTCTTCCAAGGAGCCAATCTCCTGACCAAACAAGTGATTCTTCGGCACCAGCTCCCACTCCCCCGTCTTCTTCTGGTGGATGTAGACCGGGAACTCCTCCACTGCACCCAGGATCTTCTCCATGCTTTTGGCGGAGAGGTCAGAAAATACATCTTCAGGCACCTTGAAACCGTCTGGCCTCCCATCCCCGAAGTAGCCGCTGCACTGCTGGTAGAACCTGTTCTTCCGGTGGTTCCTGGTGTGGCGCATGGCCTGTTCATAGCCGGTCACGCTGTCATCATCCCCATCTCCCCCTCCACCACTCCAGATCCGCCGGGTCTGCCGGAACAGGTCTCACCTGCACCACCTCGACATCCTGCCAGTGTTTCTTCTCATCCAGACGGTGCCAGCCATTGAACATGAATAGCTTTCCGTCCTTCTCAAAAAACTTATGAGTCGCCGTGCTTACATCCGAGGTAATATCCACGAACCCCGCATCTTCGATGACGGTGACGGCGTCTACATGGTGTCCGCTTTTTAGAACGATCATGGTGCCTCCTCCTTTCTTCCCTCCCGGAACTTTTCCAGTTCCTCTTCCCAATTTTCAATCCTGTCAATGTTGGTTCCCCAGCCGGCACTTCTACACAGATCTGCGGTATCATTTTTTCTTATGATTTCGCTCAGAAATTCGTACTCTCCTTTATCGTGGCCTGTAAAGCTGGAAACAAGTGCCTCGCTCGCTGCAAGGCGGAGCCGGAGATCGCAGTTTTCCATCCTCAATGCTCGGTTTTCGTAGATGATTTCTGCAACTTCGAGCATCATATTCTCCGCTTCTATGCGCCGAATATCTCTCTTGTAGTGATTTCTCATAAACCCCTCTTATTCAATCTCCCCACAGGCCATCAGCCGTCGGGTCTCCGCATCGGCCAGGTGATAGCGCAGCCACCAGTCCTCAAGCCGATTCCGCTCTTTTTCTTGCTCCCTCTCGAAGCTCTCTCGGTCCTTCCGATCCATGGCATAGATGTAGCCCTCGAACTCTCCCTCAAAGCAGCACCAGTAGTCCGTCCAGATACCCTGGGTGTGCCAGAGCAGATTCAGGATGGCCGTCATCTCCTCACGGCTTTCGCAGATGAACCGTGCCCGCCGGTATCCGAACTTAACGTCCTGCCAAGTCAAATGCAGACCGTGCTTTCTAGCAAACAGAGCCATCCTCTGTTCAAACTTCGGATTTTCCATAACATCACCTTCTTTTACCATCTGGTAACAAACAGGCATAGTAAGACCCTAGCAGGCCGCAGAAGGCCCGGTATCTTTGGGTATGAAATTATACCACCCACTCCCTGTTCCTCCGTTCCCGGCCTTTTTCCGGGATTTTGCAAGGTCATACGAAGTTGAGCTGGATTTCATCCAGCACTTCAATCACGTCCTTCGTCTCCCGGACCTTCTCGATGTGGTAGGTGAAACCGAGATCCGAGCCGTCACTGGATTCCCCTGTCACATATTCCCGATCCTTCTTGCAGAGGTCGATGGCCTCCTTTTTGGTCTTGCAGCCCTGCCGATCTGACAGTTCCACATCTTCGTTGCAGTAAGCTCTCCATACGATCATTCCAAAAACGCTCCTTTCGTTTCTTCAGAAAACCGAATGATTCGGACCGGTGGGTGTTACGCTGCGAGTTCGACATTGAAGCGAACGCCCATCTTCTTCAGCTTCTCCTCGCCGTTATAGGTAATGCAGTCGTTGATAAGGCCGTCCACTTCCTCCTGGGTGTGGGCAAATCCCACCAGAACCCGGTGGCCCGACGGGTAAACAGCTACTACTGCGAACATCTTCTTCAACTCCTTCAGGTAGTTTGGATTTCCTACAATCTTATCTTAACAGACCTACCTGTGGTGTCAATATGTTTTCGATGATTTTATAAAATATTTTCTTATATATACGTTTTCGATATTATAAGTTGCTCGCACTCGCCGCAAGGGACCGCTTAATTTCAAGAAGCTCAAGCAGGATGCTGTCGATCCTCCTGCTGATGTCCTCCTTCTTTTGGACGGGGGCTTTTTGGGACGGGGGCTTTCTTCTTTTCAGCAATAGGCTCATCTTCTTGCGGTGCCCGACCGGCCTTGGTGGCACGATATGTAAGCACTTCTTCCAGAAGCCATTTCTTTGTCTCGTTTGGGCAGGTCGTGTACTTCACCAGTCGCTTTCCAACGCCGCCGGTCACGAAGTTCAGCTTTACCCGCCGGTATCCCTGCGTGGTCTTGACCGGGTACTCAAACTTCGCCGTAACGATGTCCGGCCGGTCGCTCGTATTCCGCTCCATCCACTTCGCCGGAGCCTTGATACCGCAGGCTTTCAGAATGTCAACGGCGGAAAAGAGCGTCTTATCTCCATGTATAAGCGTCCGAATCGTATGGGCGGTGCTACTGATCTCCAGCGCATTGTCGTTGATGTCGCTTCTCTCGATCATTTTTGTCCCCTCCTTTTTGCTTCGTTGGCTGCGATTACTGCGTCACAGACCTCCATGTGGCCGCTCAGTTCATCCAGTTCGACGATGATCTTCTGGAGCATATCACGGAGGCCGTAGAAGGCCATCGTCCCCAGCTCTCGCTCCCGTTCATCCGGGGCTTCATCTCCTACATCTACAAGGTGGAGGAAGCTACGCTCAAAAGCCTCCAGGAGAGCATCTGCTTTTGCTGCATCATTTCTAATTTTATCCGGCGTTACCATATACCTGTCACCCTTTCAAAAGTTCAGGAAATCATCGGTTTCTACCGATATTCATTTGATTTCCTGTAATCTTATCGTAATATACCGGGCGTCTAAGTCAATAGAGCCGGAAAATGTTTCCTCCGCGGTAATTTGCAGTACCATTTGGTAACCATACGACAAACGGAGCCGCAGGTCATTTCCTGCGGCTCCGTCTGTTTCGCTCTTCGGTTGCCCCAATGGCGGCCTTAATCATGGCCGTCATCATGCGGATCTGGCTCGGGGTGGCATTTTTCAGCAGGTCGGTCAGTTCATCTAAATCGGTAGCGCCAGACCCCTCCAGCACATCGGCAAGCAGGTAGCTCGGCGATACCCGTAGCTCTTTGCAGATCGTCACAAACACCGGCAAGCTAGGTATCTTAGCCCCAGATTCTATCTGCCGCATATAAGTATCATTGATGTTGCACAGCTCAGACAGGCGTTCACTCGTTATGCCTCGATCCTTCCTTGCTGCGTTGATCCTCCGTCCAAGTAGCTTGTCGCCCACTCATAGCACCTCCTAACTGTAATCTAACAGTATATATTTCGTGCTCTTTTAGACTACAATCCGATTGACGGCCATAATAGCCACTGTTAGAATACGATATGTAAGCCTATGGACTGCACAACATGAACGGAGGTCAAATCTATGGGTTGGAGGTATAGAAAGAGCATCAACCTGGGAGGGGGATTCCGGGTTAATCTGAGCAAGAACGGCATAGGGTATAGCTGGGGCGTTAAGGGCTACCGGGTGACCAAGACCGCAGATGGCCGGACGCGGCAAACCGTATCCATCCCAGGCACCGGCATCAGCTATGTCGAAGAGCACGGGAAGCGGTCGTCGGGCCAGCAGGCGGGTGCTGCACAGCAGCAGCGAGATCCGATGGCGGACTACACCGGTGCTCAGAGGGTGACTTCTGCTGATGCCAACACACTCCGGTCCCCCGAGTACGATGAGCTGTTCAAGGAGGTCAAGAGGGTCAAGCTCCTGCGGACTGTACTGATCGTGCTGGCAATCCTGACTGTGGCGGCTACTCCGGTGTGCGTTCTCTGCCTGGTGGCGCTGGCAGCCCTCTTCATCAAGGGCCGCCCATCCATCATCTACGAGTTCGAGGATGATAAGCAGGTGAAGTGGGACCGGTTCTCCGCTGCCTGGAGAGCCGTGGCTGCCAGCCAGTCCTTGCAGGAAATCACCCTCACCGCCACCAGCAAAAACTCCAGGAAGACCGCCGGCATCAAGAACGCAGTTGATACCGTGAAGATCTCCGCCGGCGGCAAGCTCCCCTGGTATCTGAAAACGAACATCTCTCCGGTGGTATTCAAGCTCCAAAATCAGCAGATGGCCGTCATGCCGGACCGGCTCCTCATCTTCGGCAAAAAGCAGTTCGGCGCTTTGGATTACAGCGAGGTCAAGTTTGACATCTCCGCTTTTGGGTTTCTGGAGGGCGGCCAAGCTCCTACCGATTCCGAGGTGGTGAAGATGGTATGGGCCTATTCCAATAACGACGGCTCCCCGGACCGCCGCTACGCCAATAACAAGCAATATCCCGTTCTGAAGTACGGCAAGATCATCGTCACGTCCCAATCCGGCTTGAACATTCAAATCATCTGCTCAAACGAATCGGCATCCGACGCACTGAACACCATCATCAACGGCCCGGAGGAATGAGCGCATGGATATGAAACACAAGGTCCTGAGTGGCGGCGAGCTTTTCGAGTTTGGAGGCTCCCCGCTTCCGACATCCATCGAAGATTTCTGGGCGTGGTCGATGTCCAGGCTCATCGCAGACGGTCCCCGGGGCGACCTGGCCGA
>OGCN01004763.1_pt1 | contig 11380 bp, 9 predicted proteins | sample 1570181 | NCBI WGS metagenome assembly OGCN01 (sample SAMEA4370584, study PRJEB24528) | human gut metagenome | reverse complement strand
GACAATTTACGCATACGGAAAGAGCAGCCAGTCATAACAGCCATAAATAAACAGAAAGCTTACCGTGTTCCTTTGCGGAGGACGCGAGCTGATACAGACCGGACAGGCGCCGCAAATGACGCGCGGACGGCCAGAATGCCCTGCCGGAGACAGCAGGACAGGAACCTATTTAGGAAATGAAAACGAAAATGTATAAAGGAGGTTTTTCACAATGGCTGAAGAAGTAAAAAAGAGCAGACCCGCACCAGATCCGAACTCAGCAAAATATAAGCTGGGCCAGATTGCGGCAAAGGCTTACAGTGATGCGATGGAGGCCAAAAAACGCGGAGAGATGGTTGGCTGGTGTGCCAGCAACTTCCCGGTAGAGATTCCGGAAACTCTCGGACTGTATGTCTGCTACCCGGAGAACCAGGCAGCCGGCATTGCAGCAAGAGGCGGCGGTGAGAGAATGTGTAATGAGGCAGAGGGCGAGGGCTACTCCAACGATATCTGCGCATACGCACGTATCTCCCTTGCTTACGCAAAACTGAAATCCGCTCCTGAGCAGGATATGCCGATGCCGGACTTCGTACTTTGCTGCAACAACATCTGTAACTGTATGATCAAATGGTACGAGAACCTGGCAAAAGAGCTGAATATCCCGATGTTCATGATCGATATTCCGTTCAACCCGGATTACGAGGTATCCGATGCTGAGACCGAGTACATCAAGGCTCAGTTCTGGGATGTCATCCATGGTCTGGAAGCATACACCGGAAAGAAATGGAGCGACGAGCGCTTCAAAGAGGTTATGGCTTCTTCCGGACGCGCAAGCCGCGCATGGATCGAGGCAACTTCCCAGGCAAAATACGTTCCGTCCCCGTTCAACGGCTTTGATCTGTTAAACCACATGGGAGTTAGGGTTACCGCCCGCGGTAAGGAAGAGGCAGGCGACGCAATGGAGACCCTGTTAAAAGAGTACAAAGAGAACCATGAGAAAGGTGTTTCCACCTTCCGTGCGGAAGAGAAATACCGTATCATGTTCGAGGGTATCGCATGCTGGCCGTGGCTGCGTGTTACCTCTACCGGCTTAAAGGGCAGAGGCATCAACATGGTAACTACCATTTACGCTGACGCATTTGGATTCATCTACGACGACTTCGACGGAATGTGCCGTGCGTACGCAAACGTTCCGAATGCCATGAACCTTGAGCATTCCAGAGACAAACGTATCAAACTCTGCAAGGCAAACCACGTTGAGGGTCTGTTAGTACATACCAACCGCTCCTGCAAACTCTGGTCCGGATTCATGCCTGAGATGAGCCGTCAGATCGGCGAGGCATGTGGCATCCCGGTTGTTTCCTTCGATGGCGACCAGGCTGATCCGAGAAACTTCTCTGAGGCACAGTACGATACCCGTGTACAGGGCCTGACAGAGATCATGGAAGCAAATAAAGGAGGGAAATAGAGATGGCAGCAAAGGAATTATTAGCACAGCTTCATGAAGTTGCTGCAAATCCGAGAAAGCAGCTTGATAAATATCTGGCTGAGGGTAAGAAAGTCGTTGCAGTAACCTACTATACACCGCAGGAGATCGTTCATTCCATGGGCCTGGTACCGATGGGTGTCTGGGGCGCAGACATGGAGATCAACGAAGCAAAGAAATACTATCCGGCATTCATCTGCTCTATCATGCAGACCATCCTGGAGCTGGGAATCAAGGGCGAGTACAAAGGCATTTCCGCTATCATCATCCCGTCTCTGTGTGACTCCTTAAAGACTCTGGGCCAGAACTGGAAATACGCAGTAAAGGACATTCCGTTCATCCCGATGACCTACCCGCAGAACCGGAAACCGGATTTCGGCATCAAGTTCACTAAGGCTGGTTACGAGAGAGTCATCAATGACCTGACCGTTGCAACCGGAGCACATTTCTCCGAGTTCGCTCTGGCTGAGTCCATCAAAGTATACAACGAGCACAACGCAGCTATGAGAGCGTTCTCCGAGGCAGCAGCAAACGCAGACATCACAGCAGCTGAGAGAAGCGATGTATTCAAGAGTGCATGGTTCATGCTTCCGGAAGAGCACACCGCAATTGTAAAAGAGCTGACCGCTGAGCTGTTAGCTGGTCCGAAGAGCACCCGCACCGCCCGCGTTCTGGTAAGCGGCATCCTGGCCGATGCTCCTGGCCTGTTAAAGATCTTCGATGACAACGGCATCCAGATCGTTGCAGATGATGTAGCAGACGAGACCAGACAGTACCGTACCGATACTCCGGAGATGGATAACCCGGTAGATGCACTGGCACAGAAGTTTGCGAACATGGATAACTGCACACTCCTTTATGATAAGGAAAAGAAACGTGTGGATTACATCGTTGAGCAGGCAAAAGCCCATGACGCAAAGGGAATCATCGTTCTGATGACCAAGTTCTGTGATCCGGAGGAGTTCGACTACGTTCCGATCAAGAGAGCTTGCGAAAAAGCAGGTCTCATGAACTTAAATATCGAGGTTGACCGCCAGATGGTAAACTACGAGCAGGCAGCAACCATGATCCAGGCTTTCAAGGAAATGCTGTAACAAAATGTTAAATACGAGGCGGGCCTCTACCGTCCGCCTTGCAGCATAAAAGGAACTGCGGGCACTATGTCAGGCAGGGAACCTTTCATAGAACAGAACCCGCAGAAAATAGGGGGACGGCATTATGATCAGTAAAGACAAAATGTCAGTAACAGTTGGCGTTGCATTTGTATGGTTTACAACACAGTTTGGCGGCGGTTTCGCATCCGGAAACCAGCTGCGTCAGTATTTTGTTCAATTTGGAATCTGGGCTTTTGTAACCTGTATCATGACTCAGTTCTTAGGCGCCTTCTTCCAGTGGTACGCACTGAAATACGCCAAGAAGCATGAGGTATACGATTACAGAAGCTTTAACAACAGTTTTTACGGTAAGTACGCGCCCATCTTTTCCAACTTGTATGAGCTGGTATATATCGTAACGATCTGCGTTGCTCCGGCAGCAGCCTTCGCAACCGGTGTCAGCACCATGGAAGGCGCGTTTGGCATCAATCACTGGGTTGGAACAATTTTTGTAGGAATCTTCATTTTCGCGGTAGCCGTATACGGTACCAACGTGGTACGTAAAGTGGCATCCACCTTATCTGTACTGATCGTTGCGGGACTTTTAATCGTTTATATCCCGAACATCATTGCACAGTGGGGTGACATTTCCGCGAATGTTTCCGCAAGCATGGCAAATCCGGCACCGTTTGGAAAAGCACTGTGGATCGGCTTTGTATACGCTGCATTCCAGCTGGCATCCATCGGTCTGTTAGTACAGCACGCAAAACCATTCGCATCTCCGGATGACGCGAAGACCTCTATGGTTCAGGGCTTCTTCGTAAACGTTCTGATCTGCCTGATGGCAGTAACCGGCCTTATGGCAATCGCAAATGATCCGAACTTCGCAACTGAGAGCATTCCGCTGCTGATCCTGGTTAACAGAGGCGTGGCACCGGGCGTCCTTCGTCCGATCATTTCCATCCTGATCGTGCTTGGTTCCGTATCTACCGCAGTAAACATGATCGCAGGTATGTCCAACCGTGTATGTTCTTCCCTGGACAAAAACTTTGACCCGACTGCAAAACCGGGAGCAAAGGTTATCGTCGTTACTCTGATCTGTACCGTAGTAGCATTCGGTATCGCACAGCTCGGTCTGAACAAGATCGTGGCAGTAGGCTACAAGTACCTTGGTTACTTAACCATTCCGGTCATCATGATCCCGTATCTGGTACATATGGTAACCACCAAGTTCGATACCAAAGACTGAATCTGTTAGAAACACTATATTTTTCAAAAAGGAGTGTAACATAAAATGAGCAAACCATTGGAAGGCGTAAAAGTTATTGAGCTGGCAACCTTTATCGCTGCGGCTACCGCAGGCAGATTTATGGCTGACCTTGGTGCAGATGTCATCAAAATCGAGTCCGCAAAAGGTGATCCGTTAAGATACACCGCTCCGTCCGAGGGCCGTCCGTTAGACATGTACGAGAATACGACCTGGGATCTGGAGAATGCGAACAAGCGCTGCATTTCCTTAAACATGCGTACTCCGGAAGGAAAAGAAGCATTCTTCAAGCTGCTGGATTCCGCAGATGTCCTGATCACCAACTGGCGTGTACAGGCGCTGCAGAGAGCAGGCCTTGATTATGAGACCTTAAAAGAGAAATATCCGAAACTGGTTTATGCGATCATCACCGGTTACGGTGAGTATGGTCCGGATAAAGATCTTCCGGGATTCGACTTTACTGCATTCTTCGCAAGAGGCGGTTACTTCGAGACCCTGCGTCAGAAGACCGATGTTCCGTTCAACGGCGCACCTGGTGTCGGTGATCACAACGTAGGCATGAACCTGGCAGCCGGTATCCTGGCAGCATTATATCAGGCAAAGAACAAAGGCATCGGTGAGAAGGTTGAGACTTCCCTGTTCGAGAGTGCCGTATTCAACATGGGCATGATGGTTCAGGCATCCAGCTACGAGGGCATTGCACAGCATTACCCGATTAACATCCGCAACGGTGCTAACCCGTTCAACTCCGCATGGCATACCGCAGATGACCGTTACATCCAGACCTGTATGCCGGATTACAACACCTACTACAAAAAATTCATCGCAGCAGTTGGTCGCGAGGATCTGGTAGAGAACGAGAATTACTTCCCGATCCTGACCTGTCAGGAGAAGGGCCTTACCACCGAGGTTTACGACATCATCATGGATGCTTTCAGCAAGAAGACCGCTGCTGAGTGGAAAGAGATCCTGACCGCAGCAGATATTCCGTTCGCACTGTGCCAGAACTGGATCGAGATCCGCAACGATAAGCAGGCAGAGGCAAACAACTGCTTCTACGATATGACTTATCCGAACGGCAATACCAGAAGACTGGTTCGTACTCCTGTCAAATTTGAGAAGATGGGCGTCCCGGATTACAGACGCGGACCGCTTATCGGCGAGCAGGGTGTTGAGGTACTGAAAGAGATCGGCTATAATGATGAGCAGATCGGTGCCCTGAAAGAGAACGGAACCCTTTACGTATGGGAAGATCCGAAAAAAGCATAATGAGTGTTCCTTAACGTTTGAATAAGGAAACAGGGCTGCGCGGGTTCAGATGCCCGGCAGCCCTCTATGCGGCAATGACTTGTATACAAGTTGGAGAGAACATGGAACTGATGAGAAAAACAATCGGGCAGTATCTGAAGGAACAGGCAGCCATGATCGGAGAGCATACCGCCATGGAAATGTTTGGCTGGAACTGCAGCTTCGCGCAGCTGGATGAGACCTCAGACCTGATGGCCGGCCGGCTGGACGATATGGGAGTCACCCGGGGAACCCACGTGGGCATCTGGAGTGTCAACAGTCCGAACTGGGTATTTACCTTTCTTGCGCTGGTGAAAATCGGAGCGGTTCCGGTGTTGATCAACACCTGTTACCGGGATGATGAACTGAAGGGTATTTTAAATTATTCCGACGTGGAATATGTATTCTGCGGAGCCGGCTGCAAGGATATTGTTTATGACGATGTGATTGCGGACATCCGGAAGGATACGCCGAAGGTGAAACGCTTCCTTCATCTGGATGAAAAGGAAGCGGGAACCTGGATGAGCCCGGACAGCTTCGGCCGCCGGGAAAAGTCGTCGGAGGTTCTGGCCCGTGTGCAGGAACTGAAAAACCAGGTGCAGCCGGAGGACGCAGCCTGCATGATCTTTACATCCGGCACCACATCCCTCCCGAAGGGAATCCTGCTGAGCCATGAGCAGCTGATCAACAACAGCCGTGCCATGGTGGAGGCCATGCACTGGGGTGTTTCGGATAAGATGTGTATTACCGTTCCGCTGTTTCACTGTTTCGGCATTACTGCCGGTGTGATTGCCTGTATCACAGGCGGCATGGCTATGTGCCTGATCCCGTATTTCCGGACAGCTCATGTGTGGGATGCCATTGATAAGTACAACTGTACTATATTAAATGGCGTTCCCAGCATGTTTCTCGCATTGATCCGCAAACCGAAGTACGCGGGCAGGCAGGCGCCGAATTTAAAATCTGGCATCATTGCAGGTTCACCGTGTACCCCGGAAGATTTTCTGGAAATCTGCAGGCGGTTTCCGCAGATGCATCTGCAGCCGTCCTACGGACAGACAGAAACATCGCCCTGCATTGCCATTGCGGGCTGGGACGATCCGAATGAGGTCAAGGCGGTATCGGCAGGACATGTGATCGAACATGTCAGGGCGCGTATCGTGGATCTTACCACCGGGAAGGAAGTACCGGCGGGAGAAACCGGAGAGATCCAGATCCAGGGTTACAATGTGATGCTGGGGTATTACCATTTACCGGAGGCCAACGCCAGAGTCTTTACCGAGGATGGCTGGCTGAAGACCGGAGATACCGGTTACTTTGACGAAAAAGGCGAGCTTCACATTGCCGGGCGTATCAAGGAGATGATCATCCGTGCGGGAGAAAACATTTCCCCACAGGAAATCGAGCTTGCGATCCGCCGGTATGAGGGCGTTGCCGATGTCAAAGTAGTGGGCGTTCCGGCCCAGGTTCTTCAGGAAGAAATCGCGGCCTGCGTCATTCCGAAACCGGGAGCGCAGATTGACAAAGAACGGATGCTTTCCTATTTAAAAAAGCATCTGGCAGATTACAAGGTTCCTGCCTATGTATTCTGGTTCGAGGAATTCCCGATGAACGCAAGCGGTAAGATTGAGTTAAAAGAGCTGCGGAAAGAAGCAGCGGAGCGTGCCGCAAAACAGCGTGAGACGGCTGGCGGCACAAAAGAATAAGCGTACAGCCGGAGTGATCCGGTTCAGATACCAATATGTATGAAGGAGGAAATAGAGCAAGATGGCAGAAGCATTTTTCACAGAGCAGCATGAGCTGGTCAGAAAACTGGCAAGAGAATTTGCAGAGACAGAGCTGACAAAAGAAGTCCTCGACAAAGTCGAGGAAGAGGAGGTTTTCCCGGATGAAATCCTCGACAAGATGGCAAAGGCTGGTTTCTTCGGAATCAAGGTTCCGAAACAGTACGGCGGACAGGGCGGAGACGCGCGTTCCTACGTTATCGTAATGGAAGAGATCGCGAGAGTATCCGGTGTTGCAAGTATCTACGTTTCCTCCCCGAACTCCCTTTCTGGCGGTCCGTTCCTTCTTTCCGGAAACGCTGAGCAGAAAGAGAAATATTTACGTCCGGTTGTAACCGGCGAGAAGAAAGTCTGCTTCGCGCTGACTGAGCCGGGCGCAGGTTCCGACGCAGGCGGCATGCAGACCACCGCAGTCAAAGACGGCGACTACTACATCCTGAATGGCCGTAAGACCTTCATCACCATGGCACCTCTGGCAGACTGGGCTGTTGTATACGCAAAGACCGATGTGACCAAGGGAACCAAGGGCATCTCCGCATTCATCGTAGACATGAAGCAGGAGGGTGTATCCTGTGGTAAGCCGGAGAAGAAGATGGGTGTTGTAGGCTGCGCAACCAGTGATATCATCCTGGAGAATGTACGCGTACATAAAGACAACCTCCTTGGCCAGGAAGGCAAGGGCTTCATCAACGCAATGAAGACTCTGGATACCGGACGTATGGGTGTTGCAGCACAGTCCATCGGTGTTGCCCAGGGCTGTCTGGATGAGGCAATCAAATACGCAAAAGAGAGAAAACAGTTTGGCCGTCCGATCGCGAAATTCCAGGCAATTTCCTTTATGCTGGCTGAGATGGCAACCAAACTTGAGGCAGCCAAGAACCTGGTTTACAAGACCGCATGGCTGATCGATAACGGTCAGGACGCTTCCATGGCAGCTTCCATGGCTAAGTTCTATGCATCTGAGGTCTGCAACGAGATCGCTGCAAAGGCTGTTCAGATCCATGGCGGATATGGTTTCATCAAGGATTACAAGATCGAGCGTATGTACCGCGACTGTCGTGTATTCACCATCTACGAAGGAACCAGCCAGGTACAGCAGATGGTAATTTCTGGTAAATTACTGAAGTAATTAGGAGGGAGCAGACCACAATGAAAATCTTAGTATGTGTAAAACAGGTGCCAGACACCACAGAAGTAAAGATTGATCCGGTTAAGGGAACCCTGATTCGTGAGGGCGTTCCGAGTATCTTAAACCCGGATGACGCAAACGCACTGGAGGCAGCCCTTCAGTTAAAAGATAAAGATCCGGAGGGAACCTCCGTTGCAGTTCTTACCATGGGACCGCCACAGGCAACCTACATGCTGCGTGAGTGCCTGGCAATGGGCGCTGACGAGGCTTATCTGTTAAGTGACCGTGTATTCGGCGGCGCAGATACCTGCGCAACTTCCACCACCATCGCAGCCGGCATCCGCAAGGTAAACGAGCTGGGCAAGGTAGATATCATCTTCGCAGGCCGTCAGGCAATCGATGGTGATACCGCTCAGGTTGGCCCGCAGATTGGCCAGAGACTTGGTGTTCCGGTTGTTACCTATGTACAGGATTACAAGGTAGAGGGTGACAAGGTGATCGTTCAGAGACAGCTCGAGGACGGTTACGAAGTGATCGAAGTTGGCATGCCGTGCCTGCTGACCGCAGTAAAAGAGTTAAACACCCCAAGATATATGAGCATTGGCGGTATCGTAGATGCTTACCAGAAAGAGATCACCGTATGGGATCACGTTGCAGTTGACCTGGATCCGGCAGACTGTGGACTGAAAGCTTCTCCTACCCGTGTATTCCGTTCCTTCACCCCGCCGCAGAAGGGCAAGGGCGAAATGCTTGAGGGCAGCATTCAGGAGATGGGTGCAAAGCTTGTAGGCAAACTGGTCGAGAAGCATTACATCTAAGCACAAGTGAAAGGAAAGGGTACGAAGAAATGGCAGACGTAAAGGATTTAAGCGCCTACAAAGGCGTATGGGTATTTGCAGAGCAGAGAGAAGGCAAAATCATGCCGGTAGTAATCGAGCTGCTCGGAGAGGGCCGCAAGCTGGCTGACGCAGTTGGATGTGAGCTGTGTGCCGTACTTCTCGGCGATAAAGTAGAGGGACTGACCGATGAGCTGTTTGCTTATGGCGCAGACAAGGTATATCTGGCAGATGATCCGGAGTTAAAGGACTACCGTACCGATGCTTACAGCATTACCATCGGAAAGGCAATTGAAGAGTACAAACCGGAGATCGTTCTGTTAGGTGCTACCCACATTGGACGTGACCTTGGTCCGTGTCTGGCAGTTAACTGCAACACCGGTCTGACCGCAGACTGCACCAAGCTGGAGATTGACCCGACTGATAAGAAGATTCAGCAGACCCGTCCGGCATTCGGCGGAAACTTAATGGCAACCATCATCTGCCCGGATCACAGACCGCAGATGTCCACCGTACGTCCTGGTGTTATGGAGAAAGCACAGTACCAGGAAGGCCGCAAGGGCGAGGTTGTAAAATTAAACGTTTCCTTCAAGGAAGGCGAGATCCGCACCAAGGTTCTGGAAATCGTAAAGAGCTTAAAGGAGACCGTTTCCCTGACCGATGCGAAGATCATCGTTTCCGGCGGTATGGGACTTGGCAAGCCGGAAGGCTTCGAGTTATTAAAACAGCTGGCTGACAAGCTGGGCGGCGTAGTTGCAGCTTCCCGTGCAGCAGTTGATGCAGGCTGGATCGATCACTCCTACCAGGTAGGACAGACCGGTACCACTGTAAAACCGAAAGTATACTTCGCATGCGGTATTTCCGGTGCTATCCAGCACGTAGCAGGTATGCAGGATTCTGAGCTGATCGTTGCCATCAACACCAACGAGACCGCACCGATCTTCGAGATCGCAGACGTTGGCATTGTAGGTGATCTGTACAAAGTGATCCCGGCAATCATCGAGGAGCTGGACAAGGTAGAAGCCAAAGACTGATTATAAAACGAACCTTTATAAGAGAGAGCGGGATGCGGAAGTGTCCTGCTCTTTCCTGTTTCAGAGGAAAACATCAGGATGAATGGAGAGTGAGTTATGACTGGGGAAGAGATCAGGGAGGTGCTGCCGGAGGTGTTCCGGATTCCGGTACCTCTGGAGGGAAATCCTCTGAAAGAATTAAATTGTTACCTGTTCCGGGGCAGCCGGGAGAAGGGCACGCGCAGCCTGCTGGTGGATACCGGCTTCCGCACGGAAGGGTGCCGTCTTGCGGTGCTGGAGGGACTTTCGCTTCTGGGCGTATCCATGGAAGATACGGATATCCTGCTGACCCATCTGCATGCGGACCACAGCGGCAATGTGGCGGACCTGATCCGTCCCGGCGGAAAGGTGTATGTCAGCCGGGTTGACCACCGCTATATGGACGGAACGCTGCAGGGGCACAAGACGGAACGGTTCCGGGAAAATGGCATCGGAGAGCAGCTGCTTTCCGAGATGCTAGCCTGCACGCCGTCGCGCACCATGGCGGCTCCGCTGTCATTCCAGGATTACACCCTTCTGGAAGACGGGGATGTGCTGCCAGCCGGGGCCTATCAGGTAAAGGCGGTGTGGACACCGGGACACACACCGGGGCATTTCTGCTTTGAGATTCTGCATACCGGTGCCATGATCCTGGGAGATCATGTGCTGTTTGACATTACGCCCAATATCACAGACTGGGATGGCGTGGAGGATTCCCTGGGGGATTATCTGGAAAGCCTGGATAAGATCTATGCGTATCCGGTGACCATTCCTCTGCCTTCTCACCGGGAGAGCGGAGATATGAAAGCCCGGGTTCTGGCGCTGAAAGCTCACCATGAAAAACGTCTGGCAGAATGCCTGGAGATTGTGCGGGAGCTGCAGAAGGAACCGGGAGAAAAGCCGCGGCTCTATGAGATTACCGGACGGATGCACTGGAAGATCCGCAGCCGCAGCTGGGACGATTTTCCACCGGCCCAGCGCTGGTTTGCGCTGGGGGAGTGTCTGGCTCATTTAGATCACCTGATCAAAATGGGAAAGGTGCGCCGGGAGCGGGATGGTTCTGGTGTATGGTATGAAGCGTTATAAAAGGCTTCTTTGACAAAGCCTCTTTTAAAAGCCTCTTTTTTTTGCTACACTGTTACCAGTAGCAGAGAAAAGAGGTTTTTATGTTATATCAGATTACAGATGGTACCGTTTCGGCGGGCGGACATGTGATTTTGTCCCATGTGGATTTTGAGATAAAAGGAAACGAGAAGATTGCCCTGGTGGGGCGAAATGGTGCGGGAAAGACCACGCTTCTTAAGCTGATCGCGGGGGAGCTTTCCCTGGACCGGGACGACAAGCGCCAGGGGGCCGGAGTGACGCGGTCCCGTCAGCTGACGGTGGGAATGTTAAAGCAGCAGGCTTTTTCGGACCGGGAGCAGACGGTGGAGGAAATTCTTCTGGCGGCGTGCCCGTTTCAGGAT
>OGCN01004759.1_pt1 | contig 11393 bp, 8 predicted proteins | sample 1570181 | NCBI WGS metagenome assembly OGCN01 (sample SAMEA4370584, study PRJEB24528) | human gut metagenome | reverse complement strand
GCCTGAATAATGACGAACATAAGCGGGTAGATATTGTATCCACTTTTCTGGGCGCGCATGCCGTACCCGAGGAATATAAGGGACGTACGGATGAATACCTTGATTTCATTATCAGTGATGTCCTGCCTTGTGTTGCCAAAAACGAACTGGCCGAGTTTTGTGATGTCTTCTGCGAACAAGGTGTTTTCTCTGTCGAACAATCTCGCCGTCTGTTGCAAGCTGCCAAGGAATATGGTTTGGGCTTGAAACTCCATGCCGATGAAATCGTTCCGCTGGGGGGTGCCGAACTGGCTGCCGAGCTTTCTGCTGTTTCCGCAGATCATTTGTTGCATGCATCCGATACAGGTATCCGCGCTATGCGGGATGCCGGAACCGTTGCAACTTTACTCCCTCTTACAGCTTTTGCCCTGAAAGAACCTTATGCACGCGGTCGCGAAATGATTGATTCCGGTTGTGCCGTAGCCCTTGCCACAGATCTCAATCCGGGCAGTTGTTTCTCCGGTTCCATTCCGTTGACTTTTGCCCTGGCATGTATCTATATGCATCTTACTATTGAAGAAGCTATCACCGCCCTCACCCTGAACGGGGCTGCTGCCTTGAACCGGGCGGATAGTATCGGCAGCATCGAAGTAGGCAAGAAGGGGGATTTTGTAGTGCTGAATTCTGATAATTACCATTTCCTGCCTTATTATGTCGGTATGAATTGTGTAAATACCACCATCAAAGAAGGAGTGATTTATCCTGTATTGTAAAACCTTTAAAGAAAAATACCATGTTAGTTGATTTAACAGTAAAAGAATTTTTGAATAAAGTGGCGGGCAGTGATCCCGTTCCTGGTGGTGGGAGCATTGCTGCCCTGAACGGTGCCGTAGCTTCGGCACTTGCCGCTATGGTTGCTAATCTCACCATCGGCAAGAAGAATTACGAAGAACACGAGGAACTTATGAACCATATTGCTTCTCTCGCACTGAGAGAGAAAGACGTATTCATAGCTGATATAGATCGTGACTCGGAAGCCTATGATGCCGTATTTGCCTGCTTCAAAATGCCCAAGGCTACCGATGAAGAAAAAGCTGCCCGCAGCGCTGCCATTCAGGAGGCTACTAAGTATGCCGCTCTTGTCCCCATGCAAGTAGCACGTAATGCCTACGAGCTGATGTCGGTAATTGCCGACGTTGCCCGTTTGGGAAACCGTAATGCAGTGACTGATGCTTGTGTGGCCATGATGTCCGCCCGTACAGCTGTACTGGGTGCCTTACTGAACGTTCGCATCAACCTGGGTTCCATCAAAGATAAAACCTTTGCAGATGAACTTCAAAGAGAAGCCGATGTGCTGGAACGCTTGGCTTGTGAGCGCGAAAAAGAAGTATTGGATGTTGTTAACCAAGAATTACGAGTATGAAAAATGTCTATCATGTAGGGTCCGGTGAACTCACATTCGACATCATCGAACGAATTATCAACGAGAATCTGAAACTGGAACTGGCCCCCGAAGCCAAAGAACGGATACAGAAATGTCGCGACTACCTCGATCATAAGATAGCCGAGTCTGAAGAACCTTTGTACGGTATCACCACAGGCTTCGGTTCCCTGTGTAGCAAAAATATATCCCCCGATGAACTGGGCACCTTGCAGGAAAACCTGATAAAGAGTCATGCTTGTAGCGTCGGTGAAGAAATACGTCCCGTCATCGTCAAACTTATGATGTTGCTGAAAGCCCATGCCCTGTCTTTGGGACATAGTGGTGTGCAAGTCATTACCGTGCAGCGTATCCTCGATTTCTTCAACAACGACGTGATGCCCATTGTCTACGACCGCGGTTCGCTCGGTGCATCCGGTGATCTGGCTCCTCTTGCCAATCTCTTCCTGCCGCTTATCGGTGTGGGCGATGTCTATTATAAAGGTAAGAAGCGCGAAGCTATTAGTGTCCTCGATGAGTTCGGCTGGGAACCGGTGAAACTTATGAGTAAAGAGGGTCTTGCTCTGCTCAACGGTACGCAGTTTATGAGTGCCAATGGTGTGTTTGCCATTCTGAAAGCCTTCCGACTCTCCAAGAAAGCCGATCTTATTGCCGCTCTTTCCCTCGAAGCTTTCGATGGGCGTATTGATCCTTTTATGGATTGTATCCAGCAAATTCGTCCGCACCGGGGACAAATCGAGACAGGCGATAATTTCCGTAAACTCCTGGAAGGCAGTGAAATCATTGCTCAATACAAAGCCCATGTGCAAGATCCGTATTCTTTCCGCTGCATCCCCCAAGTGCATGGTGCAACGAAAGATGCCATTCGTTATGTCTCTTCTGTCTTGCTGACCGAAATTAATTCTGTAACGGATAATCCTACTATCTTTCCCGATGAAGACCGTATCATCTCCGGTGGAAACTTCCACGGCCAGCCACTTGCCATTTCTTATGACTTCCTCGGCATCGCCTTGGCTGAGTTAGGAAACATTTCCGAGCGACGGGTAGCACAACTCATTATGGGACTGCGCGGTTTGCCTGAATTTCTGGTAGCCAATCCCGGTCTGAACTCCGGCTTTATGATACCGCAATACGCTGCTGCCTCTATGGTTAGCCAGAATAAGATGTATTGCTATGCTGCCAGCAGTGATTCCATCGTTTCCTCCAACGGACAGGAAGACCATGTCAGCATGGGAGCTAATGCAGCTACCAAATTGTACCGCATCATGGACAATTTGGAACACATTCTCTCCATTGAATTGATGAATGCCGCACAAGGTATCGAATTCCGTCGTCCTTTAAAGACTTCTCCCGCTTTGGAACGCTTCCTGAACGAATATCGCAAGGAAGTCCCTTTTATTAAAGACGACATTGTCATGTACAAAGAAATTCATAAGACAGTGGCGTTTCTGAACCGGACGAAGTTCGATTATTGACATTCTTCCCAATAAATCTGCCGGAAGTATAATAAACATTAATATAGTTAATCTTTCAAAGGAAACTCAATTAGAGAATTGAGTTTTCTTTCTATATTTGCCCAGTTTTATTCCGAAAGTGGACATTCTTCTACTTGAAATCTAAAAAATTAAAGAGAAAATAGAAATGAAAACGGGCGACAATATGAAAGAACACCCTCAAAGATTAGAGTTGCGGGAGCGTATCATCGATACTGCTCTGAATTCTTTTGCTACTCATGGTATCAAGAGTATTACGATGGATGACATTGCTGCGGCATTAGGTATATCCAAACGTACTTTGTATGAAGTTTTTTCTGATAAAGAAACCTTACTGATGGAATGTCTCCTGAAAGCTCAGCGTGAGGGAGATGCTTACGTGAAAGATGTCTATGAAAAGGCTTCGAATGTATTGGAAGTTTTGTTAAAACTCTACCAGCGGAGTATCGAGAAGTTTCACAATACTAATAAAAAGTTTTTTGAAGACATCAAGAAATACCCTAAAGTCTATGCCGAATTGATGAAGCGTCGCAACCGCGATTCCGAGGAAACGATTGCTTTCTTTAAACTAGGTATACAGCAAGGGTACTTCCGCGATGATGTTAATTTTACGATTGTAAACCTGTTGGTGCGCGAACAGCTCGACTTGCTGATGAATACGGATCTTTGCAAAGAGCACTCTTTCCTGGAAGTATATGAATCTATCATGTTCACTTATCTCCGGGGAATATCAACAGAAAAAGGTGCTCGTAAACTGGAAGAATTTATCCGGGAATACCGTAAGAGCCGACAGCCCAATACGGAATAAAAAATAATCCTAATATACATACAGATTTATTTTTATGGACAGACAACTATTTTTGGCAAGTAAGAAAATTATGTTGACTGTGGTCCTTTTATTGGCTATAAGCTATGTACAGGCACAGGAAACAAAAGAACCCCTAACCTTGACCCTCGACAAAGCACTGGAAATCGCACTTAGTGATAATCCTACGATAAAGGTTGCAGAAGAGGAAATAGCCCTGAAAAAGGTGGCTAACAAGGAGACCTGGCAAAGTTTATTGCCAGAGGCCAGCATTGGCGGAACATGGAACCATACGATTACGGCAGCCCAGATGAACCTTGGCGGTCAGTCTTTCAAAATGGGTCAGGACGATTCGAATACAGTAAGCGGGACTCTGAATATCAGCTTACCGTTATTTGCCCCTTCGGTCTACAAAGCAATGTCTATGACGAAAACTGACATAGAATTGGCGGTAGAAAAATCTCGTGCTTCTAAGCAGGATCTGGTGAACCAGGTTACTAAAGCGTATTATCAGTTAATGTTGGCACAAGACTCTTATGAGGTTTTGCAGAAGAGTTATAAATTGGCAGAAGACAATTATAACGTGGTCAATGCAAAATACCAGCAGGGAGCCGTCAGCGAATTTGATAAGATTAGCGCTGAAGTACAAATGCGTAGTGTAAAGCCGAATGTCATTTCAGCGGGAAATGCCGTTACTTTATCCAAACTTCAGCTGAAAGTGCTGATGGGAATAACGGAAGACTTTGATCTCAAGATTGCCGATAATCTGGCTAATTATGAGACCGATTTGTTTGCTAACCAATTGAATGAACTGAATGAAGGTTTGGTGAACAATACCACAATGAAGCAATTCGACCTGAACATGAAGATGCTTAATCAGAATCTGAAGTCCCTGAAGACGAACTTCATGCCGACACTGGGAATGAACTATTCTTATCAATACCAGTCATTGTATAATAATAACTGGAATGTGTTCGACTATAATTGGGGCGGAAGTTCTGCTTTGGTCTTTACCCTGAATATCCCTCTTTATAAAGCCAGTAACTTTACGAAACTGAAAACCGCACGAATTCAGATCAATCAGTTAAAGGAAAACCGCACGGATACGGAGCGCAAACTGAACATGCAGATTACCAGCTACCAGAACAATATGGCAGCAAGTTCAGAGCAGGTGGTAAGTAATAAAGAGAACGTAATGCAGGCTCAGAAAGCAGTGGAAATAGCTGGCAAGCGCTACGAAGTAGGTAAAGGTACAGTGCTGGAACTCAACAGTTCGCAAGTATCGTTAACCCAGGCTGAACTGACTTACAACCAATCGATTTACGACTATCTGGTATCTAAGGCTGATCTTGATCAGGTTTTGGGTCGCGACTATTCAACTAATAAGTAAAAAGAAAAATCACAACGATATGAAAAAAAGTGTTCAATTAATTGCCCTGGCGGCAGTTGCTCTGCTGAGCTCATGCAGTGGTGGAGAGAAAGACAAGGCTACAGCTGAAAAGGTAGATGAAAAACCGAGAGTTAAACTGGCCTCTGTGACCGCACGTCCTGTAGATCAGATCCAAGAATATACCGCTACTGTACAGGCAGAAGTGAAAAACAATATTGCTCCTTCTTCTCCGGTGCGTATCGATCAGATATTTGTGGAAGTGGGTGACCGTGTATCTAAAGGGCAGAAATTGGTGCAGATGGATGCTGCCAATCTGAAGCAGGCGAAATTCCGTCTGGATAACCAAGAAATAGAATTCAAGCGTACCGACGAATTATATAAGGTGGGCGGCACTTCCAAATCCGAATGGGATGCAGCCAAGATGGCATTGGACGTACAGAAGACTACGTATAAGAATCTGTTGGAAAATACCGCATTACTCAGCCCCATCAATGGTGTGGTAACGGCTCGTAATTACGATAATGGCGATATGTATAGTGGTGGAAACCCGGTGCTGGTAGTGGAACAGATCACTCCGGTGAAACTGATGATCAACGTTTCCGAAGGCTATTTTGCGAAAGTAAAGAAAGGTTCTCCCGTAGCTGTCAAAGTAGATGTGTATGGTGACGAAGAGTTTGAAGGAACGATAAATCTGGTTTATCCTACCATTGACCCGAATACCCGTACTTTCCCTGTTGAAGTGCGTTTGACTAACCGCGACCAGAAAGTCCGTCCGGGTATGTTTGCCCGTGTAACGTTGAACTTCGGAACACAGGAACACGTAGTTGTGCCTGATTTGGCTATCGTAAAACGTGCCGGTTCCGGCGACCGCTATGTATATGTATATAAGGACGGAAAAGTTTCTTATAACAAAGTGGAACTGGGACGTCGTATGGATACGGAATATGAGTTGATTTCCGGTGTGGATAACAACTCACAGGTGGTCGTAGCAGGACAGTCCAAGTTGGCCGATGGCGTAGAAGTAGAAGTCGAGAAATAATGATTAACGATTAGTGATTAGTGATTGCTTCTTGTGGCATAATGCTACAAATAGCTCATCACTCATCACTTATCACTAAACACTAATAACATGAGTTTATACGAAGGAGCGGTTAAAAAACCGATTATGACCTCGCTCTGCTTTTTGGCAGTAGCGATATTTGGTCTGTTCTCTTTGTCAAAATTACCGGTGGATCTTTACCCGGATATCGAGACCAACACCATCATGGTGATGACTTCCTATGCGGGAGCCAGTGCGTCGGATATTGAGAACAATGTGACCCGTCCGTTAGAAAATACGCTGAACTCTGTCAGCAACCTAAAGCATATTACTTCCAGGTCTTCAGAAAACATCTCTGTGATAACATTGGAGTTCGAATATGGATATGATATTGACGTGCTGACGAATGATGTGCGTGATAAACTGGATATGGTAAGCTCTCAGCTTCCCGATGAAGTGGAGACACCTATTATCTTTAAGTTCAGTACGGACATGATTCCTATCTTGCTGCTTTCCGTTCAGGCGGAAGAGAGCCAGCCGGCACTTTATAAAATATTGGATGATAACATAGTGAATCCGCTGGCGCGTGTGCCGGGTGTGGGTACAGTGTCTATCTCCGGTGCACCCAAACGTGAGGTAAATGTTTATTGCGACCCTAACAAACTGGATGCCTATAACCTTTCAGTGGAGACCATCAGTTCTATTATTAGTGCTGAAAACCGCAATACACCGGGTGGTACCTTCGATGTGGGAAGTAATACCTATTCACTCCGTGTAGAGGGAGAGTTCAAGGACCCCAAGGAAATGGAGAATATCGTAGTAGGTACGCACAATGGAGCTTCCGTTTATTTGCGCGATGTGGCAACAGTGGTAGACTCTGTGGAAGAACGTGCGCAGAAGACGTATAGTAATGGCGTGCAAGGTGCTATGATTGTGGTACAAAAGCAGTCCGGTGCCAACTCTGTGGCTATTTCGCAAAAAGTAATTGATATGTTGCCGCAGTTGCAGAAATCGTTGCCGAGTGACGTGAAGCTGGGTATCATTGTTAATACTTCCGATAACATTCTGAATACCATTGACAGCTTGGAAGAGACTATCATGTACGCCATGTTGTTCGTAATCCTGGTGGTATTTGTATTCTTGGGGCGTTGGCGTGCTACGGTTATTATCTGTATCACTATCCCGATGTCATTGGTAGCCTCATTTATCTATTTGGGTATTATAGACGGCGGTTCGCTGAATATTATTTCGCTCTCTTGTCTTTCCATTGCTATCGGTAATGTGGTGGACGATGCTATTGTGGTAGTGGAGAACGTAGAACGCATTATGCACGAAGAGAAACTGCCACCTTACGAGGCTACGAAAAAAGCGATGGAAGGATTGACGGGAGCGATTATTGCTACGTCTCTGGTATTGGCGGCTGTGTTTGTACCGGTTAGTTTCCTTGGTGGTATCACAGGGCAGCTTTATCGTCAATTCACGGTGACAATTGTGGTTTCCGTATTACTTTCTACGGTGGTTGCATTGACTTTGAGTCCGGTAATGTGTTCGTTGATATTGAAACCGGAATCGCATAAGCGAAAGAATATCGTATTCCGTTATATCAACTATGCACTGAATATGGGCAACCGTAAATATGTTCGCCAGATTTCACGTGTGATAGGAAATCCTCGCAGAGTACTGGCTGCATTTGGTGTGGTACTGATAGCTATCTTACTGATAAATCGTTTGATACCGACCAGTTTCTTACCTGTGGAAGATCAGGGTTACTTCAAAGTGGAACTGGAACTGCCCGAAGGCGCTACACTGGAGCGTACACGTACTGTGTCGGAGCGTGCAGTAGAGTACCTGATGTTGAATCCGGCTGTAGAGTATGTGCAGAGCGTGGTGGGTAGTAGCCCTCGTGTAGGCAGCAGCCAGGCACGTAGTGAACTGACGGTTATTATGAAGCCGTGGGGGGCACGTGATGGACAAACCATTGATGAGGTGATGGCACAAGTGAAAAAGGATTTGCAGGAATATCCTGAATGTAAAGTATATCTTTCCACGCCACCGGTCATCCCGGGATTGGGAAGCTCGGGTGGTTTTGAAATGCAGCTTGAGGCACGTGGAGATGCCACATTCGATAATCTGGTGCAAGCTACGGATACATTGATGTATTATGCATCACAGCGTAAGGAGTTATCCGGACTGTCATCATCTTTACAGGCGGATATTCCGCAACTCTATTTCGACGTGGATCGTGATAAGGTAAAACTGGCGGGAGTGCCGTTGGCAGATGTCTTTTCAACCATGAAGGCTTATACAGGTTCGGTATATGTGAACGACTTCAATATGTTCAATCGTATTTATCGTGTATATATTCAGGCTGAAGCACCTTATCGGGAACACAAAGAAAATATCAACCTGTTTTTTGTACGTGGGGCGGACAATGTAATGATACCGTTGACTTCTCTCGGAACAACTTCCTATACAACTGGACCGGGTAGCATCAAGCGCTTCAATATGTTCAACAGTGCCGTAATTCGTGGTGGAGCGGCGGATGGTTACAGTTCCGGTCAGGCCATGGAAATCATTGAGCAGATAGCTCGCGAACACTTGCCGGAAAATATAGGTGTAGAATGGAGTGGACTTTCTTATCAGGAGAAACAGGCCGGAGGACAGACAGCAATGGTATTGGCATTGGTATTCCTATTCGTATTCCTCTTCCTGGCAGCACTTTACGAAAGTTGGACAGTGCCCATTGCGGTGTTACTTTCATTGCCCATCGCTGCGCTGGGAGCCTACCTCGGAGTGTGGCTGTGTGGATTGGAGAATGACGTCTATTTCCAGATCGGATTGGTAATGCTGGTCGGTCTGGCAGCAAAGAATGCAATTTTGATTGTAGAATTTGCTAAAGAACAAGTAGATCGTGGAGCGAATGTGGTTAAGGCGGCTTTACATGCATCGCAGCTGCGCTTCCGTCCTATCCTGATGACGTCATTGGCATTTATTCTCGGTATGTTGCCGATGGTTATTGCCAGCGGACCGGGCTCGGCAAGCCGTCAGGCTATTGGTACCGGTGTATTCTTTGGAATGATTTTAGCTGTGACGATAGGTATTCTTTTGGTACCGTTCTTCTTTGTACTGATTTATAAGGCGAAGGCAAAAGCGAAGAGTACGAATATTAAGAAAGTTACGAAGCGATTTAAACGATAAGTTATGAAAAGAAAATATACAATATATTACATGGTGGCGTTGGTGTTATTGTTCAGTTCCTGCCAGTTGGGTAAACATTATGTACGTCCGGAACTGAACCTGCCGCAACAGCTTGACTCAACGGAACAGGACACGCTCTCTCTTGCTGACCGGCAATGGTGGGAACTCTACACCGATACTACGCTGCAAGCGCTCATAGAGCGGACGCTCGAATATAATAAGGATATGAAGATAGCTGCCGCACGGGTGAAGGAACTGGCAGCAATGAAGCGCATTGATTTTGCTAATCTTTTCCCACAAGTCAGTGGAAAGCTGTATGCGGACAAGGAAGCGGAAAATTATGGCGGAGACAATTATGATTCAGACCGGAGTTATGAAGCTAAGGCAATCGTTTCATGGGAAGTGGATCTTTGGGGAAACTTACGTTGGGCGAAAGATAAGAGTATGGCGGATTTCTTAGGTTCGATAGAGGCGCAGCGGGCACTGAAAATGAGCTTGGTGGCAGAAGTGGCCCAGGCATACTTTGAACTGGTAGCTTTGGATAATGAACTGGCCATTGTCCGTCAGACACTGAATGCCCGTAAAGAAGGTGTACGGTTGGCAAAGCTTCGTTTTGAAGGCGGACTCACTTCCGAAACTTCTTATCAGCAGGCGCAGGTGGAATTTGCACGTACTGCAACATTGGTACCGGATCTGGAGCGAAAGATTTCCATTAAAGAAAATGATATTGCTTTCCTGGCAGGTGAATATCCACGGAAGATAGAACGCTCGGTGTTACCCGAAGAGGTTAAATTGCCGGAAAATCTTCCTGTAGGACTTCCTTCCACATTGTTGGAACGCCGTCCGGATGTACGTCAGGCGGAACAGAAATTGATTGCGGCAAATGCGACGGTAGGCCTTGCGTATACCAATATGTTTCCTCGTTTGGCTCTGACAGCACATTATGGTTTGGAGAGTGCTGAATTCTCGGATTTCCTGAAATCACCTTATCATTTCCTGAGTGGTTCTCTGTTGACGCCGTTATTTGCGATGGGTAAGAACCGGGCGATGCTGAAGGCCAAGAAAGCAGCGTACGAACAGGAGGTTTACTCTTACGAGAAATCAGTGCTGACGGCTTTCAAGGATGCGCGGAATGCGATTGTAGATTTCAATAAGATAAAAGATATCTATGAGTCACGCCTGCAACTGGAACAAGCTGCACAAACAAATGTGGAGTTGGCTCAGTTACAGTATATTAATGGCGTAATCGGATATCTGGACGTGCTGGATGCACAACGTGGATATTTCGATGCACAGATCGGATTGAGCAATGCGATACGGGATAAGCAGATAACACTGGTGCGGTTATATAAGGCACTCGGTGGGGGATGGCAGTAGGAGGGTTAAACCTCCGGTGTATTCAGGAAGAAGAATACAGACATTCCGATAAGAATGATTCCCAGTACGCCATAGAATAACCGGGCACGTTTTCTTCCTACACTCTTTACGGCGAACTGTGTGTTGCGGGCAGTGAAAAACCACTCCCAGTCAAACACAGCCGCCAGTAATGAGATGATGCCGGCCACTACGAATATACCTTGTACGATGTATTGGCTCATAAGATATTAATCCAGATTTTCCATTGTCAACTTGCGCGAACCGTCTTCCAGTTCCTCAATAGTCACTTTAATTGTGTTGCCAGGCAACAGTTCTTCCACCAGTTCCGGCCATTCAATGAAACAGAGTGCACCACTGTAGAAGTAATCTTCGTATCCCATATCATATACTTCTTCCAGCTTCTTGATCCGATAGAAGTCGAAATGGTAGATCAATTCTCCTGCTATGTCCGAACGATATTCATTGATAACGGCAAAGGTGGGTGATGTAACGACGTCTTCAACGCCCAACTCCTGGCAAAGTGCCTTGATGAAAGTAGTTTTACCGGCTCCCATTTTTCCATAGAGAGCGAAAACAGTATTGTCCCCCATAGCAGCGATAAACTCGCGGGCGGCTTCATGGATGTGCTCCAGAGATTGAATTTTAATTTCCATACTATATTTAATTATGAT
>OGCN01004752.1_pt1 | contig 11401 bp, 13 predicted proteins | sample 1570181 | NCBI WGS metagenome assembly OGCN01 (sample SAMEA4370584, study PRJEB24528) | human gut metagenome | reverse complement strand
CGTAGTCAGCGATGAAAGCCGAGTCCGTCATGGGCTGCGGCAAGGCGGATACCACTGCCGGACGCACCCCGCTCACCGGTTCGGCTTTCATACCCTTTCCGTTGGTTTCAGGTACGGCAATTTCTTCTTTTGGCTGAGTCGCCTGTCCGGTGCTGTTGCCTCCATTTTGGTATTTTGCCGCCAGCTCATAGGACTTCTCCAACAAGGCGACCTGTTCCTCCATAGTAGAAGGCTTGCCCTCCTGCGCCATCAGCATGGCTTCCAGTTCGTCGATGCGTTCCCGGAGTTCCTCCTTTTCCGTGTCCTCCTTCGGCGGCTCGTAGAACGTGCCGAGTGAGGTGTTCAGCCGTTGGTAGGCGGCAGCGGAAGTGCGTATACCGGCTTGCCTTTCCTCGTCGGACTTGTCTTCGGGCGTTTCCGTCCGTGTCAGGCGGTAGTCGTCCGATACAGTATCGCTTTCATTCCCGTTTCCGTCGTTCCAGAACGAGGACAGGTCGCCCACCATACCCCGGCGTTCCTTGCGGCGTTTCTCCAGTTCCAGCTGCTCGTAGGCCTTGGTCTTGTCGCCGATGATTTTGGAGTCTTCGGGCAGGGGCATATCCGTGTTGAACCCCTGTCCTTGTTGCTCCTTTTCCTTGTCCTCCTGCGAGGGCGCGAAGATGAGCCACATACATCCGGCGAACAGCAGCACCATCAGCGGATAGACCAGCATCTTCTTCCTTTGCTGACGCTGCTGTTCCGTCAGCGGCTTCTTCTCTTTTGTTTCATTCTTTTTCTGTTCCTTTTCCATACATTTTGTTTTTAACATATTGTTCATACGCTTCTTGCATACTGCTTTTTTGTGGCAGTTCAGGTTTCTCTATGTGCCGTATCTCCAACGCCCTTTCCCCCTTGCCGAAGCCGATGACGGCGGTAGCGGTCATGTAGAGGCAAAGGACGGCGAAGACGGCAAATGTCGTGAGGACTATCCTTAACCGCGCCTTTGGAGACAAGGCATCCAGTTTTCCACGCAATTCCTTCTTGAAATCGGTGGCGTATTTTTCAATGAGATTTTTCACCTTTCCCATATTGTTACCTTTCAATGGTTCGGATGTCCCTGTTCTCCAATACCGTGAATCCCTCGATGGTGAAGCCGTTGGGGTTGTCGTCCGAGCGGCTCGCGTTGAGCAGGCGGCAGGCGGTCACGAGCGTGCGTTCCGTCACGTTGCTCTCGCGGATAATCATCTGACGGGCGTATGTCCGCGCCTCGTAGGGGTAGCGGTCAAAGTTGCACACCACGCTGTCCACCTGAAGCACCTGGTTGATGTTTCCGGCGATGATTCGGTTGTAGAAGCCCTTTTCGGCGAAGTCGGCGTAGTAGTTGTACGCACTCTTGTCCGCCAGGAGCAGGGCACGCTTCACGTTGTGCTCGATGGCGCTTTTCTCCGGCGAGAGGGTGAAAAACAGCTCGTGGAAGCGGCGCACGTGTTCCCTGGCTTCCGCCGGGCGGTTCTGCGACAGGTCCTGCGAGAGCGCAAGCATCAGGCTCTTGCCCCCGTCGAGGACGTATATCTTCTGACGCTGCGCCTCGGCAAAGCGGAAGGCGCACACCACCGAGCAGACCACCACGAGGGCGCACGCCGCCGTATAGACGATGCCGAACAGACGTATCTGCCGGAAGCTCGTCTCGATGTTCTTGAGTGATTTGAATTCCATTTTCTTCTTTTCGTCTTTTTAGTTCATAAATACTTTCTCTTTACGTAACTCTTTTTCCCTTGTCGCCGACTTGAGAGCGTCAAGTCAGCGACAAGAGGGACACAAGTCAGCGACTCGTGAAAGGCATGACATACTACTTCCTGAATATCTTTCCGGCCGTTCCCTTGATGAGCTTGCCCGCGCGTCCCGCCACGTTTCCTGCGGCTGCACCCGCCACGCTGCCGCCCAAAGCTCCGGCGGTGTTGATGTTCTTGTTGTAGTTTCCTATACCACCTCCGGCCTGGATAATCCACCCTGCCACCGTCGGGATGGTGAAATAGCCCACGATGCCGATGATGAGGAACACGATGTACACCCCGTCGCTCGCGTCCAGCGAGAAGTTCGGGTCAGCCTGCATCCGCTCGATGTCCTGCCGGAGCATCAGTATCTGGATTTTCGCCAGTATGGTGCTGAACAGGTCGGACACCGGAAGCCACAGGTAAATCTGTATGTAGCGGCTGAACCATGCCGAGAGCGTCGAGTGGAAGCCGTCCCACACGGCGAAGGCGAAGGCTATCGGTCCGAGGATGCTAAGCACCACGAGGAAGAACGTCCGGAGCGTGTCGATAATCAGCGCGGCTGCGGCGAACATCAGCTCCAGCAGCTCGCGGAACCATTCGCGCACCGACTTCTTGATGTTGTACGACGCCCGGTCCATGTACATCCCCGTCATTGTCACGAGGTCGGAGGGCGACCAGCCCAGCTCGTCCAGCTGCCGGTCGAACTCCTCATCCGAGGCGAGGTAGGCGGTTTCCGGGTTGCGCATCATCGCCTCATACTCCAGCTTGTCCTTCTGCTCGCGGTATTCGTTCATATCGAAGGTCTGCGTTTCGAGTATCCCGTGTACGCCCTGCACGACAGGGCTCAGCACGCTGTTCATCGTGCCCAGCACGATGGTCGGGAAGAACAGGATACACAGGCCCAAGGCAAAAGGTCTCAGCAGCGGGTACACGTCTATCGCTTCGGCACGGGCGAGCGACTGCCACACGCGCATCGCCACATAGAACAACGCGCCCAGCCCGGCAAGCCCTTTCGCCACGCCCGCCATGTCCGCGCACAGCGGCATCATCTCGTCGTAGAGCGAAAGGAGTATCTGGTGAAGGTTGTCGAACTCTCCCATAACCTACCAGTATCTTTCGTTGGCCGTCCCGTACAGCGACATCACCCGGTCCATGTCGTTCTTCTTCCTCGCCCGGAGGTAACTTACCGAGATGGTCTTGTTCGTGTAGTAGCGCACGAGGTTGCGGTAGTTCATCAGGCTGCGGTAGGCGTTCTCGATGATGGCGAGGCGTTCCGCGTCCGAAAGCGACATCCCCGTGACGTTCACCACGTTCTTCAAATCCTGCAACACGTCCGAGCTTTCGTCTATCAGCATGGCGTAGCCCGACGAGATGGCGGCAAGCTCCTCCGGCGTGTAGTTCTCATCCGACAACATACGCTGGTAGTTGTCCACATAGATTTCGGAAATTTCCATCACCAGCCCTATGCTTTTCGACACCTTCACGCCGCCCTTCACCACGTCATGCACGGATTTCAAGGCATCGTAATACTTCTTTCCCTGCTGGAAAATCTTCTGTGTTTCCAGGAAGCCGTTAAGCGTGTTCGCCTTCGTTCCCGCCGTCTCCACCATCTCCTTGGCGGAGTTGATGATGCTCTGGGCGAGGTTGCCGGGATCGGACACTACCCATTGGGCTTTTGCCGTGCCCGCACCCGTGAGGCACAGGCAGGCGACAATCATTGTTGTTTTCAATTTCTGTTTCATTTACATTGGATTTAGTGGTAAATAAATAGATTATTACAAATTCTCCTTTCCCTTTGTCTTTTCGCCGTCGGCTGTTTCATCCGTGACCACCCGGATATAGTCGCCGTTCGGTGAGAAGGTCAGTACGTCCGTTTCCTCGTTGTACGCCACGTCAATGCGGAAGCCGGTATTCATGTAGAGGTTTCCGTCCGCTTCCCTTTGCAGCAGGTAGGTTTCCGGCTTCAGCCTGCGCCGCACGCCCGCCCCGCGGAACAGCGTCACCTTGTAGAGTGCGCCCTCCTTGTACACCAGTATGTCGGGACCCGACTCCACGCTCTGCCAGTTGCCGCATATCTTCTCGCGTATATCTTCGTTTTCTTTCATTACCGTCTCGCAGGCTTGCAGCATCAGCGATGCCAGGCCTATCAGACCGCCGCAAAGCAGCAGCCGTTGTGTCTTTGTCAGTTCAATGTTCATTTCCTGTTTCAATTTTTAATGATGAATAATCGGTTTATTGTTCTTCTTCTTTTCGTTTCTCCGCAATCTGCCGGATGGCGGCTTCCATGTCGCCGCCCAGTTTTTCCGCCAGTTCGCGCACTTCCATCTTCTCCGTTTCCTCCGTCGTGTAGGCCAGATATTCCTGCATGGACACCTCCGTGGCGTACACCGCCGACTGCGTGCCGCCAAGTCCTATCCACACTTCCTTGTACCGCCGTGACGGGTCGTTGGACTGGTTGATGGAGAGTATCTGCGACTTCTCTTTTTCCGTCAGCCCCAGGAGGGACTGTATCTGGTCAAAGCGGTTCATGAACTTCCGCTGGTCAAGCAGTATCTTGCAGTCCGAGTTGTTGATGATGCTTTCCTTCACAATCGGCGACGAAATGATGTCGTCCACCTCCTGTGTCACCACAATCGCCTCACCGAAATACTTTCTGACCGTCTTGTACATATACCTCAGATAATCAGCCATGTTTGCCGAGGAAAGGGCCTTCCAAGCCTCTTCCACAATCAGGAGCTTCCTGACGCCTTTGAGCCGCCGCATCTTGTTGATGAACGCCTCCATGATGATTATTGTCACCACCGGAAAAAGCTCGGCATTATCTTTCACGGCATCAATTTCGAAGACCACGAACCGCTTGTGCAGCAGGTCGATGTTCTCCGTGGAGTTGAGCAGGAAGTCATATCTTCCGCCCCTGTAATACTGCCGGAGCGTGGTCAGGAAGTTGTCGATGTTGAAGTCCGACTTCGCCACCTTGATGTAGCGTTCCTCCATTTCTTTGCGGTACACGTCCCTCATGTATTCGTAGAACGAGTTGAACGACGGCACGATGTTCTTGTCCTGACCGAGCAGGAGGATATAGGCGTTCACCGCGCTGCCCAGCTCCGCCGACTCCGTTTTCGTGGCGGGTTCGTTCTCGCTTTTCCACAAGGTGAGCAGCAGCGTCTTGATGCTGTCCTTCTTCTCCACGTCGAACACCCCGTCGTCCGTGTAGAACGGGTTGAACGAGATAGGCTTGTCCTCCGTGTAGGTGAAGTAGATGCCGTCCCTGCCTTTGGTCTTGCGGTGAATCATCTCGCACAGCCCCTGATAGGAGTTGCCCGTGTCCACCAGTACCACGTGGGAGCCTTGTTCGTAATACTGTCTGACAAGGTGGTTCATGAAGAACGACTTGCCGCTGCCCGAAGGCCCCAGCACGAACTTGTTGCGGTTGGTCGTCACGCCCCGCTTCATCGGCAGGTCGGAGATGTCGATGTGCAAGGGCTTGCCGCTGATGCGGTCCGCCATGCGGATGCCGAAGGCCGACGGAGAGTCCTTGTAGTTGGTCTCGCCCGCGAAGAGGCATACCGCCTGTCCGATGAACGTGTGGAACGACTCTTCCGCCGGAAAGTCCGCCGCATTGCCGGGGATGCCCGCCCAGAACAGTGTCGGGCAGTCCGTCGTGTTGTGGCGCGGCACGCAGCCCATGCTGGCCAGCTGGCTGCCCACATCATTTTTGATACGTTTCAGTTCCTCCGTGTCATCGCTCCACGCCATCACGTTGAAGTGGACGCGGACGGACTTCAGCCCCTGAGAGTGCGCCTCGTTCAGGTATTCCTCCACCCATTCGCGGTTGATGGCGTTCTGGCGGCTGTACCGGGAGAGCGACTGCATGTTGCGTGCAGCCTTCTCGAAGCGGCGCAGCTCCTCGTCGCTGTTGCCGATGAACACGTACTGGTTGTAGATGTGGTTGCAGGGCAGCAGCAGGCCCAGCGGTGCGGCGAACGACAGGCGGCAGTCCGAGCGGTCGGTGGAGAGCCGCTTGTAACGGCTGTCCGTGGCCACCGCTGCGGGCAGGTCCTCCGTGTCCGACAGGGTGTGCAGGCACAGGCGGTTGTCGCCGACGCGCATCTCCCTTGCCGTCATCTCGATGTCCTCCAGACAGTCCACGTTACCCAGCGACAGGGCGAAATACCTCCCGATGATGCCCGTTTCCTTCTCAGTTCCGACAAGCTCGTCATCGGAGAGCCGGCGCAGTTTTATATGTCCCGAATCGTTCATGATACGCGCGAACTGCTCCACCGCCTCAATGAACTTCACCGCCGTTTCCTTATCCTGTATTTCCTTCGGCACGCTGTGCCCCCGGCACAGCGTGTTCCAGTTGCTCTGCTGGCGCAGCCGTTCCTTCGTGGTCTTCGTCAGGAACAGGTAGCACTTGTGGTGCAGGAACGGACGCTCGTTGAAGTGCATCTCGTAGCTGCGGGCAAGGAAGCCCATGCCGTCCCGGCCGAGGTCGGGACGGTACCGCTCCTTCACGTACCAATCCTGCTTGTGCAGCACCGAGTAGTCGGGCAGCACCTTTATCGCCTTGCACCACGCGGCGTGGATGTTCTCGTACTCCTCCGCCGTGACGGTATAGACCTCCGGCAGCTCCACCTCGAAGGCGGCGGTGATGTCCGCGTCCTTCGAGACGATGCAGCCGTGCTCCACCGAGAGCAGGGGGAAGCGGCTTTCCAGCGTGGAGGCTTTCATTACATTTCTCATACGTTTCTTCCTTTCTTCCTTTGTTGTCTTAACAGTCTGGACACCCGTCGGCGGTGGAGCACATGGCGGGGGCGCATCCGTGCCGCGCCCAGCTTCATCAGCCCGTGTTCGCCGTATTTGGCGTTCAGGCGGAACGTGAGCCACACGAGCGAGGAAGCGGACACCACACCGAAGCCGATGCAGAGCCACTGGCCCGCGCCTGCCATGTACAGGATGATGAAGAGGACGAAGGCGGCAAGCAGCCCGCCTGCGAACAGGAAGAGGTATTGCGCCTTCAGTCCCTTGAACTCCACCGGACGGCCGATGCCCTTGTTGATAGGGTACTCAGCCATTGTCCTTATACCTTTTTTATTAAAGGAAGAATGAGCGTAGGATGGTCGCACTCACAATCAGGAAGATGCACGCTCCGAACCAGCTTGCGGCGGTCTTCGAGGTGTCGGGATCGCCGGCGCTGAACTTGCCATACACCTTGATGCCTCCGATGAGTCCTACCACCGCGCCGATGGCGTAGATAAGTTTCGTGGCGGGGTCAAAATAGGAAGTGACCATGCTGGTGGCTTCGGTGATGCCCGCCATGCCGTTTCCTTGTGCGAATGCTGAAGTGGTTGCAGCCAGCAGAAGGGCCGCGAGAATGAGTTGCTTTTTCTTCAAATTTGTCATAATCGTTTCTTGTTTTTGTGCCTCCGGGTTGGATATTCCCTTCGGCGGTTGATACTTGTTTTACTTCTTGCGGCTCTGGATGGAGCCGGCTTTTGGATTTAGTGGTTCGGTGGCAAGCCGATGGTTTAGCCGTAGTCGATTTTCTTTTTTCGCATCGTTGTTACTTTTACTGGTTATACATAGTCGCGGATGTCAAAATCCGCAATGTCATCAGGCACTTTCGGCATATCGTTTGAAATGTTGTCAACGGAAACGGGATGGCTCCCGTTTTTGCCCGTTCCGGCTTTCGCTTTCTTGTCAAGGCACCTGTTCATAACTGCCCGCACTTTGTCATACATCCCTTCAGAATTGGTCAGCTTGTCGAACAGCTCGTTGCCTTCCATGTCAATGAATACTTTTCCGGCATGGTCAAGCTCGCTGTCCGCCGCTTTCGGTTTCTTCACCGCAAGGACAGCCCTGTCAATGTCCTCGAAGGTATGGCCGTCGGCCTGATGCGGAGTGCCGTCGAAACCTTCATCATCGTCATACTCGGACAAGTCGGAGACACGGTAGTCGGTAAAGGTCTCGTCCAGCTTGTCATTTGGTACTTGGCGCGACGTCTTGGCTTCCTGCTCTTGACCGTTTACGGGTACCGTTTCATCGGCAAAGGTAACATCCTTTTCATCCACGACCTCGGCTTTCGCGGAAGTGGCAGCTTCTGGCACAGAGGTGTCCTTTTCTGTCCTTCTCCGCTCCGGCATCCTGAACTTGCTCTTGCCCATGATGTCGGGCAACGTCCTGCCGCTTTCCGGTTCCGGAGGCTTCTTGTTTCCGCTGCACCCTGTCATTTTCCTTTCGTTCATCATATAGAATACCGTCCATACGTTGAACAGCATCAGTAAGACTATCAGCACTGTTTCCATAGGTCATATATGTTTCCGTAAAAGGTAGTGGTCAAAGTAAAGGTCGTTTATTTCGGCACGGTACATTTCAAGATGTTCGCAAAGTACCTTGTCAATGTAGGCGCCGATGGTTGTCTTGTTCCTACCTAACGTATGCACGATGTCCGCTATCTTCTCCTGGACTTCCCGGCTGATATACACGCATTGCCTTGCCTTGAGTTCGTCCCTCTTTTCAAGGAAATACGAATATGGGCGGGAATTGCGCGTTCCCTGTATGTCGGCGAACTGCACGTCGCCTTCATCAGCGCATTCCGGTGATGGTTCTCCGGCTATCCCTTCCATGATTGAGGCGATGTCCTCAAATGAAGTGCGTTCATTACCTGTTTTCTCATTCCCGTTTGCGGAAGCGCACCCCTTTGATGCGCATTCAGTCTTCTTGTTTTTCTTTAATAATCCCATTTCAGTCTTTGTTTTTAGATGTTGAATGATTTGATATGTCTGTTGAATGATTCGGTGATGCCGTCACGGTATTCCTCGAAGTGGGCGGTCAGCACGTTGTCCACATAGCTTGCCATCGAAATCCCGTTCCCGCCTACCACCTGTATGATTTTCTGTATGCGGTCGTGGTACTCCGGGCGGATATAGGTCTGTCTGCCCCTCCGTGCGGTTATGTCGGACTCCCTGATGAACCTTTCTTCATATTCCCGCCATGTCCCTTTTACCGGAGGCTTCTTCTTGGATGGCTTGCCGCTTTCGACGGTTTCCTGCCCGGTGCTTTCATTGTCCGTGGCGGCGGGCGCGGACGTTCCGGATTTCGGAGGCAGGACGTCCAAATCGTCCTGCCTGAGCGAGTTGATGACCACGTCGGCATAGTTCTCCTCAATGTTCCTTTTCTTTTCCATGCCGCTTTATGCCTTTACGGTTTCCAATATCTCGTCCACCAGCAGGTCGAGGTTGCTTCCGCGCACGAGGGCCTTGTCCGCAGGGAACACGGTGGAGCGGAACACAGCCTTGCGTTCACGTGCCGTCTCCTTTCTGAAACGCTTGCTGTCCGGCAGGGCGGTTTTCAGAATGGGCAGGGCGAGTTCCGCGCATACGTCCGTGTACACGGAATAGAGTTCGCTCTTTTCCCGACCGTCCACCATGTTCCATACAAGGTGTATGGCCTTGACGTTTCCTTTGCCCATGCTGATGAAATGCTCGTTGATGACCTTGGCGAACACGATGGAGCTTTCCATGACCACACGGTCCGCAATGATGGGAGTGAAGATGTAGTCCATCTTGGCCACCGTGTTGATGACATCCCTGTTGTTCGCCGTTCCGGGCATGTCGAAGAAGATGAAGTCAAGGTCAGGCAGCTTGGCTTTGAGCCGTTCGGCCGTCTCGATGGCTTCGCCCGCCGGGCAGCACACGACCGGGTAAGGTTTCTTGCCCAGCCTCTTTATCTGCTCGTAGGCCATCTTCTGGTAATACGGGTCTTCTACGGATGCCTTGGTGTCACGCTTGCGCATGTCATACACGCTGTACTGGGGAAAGTCGCAGTCTATGACCGCCACGTTGTACCCTTTCACATAATGCAGGTAGCTTGCGACGAGGACTGTCAGCGTCGTCTTACCTGCGCCTCCTTTCTGGGTGGAGAATGCCACATAGTTCGTCTTTTTCATTCTTTTTGTTTTTTTAGTCTGTTGAACATTGGCCGGGCGTGCCGCGTATTGCCGGCAGTACGTACACACACCTGACCGTTTTTTCAGTTATGCGCCCTTCTGTCCGTCCATTCGTTCCGCCGGGTATTCTTGCGGGTTTTCGCGCGTGTTTCCGCAAGGTTTTCCGACAGTCCGCAAGCGTGGCCGTATGCGAGGCCCGGCTCATATCCGGACTTATGGGCGTTGGTTCATCCTTTCCAGCGGATGGAGGTTCCTCCGTGTGTCTGAATGTCTGAACACGCTGCAAAGTAAAGGGCATTTTTCCATATCCGTATCGTTTTGGAGTTTGGTGGCAGCTTGTGGCAGCAAGTGGTAGGGAGTGGCTTCGTTCTTATCACGTTTTCAAAGGCTTAAACGCCCTACCTTTGCACCCAAGCGGCAGGGCAAAGCCGAAAGCGCGTACCGCAGGCCCCGGCTCCGTCCTTCTTTTGGGCAGCCGAAAGGTATCGGGCGACCGATACCTTATGAAAAGGTAATGACAGGTCTATCTCCAATCCGTCTGCCACGGATTTTTGTGTCCTCAAAGACACAGCAAGGTATGTTTCGAGTTACCCGAAACCTTGCGGGTTACTCCCGCAAGCCTTGCCCCTGAAAGGGGAAGGGGGCTTCCTCTCCGAAGTCGGGAAGCCTGTTTCTTACCTGCGGTATGTATGCCGGAAGCTGCGCTTATGGCGTGAAACCACTAAATCCATAGTAATAATGAACAGAGAACGTAAGAAAGGGGGAAGACACCCCAAGTTGGAAAAGAAAACGCACCATGTGATGCTGCGTTTCAACGACGAGGAATGGCTCAGGTTCCTCGCCATGTACGAACAGACGGAGGTGAAGGCAAAGGCGGTGTTCGCCAAGGCACGCATCTTCGGCGGGGAGTTCCGTGTGTTCCGGGAGGACAGGACGCTGGTGGAATACTACGCCAAGCTGTCTTCATTCCATGCGCAGTACCGCATGATAGGCAACAACTACAACCAGACCGTCAAGGAGCTGCGCTGCCATTTCTCCGAGAAAAAGGCGATGGCATTGCTCTACCGGCTGGAGCAATGCACGAAGGAACTGGCGGCATTGACCCGCCAAATCGTGGAACTGACAAAGGATTTCGAGGAACGATGGTTGCAAAAATCAGTTTAGGGAAATCGTTGTTCGGGGCACTGGCGTACAACGGGGAGAAGATTAACAAGGAACAGGGCAAACTGCTCGGCACGAACAAAATTTTCGACGGCTGTTCCGGCAGGATGGACATCAGCCGCGCCATGCAGGACTTCTCGCGCTACCTCTCGCCCCACGTGAGGACGGAGAAGCCCGTCATGCACGTATCGCTCAACCCGCATCCCGATGACCGCCTGACGGACATGGAACTGGAGAACATCGCGCGTGAGTACATGGAACGGATGGGGTTCGGCGAACAGCCGTACATCATCTACAAACACGAGGACATCGACCGCCACCACCTGCACATCGTGACCATCCGCGTGGATGATAACGGCAGGTGCATCAGCGACCGCTACAACTTCCGCAGGAGCAGGGAGATTACCCGTGAGCTGGAACACAAGTACGGTCTGCACCCCGCCGACCGCAGGCAGCACCGCCATGACAACCCCTTGCGGAAAATGGATGCTTCGCAGGGCGACGTGAAGCGTCAGGTGGCGAACACCGCCAAGGCGGT